>ERZ773009.1169-NODE-1169-length-18701-cov-10.156602_pt1 | contig 18701 bp, 14 predicted proteins | sample MGYA00580663_ERZ773009 | MGnify/ENA primary metagenome ERZ773009 (study PRJEB29015, sample SAMEA2737969) | human oral metagenome | biome: human oral; feature: human-associated habitat; material: dental | place: China | collected 2026 ... | reverse complement strand
CCATTTTAAGAGATAGGGTGATGGAGAGAAAGCTTCGTCACCCTATCGTCGTTTATACGGCTGCCTCAAATCAGTAGTACTTCATATCCGAAGGACTATTCGTTCGGCGACGAAACGAATAGTCATTTGAAGCCCAAACCAATAGTACTCCATCTGTAGTGCAATAGTTGTTTGCAAATCAACTTCGCCTCAATATGGATTGCTGATGAGGAGAGCTCTTGATGCGGAGCCCAGTGTCGGTGTTGAGCTTTTGCCTTTATTGTCGTACCTTTGCACGCAATTTGCCTGGTTGCATCCTGTGAATTGGGGATCACCAGCACCTGAGTCGGTCTTACTTTTAGATTTGTAAGACACATCTACTCCCTCTCTCTACCCTATTCTTAAATATTAGGAACTAGTTCTTTACATGAGTAAAATGTACTCAACGCTTCGCTCGAAGGACGCTTACGTAGCGCCCGCACTAGAGCTCTATACGCTCCATACGGATGATCTGCTTGTTGATCCTTCGGCTCCTGTCGACTATCGTTTTGATGAAATCCAAGGTTATGAACCAGACAACGACTATTAGTATCTCTCGCTGGATGGGCCGTACCTTCCCTCTACTGGCTCTCGCAGCCATGGGGCTCTTTGCCTCTTGTCGCAATGAAGCGACCTCCGAACCCGTACAGACCAAGACTGCTCAAGAGGCTGCTGCCTCTTATCGTGAGGGGGATATTGACTTCCCCCTCGTAGCGGACTTCAATATCTCCTTCAGCGAGGAGACAGAGAGCACGCTCCGTGGTATCTCAGCTACGGTCAGCCCTACGCTCAATGCTAAGGGGCGTCATGGTATCACACTCCCTAATGAGCTGCCTGTACTCTGCATCATCCGCAGTAGTGGCAATGATGAACCTACCTACTATGAGGTTAAGGCGGTGAAGACGACTAATGGCTACCACATCGATAAGGAGCGAATCAAGCTGCGCTCTGGCTCAGCTCTTGCTCCTGGTAAGAAGTGGTACATCATGATCGCTATGGGGGGGACCTATGATAAGAATGCTGAGCAGATGAGGTTCGGTGCAAGTGGTCCTGAAGCTGCCCCTGTAGCTACATCGGCAGGGCGTGTGATGGATATACCTGCTGTGTCACATTGGATGGAGATGCCTACCTATCCCAATGGTCACCCCAAGTGGCCTAAGGACTGGTCGCAGGCTGAGAAGCAGCGTAAGCTCGAGGTATTCCCTCAGGGTGTCCTCTGCCGTGCGACGCTCCGACTGGATGATGCATATAAGCAGCGTCTGGGGAGCGGACAGGTTGCCCTAACGGTGAATAGACTGCGTATCGTATCGACTTCTCTGAGCTTTGCTGGTTACTTTAGCTTAGCTAAGAATGACCTGCCTGCGATTGACTTCAAGAGCAAGACGGAGGCTGTCCGTGGTGGTGCAAACAATGGCAACCTGATGAAGTGGGTTCCTACGCAAACTGCCGCTGCGAAGAAGGAGTTTACTGCACTCAATGCTTCTACTCCCGAGTATGAGAAGATCTTCACGGGTGATGTCTTCTCTCTGCAAGGCGGGAGTAGCGCAAAGATCTTCTCCGATACCTCTGTCGGTGCTGATGTGAAGCGCAATGTTGAAGCGGGCATCCCCATGATTCTCTTCTGGGCTATCCCCACGACGACGGCTGGTACGAATCTATCTACGACGCTCATTGCTGAGACGGGTACCAGTAGCAATGCTCGTATCCTCGAGCCTAAGCATACCTATATCTACGGTAAGAAGCACCCTAAGCAGGTGCTCTCGGGGAAGAGTGTCTACTTCGATGCGGTCTACTACAACCCCTATACGCCTCTGGACTACATGGCTGAGTACAATGTCAAGCGTAAGAATCCAGATCAGTTTAGGGATAAGGGCCTCATTCCTCATGGGACTTCAAATCAGCTGGATACAGAGCATGGAGTCAACTCCTTTGCAATGATGACTGCAGCTGATGCAGAGCAGGTAAACCTAATCAGTAACGGTCGTAACTACAAGTCTCCCACTCCTGCACAGTGGGCGAGTGTCATTCCCTTCCAGGAGCCAGCTCGTGTCAACACAGGTGGTGGAGATGTTAATACTGCAGCTGTCAATGTGACGCTGGGGACGATCTCGGGAGCTACAAAGTACTCCTCTCGTCGTAAGGGGGCTGTCGTATATGCCATAGCTTTGACTGACCTTGGTGGGACGAATAAGCATCGTGTGGCCTACCGCTATGAGCGTGTGGCGAACCCTCAAGCCCCGACGGTAAAGCATCCTTACTTGAGTATTACCTATACGAATGGTGGTCGATCCATGAATTCTCGGTTCTCGGTTACGCCTGATAATACATGGGAGTTATATGAGCGTATTGCTTTCCAAGTCGATGCTATCCATCTTGGCGCGCACTTTGTGGGTGGAGTGGATGATATTGCAAATGAGGCTTTCTGGAAGGACGCATCTCTGCGTCAGGAGAGACGTATTATTCCTACACATTATACCTCCTATGAGGCTCGAGGATGGGGGGCCTCTGTGACCTTAGGCTTCAGAGCTGCGTCCTTCTACTTTACAGGAGACCACACAAAGGTCGCAGTATGTAATGGAGCTTATAATTGGGAGCAGGGGACCTTTGATCCACGCTTTTATCAAGTACTCCGTTTCTCCTGCCGTCCCTTCACTACCGAGGAGCACCCTTAATGGGTAGCTTTCTCCGATAGAGAATAATATACAAGGCCGAGGTGCCGCATGTGCTCAGCTGATGCTGAGTCATGCGGCACCTCGGTGTTTTAGGCGGTTGGGTGTGAGTGCTACTGAAAGCGCTGGCGGATCTTGTCACACAGGATGCGTAGTACCCAGCGTGACCAGAAGAAGAAGTGGAAGTACTTCGTATAGAACTCTGATCCGTTGCGTGAGATGGCACTGAGCTGATTGTGGTAGTTTGCGATCTTCTTGCGGTGAGCGAAGGCACCATCACTATCATAAATCGAGATGCGTAGACCTATTTCTTCGGCACAACGTATATGGCGGTAGAGTTCCTTAGGCATATCCTTCGTCACACGCTCGATAGCAAGGCTGTAGGCTATGGGTCCAGTGGTGCGGAGGACTCCCCAAAGACCTACCCCTGTTGTAAAGGGATTGTAACTGTCAAGGCGCTTCAAGACATCGAGAATGACGGCTCGGAGGATAGGATGCCCTGGGCTGGAGATGACGAAGCCCTGATGGAACTCGCCATAAGGGAAGCGATCTCTGGGTAGATCAGGGTAGTATCCGAAGCCCTTGTAGCAGCCCTCGACATCATTATTCCAGTGGTAGATGATGTTGCGGTCTGATGGGAGGAGGATCTCATCAAGGGGACGCTCCATAGAGGACTTGATGTCAAGGTACACACCACCAAGGCTATAGACGATGAGGTAGCGGAGGAAGTCTGCTTGTGCAGCTCGGTAGTCGGGGGAGATCATCCGGAAATAGCGCAGGATCTCTTTGTTGTAATGTCCAAGAATGAAGCTATCGATATCCTCTTCGCTCCAGAGGTGGTACTCCCAATCGGGGTTGATACGACACATGTATTGGACATTCTCCTTCATCGCATCAGGGAGTTGGTCAGCTGGCTTGCCGAGGAAGATCTGATGTATGCGCTTGGGAATAGGCGCATCTTCGTAGGGGATGTTAGGCAGTAAAGCCTCGTAGTCAACTGTATTCTTACTCATAATGGAAGGATATTTCTCTCTGGATATTTGGGTTTAGCGGCCACAGCTGAGGGCAAAGGGACAGTAGGCGCACTGCTCGTCGTCCTCGGTCTGCGTGAAGGGCTTGTCGGTGTCGTAGAGTTCGGCTAAGAGTTCATCTACGAGGAGCGCTTCGAAGGACTCTTTGACCTCCGCATAAGGGGCTGTTACTTTGCTTTGCTTTTCACCAATAGGGAAGGTGAGGAGGGGATCGTACTTCTTTTGCTTCGTCACCAAGCCATCGTTTCCTTTGAAGCGGAAGATAGCAGGGTGGATCATTGACTCGTCGAGCTTGTAGGTTTGCGCCAAGCCCGCGCAATAGATGAGTGTCTGGAGGATCGCCTTGTTCTTAGGATCCTTGAGCTGCTCTTCCCATCTTACGCTCTTGTCCTTGGGCTTGCTGATCGTGAGTGAGGCATTCCCTGTCTTGTAGTCTACGACGCGATACTTACCATCGACTTGGTCGATGCGGTCGATGATACCACCGAGATAGGCGGTCTGGCCACTGGGGAGCGTGAAGGCGGCATAGACCTCACTCTCGCTCGCAGCGTAGCTAAAGGATGCGGCATGCGCACTATCCCACTCGAGGAGCTCACGAGCATAGCGCTCGATAGTCTGGCAATAGATGCGCGAGAGTCCGCTGAGCGGTACACTCGACTTGAGCTTAAGCTCTTCACGATAGGCCTTCTCTACACGCTGCCTGATGTTGTCCTTAGCCTTCAGCTTCTCATCGATCATCTCCTTGGTGATGGTGGTGAAGGTGAGTTGGTCTCCTGTGCTTGGGCTCTTGGTAAGGTCTGAGTAGAACTCTTCCATGACGCGGTGCAGTACGGTACCGAACTCATTCGAAGCTAAGAGCAGGCTGGGAGAATCTTCTTCGCGGTAGCGGCAGATCGCCTCGTAGTAGAAGCGTAGCGGACAAGCAACGTACTTCGAGAGGCTACTTGGAGAGAGCGGGCGGACGGCCTTACGTTCGGGATCCACCTTGGGGTCGGTCGTCGTGCGGTAGACGAACTGCTCCCATAGCTTCCCCTCTTTGCGCTTCGAGATACCTGCACTCTCCTTGGCCTTGGCTTCAAGGCGGAGGGAGCGACGCTTGATGTCGCAGCCGTAGATGTACTGGAGTAGGCTGATGTAGCGGCTCTCTTCGCCGAGGTTGTAGCCGTCGCTGGCAGGGGCTACGACGAAGGTCAGACGCTCGGCACGTGCGATACTCTGGAAGAAGGTGTAGTCCTGCCCCGGGTCTTCTTCGGCGCGCCCCGTAGGAAGGCCGAAGCCTCGACGGAGTGTGTAGGGGACGAGCGTGTCGCTATAGCGCTTCGTGGGAAGGGCACCCTCCTGAGCGGAAAGGTAGATCATCGTGGGGAAGTGGAGCAGTCGTGTCTCGAGAAGCCCCATGACCTGCAGACCTTGCAGTGGATCGCCTTCGAAGGGAATGGTCACAGTCCCCACTAAGCCCTCTAAGAGATGGATCATCGCCTCAAAGCCCAGCACCATCTGATGCTGCTGGATGAGCCCCTGCAGGCGGTTGATGAGGCGCAGGTAGTGGTGGATGAACTCGATGTCGAAGGACGAGAGTCCTTCATATACGAGTGCTGTATCTTGCTCCTCGCCCTCCTCTTCGTGGTGCTCACTGGTCCGTATCTCCTGCTGGGCCGATTGGATGAGGTGGAGGAGTACGGCCTCGATGCGCTGCAGTGGGTCGCTCATCTCGGAGAGCGGGTCAAGGAGGAGGTGCAGGAATTCGGCCTCTGTCTTATCCGTCCATAGATCCTTGGCGGGGATGAAGAAGCGCTTGCTCTGGCGGATATGCTCCATGAGGCGTGTGGCCTCGGGGGCGTGTGCCGTGATCAGTCCTTGGCCGAGTAGTCCGAGGAGCTGGTCTGCGGGGTAGCGCGCCGAGCTCTCCGAGCGCTTGAGGTTGAAGGAGATGAGTGTGATCCATCGCTTTAGCATGAGGGCGATGGGAGTGCGGTCCAGCGGATAGCCGAGGGTGATGTTGATACTGCCGATGTCGTCAGGTATCGAGCTGACAGTGGGGAGAAGGAGCCCTTCATCGGGCAGGATGATAGCTGCCTCAAGGTTCTCTGTCGCCTCGGCGATGTTCAGCTCTTGGAGGAGCGTCGGGAGTCCCTTGGCTTGTGAGAGAAGGCTGGAGCACTCGATGACTTGCACCTCATGGGGGAGGTGGTGCGCACGAGCGCCCTCGTTCCACGGGCCATCGACTTGACCGAACTCCTTACAGAGCTTGTGGAAGTACTTGCTCGCAGGGTGGTTGGTGTCGTGCACGACCTCGACGGCAGCATCCCAGCAGAACTCAGCACGACCTGCCTTCGTGAGGGCCTTGAAGAGCTTCTCCTCGGAGGGTGTGAGGTAGAAGAGCCCGACGAAGATGAGCTTCTCATCCCCCGCCAGCTGATTGAGTACCTCTTCCTTCGCCTCGGCGGCACGGCGATAGAGCAGCCCGTCATAGACGTAGCCCTCTGCCTGTAGGCTGGAGGTGAACCGCTCATATAGTGGGGCAAGGCACTCCCAGAAGGAGAGGAAGCGCTTCTTGTAGCCCTTGTCGTCGTCCTCGCTGATGCTCTGAAGGCTGGGTAAGTCGCCCCAGAAGCCCTGGATCATCTCGCGGGCTTCTTCGGTGAGGTAGCTGAAGTCGTCCGAGATCTCCTTGATGTCTCTGAGGTTGCGATAGAGGTGATCGGTGCGCACCAGATAGCGGTCGCAGGTCTCGAAGTCCTTGAGGATAATGTTGCCCCAGTAGAGGAACTCATCGAAGCTCTCGGTCATCTCGCCTCGCTCGGCACGTACCTCGCAGTAGGTCTGGTAGAGCTTGAAGAGGAGCGCTGTCTTGTCAAGGATCTGCACCTGAGGCTGGAGGCTATGCATGAATTCGCTCACGGTCTCCATCCGTGGGGCGAAGAGGGGGCGTGCCGTAGCCAGCTGGCTCAGGTGGTGGCGGAAGAAGGAGAGGGCTCGCTTCGAGGGGAAGATGAAGCGTCGCTTGGAGAGCTCTTCGGCCCCTTGCTGATAGTAGTGGGCCGCGACTTGCTTGAGGAAGGGGGCGGTATGGCTCATTAGCGCTTGGTGGTGTTCTTGGGATTCTCCAGCTCTTCAGCACGACGCAGGTCTTCGGCTGCTTCCTTGGTGTTGCCAAGGGTGGTATTCAGCTCGGCTCGCAGGCGGTAGAGGGTAGCTGGTGCACGGCCTCCGAGGAGCTCGAAGGCCTGACGGATATCGCGCTGGGCAAAGCCACGCATACCCTTAGCCATATACATACGTGCGCGTCCCTCGAGTACCTCGGCGTTCTTCGGGAGCTTGTCCGTGAGGAAGGCATAGAGGCGCTCTGCCTCGTCGTAGCGTCCGCGCATCGTCTCCAGCAGGGCATAGCCTATGCGAGCCTTGAGCGAGGCGTCATTCTCCTCGATGATGGTCTTGAGGTCAGCCTCGGCCAGGTCATACTCCTTCGTCAGCAGGTAGACCATCGCGCGCTGGTAGCGGTAGAGCTCGTTCTTCGGGTGGTCGCTGAGAAGTAGGGCGAAGTCCGTGAGGGCTGCCTTATACTCCTTGCGCTGGACGAAGAGTTTGGCGCGGTTGAAGCGCGTCGTCGCTTCGTGGGGATCCTTGCTGAGAGCGGAGGAGAAGGAGAGTAGGGCGGCATCGTCCTTGCCCTGCAGGAGCTGAAGCCCCCCGAGGTTATTGAGGAGCATAGGCTGCAGGGCTGCGGGGGGATTGAGTCGCAGAGCCTCTGCGAGGAAGGCTTCGGCAGCAGCGTAATCCCCGCGGTTGCCTGCTGTGAAGCAGGAGTCTATGAGGCGGGTATAGCGGGTGCTATCCATGGCCGCTGTCGTCTGCTCTTGGGCAGAGGCACGAAGTGGTGCTAAGAAGAGACCTACGCAGAGGGCTATGAGAGTGAAGGAAATTATCTGTCTGGAGCGAGTCATCGAATGGAGTGGGGGAGGGGCTAAGTAAAGGAGCCTCCCCTATTTATCAAAGATACTGCTCATTCACGATATAGCATACGTCTTGATCCAGTAGAGGTGAAAACGCTATTCCCGTGAAGAAAAAGTAGCGTCCTGCAGTGCTTTTTTGCTGTCCAGGCACGTAGTCTTAAAGACCAGGTGCGTAAATCCGAAAGACTATGTACGTGGATTTTAGATCCACGTACATAGATCCAGCTTATCATCCATAGGTTCGCCACTTTTATTCGTCCCCATGAGAAGTCATACCACCGCTACTCCTTGATTTTCCTCCAGGGAAGTAAATCCCGTAGGGTACAGCTGCGTGGGGGAGGTCGCAGGGTGTGGCTGATCGGGTAGGCTCCTTCGCGCCTACCATAGATGGCTTATGGAGTGGGTGTGAATATCACAGGGCTGACGCATGATGTTTCTTCCAGCTGATCGAAGTTGGTTAGCTTTGCTCCATCCATTGTTATCCTTCAAGTTATAGAACTTCCCAGCCTCATCAGTAGCCTCAGTCTGATTGACGACCGCCGTAGCAATAAAAATAAACGTTACCCCTTGCCTCTTTTGCTCCTTATCGAGGTCTTCGCTTTGCCCAGGTAGATACGGCATTGATATGCCCTCGGTTTTTCTGAGGAAGCTCAATTTTAGTTTTGCATAGAATGATGTTTTTTACTTTCTTTGTATAGATCTGGGTGGGTTTATACCTGGATATTTAAATACTTGCTGCACTTAACTTTGCTTATTATTAGGTAGGGGTGGCGGTATGTTATGAGTGTTTTTAATTATTATCTTATTATTACTATGAGTAGAAATCTATCTGGTGTAGCCCTTACAGTAGCCCTCTTCGCGGGGATGTGGGGCTTTAGTTCCTGCTCACAGCAGGATTCTTCTCCTAAGACGGAAATCTTGAACCCTGATAAGTACAGTCAGATTCCTTTGTCTCTCAATGTCGAAGCTGTGCTGCAACCCCTGGCTGAATCATCACCACGTGCGGTGTCACTTGAGCTTGATGACAGCAAGAAAAAGTTCCCCAAGTTGAAGGGGCTGACCGATGGCTCAAAGATCCTCTGTGTCATCCGCTCCTCTAATCCAGCTCAGCCTGTGAATTATATCCAGGCTACGTGGACAAAGAAGGAAAACGGCACTAAGCCGACCTATCGTATCGCATTCGATGAGCCCTCCTCGGGGACTCCTGGTGCGGGTACGGGCTTTTCGTACGATGCTACTAAGCCCCTTGGAGATCTCTCGATGATGATGATCGTAGGGGGCGAGTGGGACGCTACGCAGAAGCGTATGGTTGTTAGCCCTAAGCTGCTTCGTGCCGACGGGACGAGTATGGAGTATGACTTGCCCTGTGTCTCCGAGTGGCGTCCGATGCAGTATGAGCTCAAGGAGGGTACTAATCCCTCTTCCCTCCAGCTCCAGCTGAAGGGCTATTCTTTCGGTATGCCTAATCCAGAGCACTTCACACTGAAGCCAGTGGGGATGTTCCTGCGTATGCCTGTTGAGGAGGAGATGGCTGAGGATGGTGGTGGGCGCTACCAGCTCAATGCTATCACTCTCCGCTCTACGGCTCTCGGTGGGGAGGGTTACTTTGACCTCTCGGAGTCCAAGATCAAGAGTCTGCAGAGTAATGTCATTGATCAGAAGGAGCGTAGCTATAACTGGGTCTTCTCTCGTGGCTCCGAGGATGATGAGCGCTTTGCTGTGGTCAACCCTACGCCTCATAGCTTTGATGCTAGCGGTGCTGTGGAATATGGTACGCGTAAGCTCAAGCGCTTTACGCCACGCTATTACCTCTGTCTTTGGGTGATGCCCCGTGGTCAAAAGCCTTCTGCAGTGACGGCAGGAGCTGTCCGCACGCAGATCTATGCCGATGTTGATGTCAAGCCTCAAGATGATCGTAATGTCGTCTACAGCAACTCAAGTGCTGCTGATGAAAAGGAACTCCAGGGGTGGGCTGTCGTGCCACGCATGAAGGCACTTCCTGTGTATGCATCTGATCGCTTGGTGCGTAAGGCTGATGGGAGCGATGCTGCCTTTGTCGAGGGGACGAGCTACACGCTGACGCTCAATCTGAATCGTCCAGACCTGCCCATCGAACTGCTGTCTCAGACACCTGTCAATAGTTCCTTCAATGGATTCGCTAAGAGAAAGGAAGATGCGGCTTATATTGACAATGCAAATAGTGGGAATGTCCTCTTCTCTGCTGAGAACACGTTCCGTACGGCAGTTGGTCGCAGTTGGTCTATTCCCACTTTTGAGCGCTTGTCGATGTTGCTGGGTGCTCTTGCTGGGAACGGTACCCTTAGTAGCACTGTTCCGAAGTTTGATAGTAGACAATCTCCCACTATCGCTCCAGCAACCTACGCAGATGCCAGTAGCTATATCGTGACAGCAGGTCAGGCCCAGCAGCGTATGCTCCTTGCGATCAATGCGGCTGAGCGTAGTGACCGAGTTGTATTCCATTCGTTACTTTTCTATCCATCTTTGGTGGTGAATAAGGACTATAACCGTACGGGTAGCCGTCTGAGCATTCTTCGAGGTGAATATGCAACCAACCTTCGCGGTCAGAAGGTCTTCCGCTTGACGATGCGTTTCTTGGGCTCTTACTCTAATGACATCGGTATCCTCTCTCCTGATGCGCCATTGGTGTCTAGTGAAGCAGCCCAAAAGCCTGCAGTAGTGGAAGCTCTGGATAAGATTATCGCTAAGGGTGATGACTACTGGAATGATAACCTGCGTCGTCAGGATGATATCATCCGAGAGTTCCCCCTTTGGGAGAAGGATCCTGCCACTGGTGCTATCCATCAGCAGGGAGATGCTGGATACTCTATGGGCGACATGGGTTATATAGTCTTCAACTACAGTCCTAAGGCTCTGTTTGCCCTCTTTGGGAAGCTGGGTATAGGCTACCCCTCGAAGTCATCCCAGGGCTATGTCTCCCTTGGTAAGCAGTATCCCGTGTTGATGATGCGCGACCGTCTCTCACATAAATAGTATAGATCGATGAATATAGATATGAAGCGCTTGCGCTATGAGAAGCCCGAGGCGGGATTGATTCAGCTGAACTCGCCTCTTAATCTCCTCGTTTTCTTCTCTGCCGTTGATGCCGAGGTGGATCAGTTTGATGAGGGTGAAGACCTTGATGTAGTCTAAGTTTTCCCCTCCCCGTAGTCAGAATCCTACGCTTATAGGATAGCTATAAGCCTCTCCATAAAGTCATACCTCGTCTCTTCGTAGAGCGGGGTATGACTCTTCTTTTAGTCCTATGTAGAGACAGGCCCCGTGGGGGCTTTTTATTACCTTTGCACGGGTAACTATAGCCTTGCCTCACTGGGCAAGCCCCTCCCTATAAATATTATGGTAGAAGACGAACTGCTTGGATATGATGATACCGCTTCGGTGGCCTTCATCCGCAACTATATCCCCCAGGAGCTCAAGGAGCTCCTCTCCGATGATGATATCGTTTACTTCGTAGACCTCATCTATGACTACTACGAGAGCCGTGGCTATCTGAGTGACGATGATACCGACGACGAAGAGCCCATCGAGATCGATGAGGACGAGCTGGTCGACTATGTCGTACGCAATGCCCAGAAGGATGGGGTAGGGAAGTTCGATCCCGACCAGATCCGCTTCGTCGTGCAGGGTGAGCTCGAGTACTGCGAGAGCATTAACCTCTTCGACTAATCGCCTGTGGGAAAGAACAAGCTGGCGAAGTTCGCCGAGATGGAGACCTTCCCCCATGTGCTCCAGTATCCCTTCGCACGTCTGCAGCAGGAGGCCTTCCCCCTGCGTGGTCGCTGGCGTGAGGACTTCTTCCACAACGACCGCCCCATCGTGCTGGAGCTCGGCTGTGGTAAGGGCGAGTACACCGTAGGCCTCGGTGAGCTGTATCCAGAGAAGAACTTCATCGGTGTGGACGTCAAGGGCGCCCGCATCTGGACGGGTGCGAAGGCTTCGCACGAGGCGGGTATGACGAATGTCGCCTTCCTACGTGGGGAGATCGAGTCCCTGACGAGCTTCTTCGCTCCTGGAGAAGTCGATGAGATCTGGATTACCTTCCCCGACCCGCAGATGAAGAAGGTGACGAAGCGCCTGACCTCCTCGCGCTTCATCCGTCGCTATCTTGAGGTGCTGCGCCCTGGTGGCTCGATCCATCTCAAGACCGATAGCCCCTTCCTCTACACCTATACCAAGGCGTTTGTCGAGCTAAACCATCAGGAGATCCTGACCGATACGGCCGATCTCTATGACGGGGCTTTCGAGGATAAGATCCTCGGGATCAAGACGTACTACGAGCGTCAGTGGCTGAGCCGTGGTCTGACGATCAAGTACCTCCACTTCATCCCCAAGGAGCCTGCTGGTGGCTTCGTCGAGCCCGAGATCGAGATCGAGCCCGATAGCTACCGCAGCTTCAGCCGCTCACGCAGAGTCCAATAGCACTACTCCTATGCCCATCACACTATATCCCAACCTCATCCTCGACGCCCTGCGCCGTGTCCGCTACCCAGGTACGGGTCAGGACTTAGTCACGGCCGGCATGGTCGAGGACGATATCCGTATCGAGGGTATGAAGGTGAGCTTCTCGCTTATCTTCGACAAGCCCAACTCCCCCTTCATCAAGTCGGTCGTCAAGGCCGCTGAGAAAGCCATCCTCACCTACGTCAGCCCCGAGGTCCAGATCGAGGGGAATATCAGCGTGAAGGTCCCCGAAGTCGTGCCTCAGGATAGCCTACCACTGCTGCCGAAGGTGAAGAATACGCTGGCGATCTTCTCCGGTAAGGGAGGCGTCGGGAAGAGCACCGTCTCCGCTAACCTCGCCGTAGCCTTAGCCCAAGCAGGGTATAAGGTCGGGCTGCTGGATGCCGATATCTTCGGCCCTTCGCAGCCTAAGATGTTCGGCTGCGAAGACGAGCGTCCCGTCCTCGAGGACGTCGACGGGCAGGAGCTCATTGCCCCCGTCGAGCGCTTCGGCGTGCGCATGCTCTCTATCGGCTTCTTCGTCAATAAGGAGAGTCCCGTGCTCTGGCGAGGTAGCATGGCGAGCAACGCCCTCAAGCAGCTCCTCACGGAGACGAACTGGGGTGAGCTGGACTATCTGCTCATCGACCTACCTCCAGGGACGAGCGATATTCACCTGACGCTGGTGCAGACGCTCGGTCTGACGGGCGCACTCATCGTCACGACACCCCAGCAGGTAGCCCTGGCAGATGCCATCAAGGGCGTGGGGATGTTCCTCGACGAGCACGTACAGGTCCCCATCCTTGGGCTGGTGGAGAATATGGCATGGTTCACTCCTGCCGAGCTCCCACAGAACAAATACTATATCTTCGGGCGTGATGGCGGTAAGGAGCTGGCTGAAGAGCTAGACATTCCTCTGCTCGGGCAGATCCCCCTCATCCAGAGTATCTGCGAATGCGGTGACGGCGGCGAGCCCATCGCCACGCAGCGCGATAGTCTGATGGGTATCTACTTCCGCACGCTGGCACGCAATGTCGTCGAGCAGATCGAGCGTCGCAACGCTGAGCAAGCTCCGACCCAGCGCGTAGAGCTACAGAAATAAAAGAAGACGCTATAGAGCAGTGGGGCGGTCTGTCGCGCACCTCTTTAGTCTTGTGCTGAAGGGCGTGTGAGGAACGTCCGGGCAACGCAGAGCGCCATACTTCCTAACGGGAAGCTATCCGTGAGGGTAGGTAGGTGTAACAGAGAATGACAGCCACAGGAGCCAAGGCCCCCGTGGTGATGGTGAAAAGGTGAGGTAAGAGCTCACCGGAGTGTATAGCAATATATGCTGCCGTACATCCTATGGGTTGCAAGGTCATGTAAACCGACGCTACGAGGGTTGCTCGCCCCAGTCGGAGGGTAGACCGCACGAGGTGGTAGGTGACTACCATCCTAGATAAATGACAGACACCCGTCGGGTGGGTGACCGCCCACGGGTACAGAACTCGGCTTATAGCTCCACTGCTTCTATTGCGCGCTTCTTCTTCATATCCCTCTCCTGGTAGCGGGGGTGTCCCGCTCCCCTCCTCCTTCCCTCCCGACGAGATCACTTATCCTATCCTCATTACCCTCATTCCATGCCTAACGTACTGCGGCATATAGAGGCGCAAGCCCTCGCTGCTTGGCGCTTTGTGACGCTCGATATGTGGCGCCTGACGCGCGCTTCGCTCGCAGCTCCTACCCGTCTCGGGGTGGCGACGCTGCGTGTGCTCTACATGACGATACAGGCCTATATCGAGGAGGGTATCGGTTCGCTTGCGGGTTCGCTCACCTACAGTACGGTCCTCTCGCTGGTGCCTATCCTGGCGGTCATCATCGGTATCGCTAAGGGCTTCGGTCTGCAGGAGACGGTGCGTGATGCCTTGATGCGTGCCCTCCCAGGGCATGAGGTGGAGTTCGGGAAGGCCTTTGCCTACGTCGAGAACTACCTATCGCAGGTGCAGGGTGGCCTCTTCATCGGGGTCGGTCTGGCGGTGCTCTTCTACACGGTGCTGATGCTGATCTCGACCATCGAAGATGCCTTCAATCGCCTCTGGCAAGCACCCTATGCCCGCCCTTGGTCACGCCGTGTGATCAACTACCTCGGCGCCTTCATCCTCTTCCCGCTACTGCTCACCATCTCGAGCGGTACGACGCTCTTCCTCTCTACCCTGAGTAATACCTACCTCGGTGAGCTGGGGATCATCTCAGCCCTCACGACACAGATCCTCGGTCTCGTGCCCTATGTCCTCGTGACGCTCGGCTTCGTCTGTCTGTACTTCTTCGTGCCGAACGTGCGGGTACATTTCATCCCCGCCCTCATCTCAGGGCTTATCGCGGGGATTGCCTTCCAGATCTTCCAGGCTCTCTACATCAATGGGGTGCTGTGGATCTCACGCTACAACGCGATCTATGGGAGCTTCGCTGCCGTGCCACTGGCGCTCCTCTGGATCCAGCTCTCTTGGATCATCATCCTGCTTGGTGCGCAGATCTCTTACTCCATACAGCACGTCTGGCACTTCACCTCGCCTCCCAATAGCCGTCCGCTCTCGCGCCGCTATGCCGATACCGTCTTCATCGCCCTCACGGCACGTATCACGGCGCGCTATACCTCGGAGGATCCCGAGCCTTACCGTGCGGAGACCTTGGCTGCTGCCTGCGACCTTCCGCTGAGACAGACGCAGGAGGCACTGAGCCAGCTGACGCGTATGGGCGTACTCATCGAGGTGAACTACGGCAAGGACGAAGTCATGGGCGGCTACTACTGTCCCAACATCGCGCCCGACCGCCTCACGCTCGGTGTGCTCCTCGATCATATTGATCGCTTCGGTGGCGAACTCCTTTCGCTCAAGCTCAACGGCGTGCACGCTGCTGCATGGCAGGCGCGTACCCGTGCCTATGCTGCCGTCCGTGAGCGTGCGGACGTCCTACTGCGTGACCTCGTATAGGCCACTCCTCCGCTGCACTCCGCTCTGTATCCCCCGCGAGGTGTAGCACACTACGATTGCTTATGCAGACACTTATCAAGATATTCTTCATCTTCCTCTTCTACTGGATAGGCGAATTTCTCTCCTATCTGATGGGGGGATTTGTACCTGGTAGCGTCCTCGGGATGCTCCTTCTCTTCCTTGCGCTGCAGCTGAAGCTCGTCAAGGTGCATCAGATCGACTCCCCTGCTCGTGCTCTGACGGACAACATGGGGCTCTTCTTTATCCCTGCCGGTGTGGGGCTGATGGCGCAGCTGGATACCGTGGTGGCCAATTGGTGGGTCATCCTGGTGGCGGTCATCGTCAGCTCTATCCTCGTCATCGCTTCGGTGGCCTATGTACAGGATCAAATGGAAAGGAGGCGTAAGTAATCATGCTCGAGCACTTCTTCCATAGCGAGGTCTTCACGATCACGTTCGTCATAGGCCTCTACCTCATCAATATCAAGATCCATCGCTGGGTGCAAGTACCTGTACTGCACTCGCTGCTCCACCCTGTGCTGATGACAATCATCGAGCTGATCCTCATCCTCACCGCTCTGAAGGTGCCCTACGAGACCTTCCGCGAAGGGAGCCGTATGATTCATTTCATGCTTGGTCCCTCGGTCGTCGCTCTCGGCTACATCCTCTATGAGCAGGTGGCGCATCTGAAGAAGAACGCGATCTCTATCATCGTAGCTATCACCATCGGTGCTATGGTGGGTATCGGCTCTATCGTCGGTGTCGGTCATCTCCTCGGCGTGCAGAGCTCGCTCATCGCTTCGCTTGCACCGAAGTCCGTGACGACACCTATCGCAATGGAGCTGGCCGGTAACAACGGTGGTATCCCCGGGCTGACGGCGGTCATCGTCGTCTGTGCGGGTATCATCGGTAGTATCATCGGCCCTCCGATCATGAAGCTGATGAAGATCAAGAGCCCCGTGGCGAAGGGGCTGGCGATGGGTGCTTCATCGCATGGTATCGGTACGGCTGCAGCGATCCAGATGGGTGCTATCGAAGGCGCTCTGAGTGGGCTGGCGATCGGGATCATGGGGCTGATGACCTCCATCCTCCTGCCGCTCTTTGCTCGCTGGTTCGGCTAAGCATACGTCCCCCAACTCGCTATCACAAGCCCCGAAGGCCTTAGGTCTTCGGGGCTTTTTTGTACCAATTCGTAGCCACCCACCGTCTATTTCCGTAGAGCCAATATGTCAATCTCTACCCCCTGTGTAGTAGGGTTGTATGCATGGTTTTCGCCAATTTCATCGAGTTGATGAGTGTGAATAAATAAATAACACTTATATTTGAATGGTTTCTATTTGCATTGCGCAAGTAGTTGTAAAGCAAAGTTAAGTATAAGCGTAATTATTCTCACAACTAACCATGACTCCTAAGAAACTATGGTATGCACTGGCGGCAGTCATCCTGCTGTCGTTCGGTGTACTTGGCTTCTTTGGGCTGGAGATCTTCCGCACGATGCCACCCTTCCCAACGAAGGTGGTGACGACGGATGGCACGACGCTCTTCGAAGGTCAAGACATTAAGGACGGCCAAAACGTCTGGCAGTCCATCGGTGGTCAGACCGTGGGTAGCGTATGGGGCCACGGGGCGTATATCGCTCCCGACTGGTCCGCTGACTACCTGCACCGTGAGGCTGAGCTCCTGCTGAAGAAGCTCGCCGAGCGTGACGGTCTGGACTATGCCTCACTCCCTGCCGCTGAGCAGGCTAAGTATCAGGTCCTCCTGCGAGAGGAGGTGCGTAAGAACACCTTCGACGAAGCGACGGGCGTCATCACGTACTCGCCGCTGCGTGCTGAGGTCGCTCGCGAGCTGGGTGCCTACTACGCGAAGCTCTTCCTCGGCGACAATTCGCCTGAGTTCGTCAAGCTCCGCTCGGCCTACGCCCTGCGTGATAAGAGCCTCGAAGATCCCCGTAAGATGGAGCAGATGAGCGCCTTCTTCGCTTGGGCTTCGTGGGTCTGCGTCACGAACCGCCCAGGTACGGATGTCAGCTACACCAACAACTGGCCTCACGACCCCACGATCGGCAATATCGCTCCCACGTCGCTCCACCTCTGGTCGGGCTTCAGCGTGCTCATGCTGCTGACCTGCGTCGGTATCCTCGTCTACTACTATGCTCAGTCAAAGGAAGACGAGGTTGGCGTCCTGCCCACCTCTGATCCGCTCCGTGGTATGAAGCCTACGCCCTCGATGCGCGCTACGACGAAGTACATCTGGATCGTGTCGATCCTCATCCTCGTGCAGATGGTCCTCGGGGCGATCACGGCACACTATGGGGTCGAGGGTGACGCACTCTTCGGGCTACCTATTCAGGACTTCCTCCCTCAGGCGGTATCACGTAGCTGGCACGTCCAGCTGGCTATCCTCTGGATCGCTACCTCTTGGCTGGCTACGGGGCTCTACATCGCACCTGCTGTGTCGGGTGTCGAGCCTAAGTACCAGCGCCTCGGGGTGAATGTGCTCTTCGGCGCACTCATCTTCGTCGTCGCTGGTTCGCTCGTCGGACAGTGGCTCGGTGTCATGCAGAAGCTCGGCCTCATCGAGAACTTCTGGCTTGGACACCAGGGCTACGAATACGTAGAGCTTGGCCGTCTCTGGCAGGTCCTGCTGCTGGTAGGGCTCGTGCTGTGGCTCTTCCTTATGATCCGCGCACTGATCCCCGCTCTCAAGCGCAAGGATGAGAATCGCCACCTCCTGACGCTCTTCATCATCGCCTCGCTGGCTATCGCCTTCTTCTATGCTGCTGGGCTGATGTACGGCCGTCAGACGCATATGGCTATCGCCGAATACTGGCGCTGGTGGGTCGTCCACCTCTGGGTAGAAGGCTTCTTCGAAGTCTTTGCTACGGTCGTGGCTGCCTTCCTCTTCTGCCGTCTTGGGCTGCTACGCATCCAGTCGGCTACGGTCTCGGTACTCTTCTCGACGATTATCTTCCTCGCTGGGGGGATCCTCGGTACCTTCCACCACCTCTACTTCAGCGCTACGCCGACGGCGGTGCTGGCACTTGGTGCTACCTTCAGCGCTCTGGAGATCGTGCCGCTGGTACTCATCGGTATGGAGGCTTACCACAACTATAAGCTCTCGAAGTCTACCGAATGGATCGAAGCCTATAAGTGGCCTATCTACTGCTTCATCGCTATGTGCTTCTGGAACTTCCTCGGTGCAGGTATCTTCGGCTTCGCTATCAATCCTCCTATCGCACTGTACTACCTGCAGGGGCTGAATACGACAGCTGTGCATGGTCACGCTGCGCTCTTCGGGGTCTATGGTATCCTGGGTATCGGGCTGATGCTCTTCTGCCTGCGTGGTCTCTACCCTGACTACAAGTGGAATGACAAGCTCATCGGTACGGCCTTCTGGATGATCAATATCGGGCTCTTCCTGATGGTGACGGTGAGCGTCCTGCCCATCGGTATCCTGCAGGCGCACGAATCGATCACGAATGCCTACTGGTCGGCTCGCTCGGCAGAGTTCATGCAGCAGGATCACATGCAGCTGATCCGCTGGATGCGTATGCCTGGTGACCTGATCCTCGGTGTGGGTG
>ERZ773009.1163-NODE-1163-length-18744-cov-3.403767_pt1 | contig 18744 bp, 19 predicted proteins | sample MGYA00580663_ERZ773009 | MGnify/ENA primary metagenome ERZ773009 (study PRJEB29015, sample SAMEA2737969) | human oral metagenome | biome: human oral; feature: human-associated habitat; material: dental | place: China | collected 2026 ... | reverse complement strand
TTCGGAAAAGGCGCCGTTCTGATCGGGTAGTTGGCTCCCTGTCCGGCTTGCCGGCCGGGCAGGGGGGCACCGGTCCATCGAACCCCGTGCCGGGATGTGTCCCGGCACGGGGTTCGTCTTTCTGGCGCATATCCGGACCAGCGAGAGCTCGGGTTCGGATGTCGCACCCAGGCAGCGAGCATCCGGCCATTTCCACCAGCATGTCGGGCCTTGTGGCCCACCTGTCGGGGCAGGTGAGAGGGGGTGAAAGGCGTGTCTTAACCTTGTGCCATCAGTCCAACCACAGGAACAGGATGGGTCATGCCGATGCATGCCGAGCGCGCTGCGACGCTGCCGGGGCTTTGCGCCTGACCGCTGCTTACACCATGAAGTCACGCCGACATTGCGCACCTGCCACCATCTTGCTGTCGCTGATGCTGGGAGCCTGCGCCGGTACGCACGGAGAGGCCAACAAGGACCTGGATGCAGGTGCACAGGTTTCCGGTTCGATGGCCGGCCAGGAAATGGCCGCCGACTCGGGCTCCTACACGTCGTTCCAGAAGATGGAAGATGCGCAGATTGCCCGTGACCAGGGCATCTATCGGGATACGCAGGCGCGCATCGCGGAACTCAACTCCCGGAAAGGTATCCGGTTGGGCAGCTATGCGTTGGCCAAGGCCCAGTGCTGGCTGGACGTGAGCTTCCACGAATACACGCGCAATGACCGTGGCGGCTTCCCCCGGGCTTCGCTGGCCCAGGCCCAGGGCATCCTGGAGCAGCTGGAGGCCGGTCAGAATCCGGGCGTCAGCGAGACGCCGCTGGTCAATGATGCACGCCGCTTGCGTGACGATCTCTGGGCACGTCATGCCCGTATCCGTCAGGATGCCGAAGGCATGCAGTGTGCCGCCCAACGTCTGGCGTGCGCCGAGGTGGAGCTGGTGCATGCCGGCAACGAGATTCGCCAGGGGGGCTGGCGCCATGCCAGCCCCTATATCCAGATTGCTGAAGATCTGACGGAAGAGGCGGAAAAACTGGCCGCCCAGTGCAAGCCCAAGCAGGTCGTTTCCGCTCCCGTCGAGAAGCCGGCTGTACCTGCGCCGGTGATCGAAGCGCCCGCCATGCCGACACTGGATGTGCGTTTCCACTTCGACCGTTCGGGTGTGGCCGACATCCTGCCCGAAGATCGTCAGAAGCTGAAGGACTTTGCCGAGGTGCTGAAGGGCCGTGGACCGAACGAACATCAGGTCCTGAAGCTGATGGGGCATACCGATCGCCTGGGCAACCGTGCCTACAACGAGCGCCTGTCCATGCGACGTGCCGTGACGGTGCGTGATGAACTGCAGCGACTGGGTGTGCGCCTGCCGATGGAAGTTCGCGCCATGGGGGCCACGGAAGATTTCTCCCGCGGTTGCCACCAGGACAATGCGGGTGCAGAAAGGACGGTGCAATGCCTGCAGCCGGACCGTCGGGTTTCGGTCGAGCTGCTCGATGAAAGCGCAGCGACTGTCGCCGGACAGTAATTTCGGTCGCACAAAAAAACTGCCCGCATCTCGAAGGAGAGGCGGGCAGCAATCGCCGGGAAGATAATTATTGTTGTTTTAACGTTTGGGCTTGATGACGTCCAGAAGGTGGTTGCTTCCGTCGTGGATGGGCAGCCCACATGGCGTCATTCCATGCCTTCATGAAATATCCGTATCGCACAGCGTTGTTTGCCGTTTGTTTGGCCACTGCCGATTCGAATGATTATAAAAAAGCTTTTCTCGCCTTTGGGTTGACTTTTATCAAGAAGCCTTGGGCTCAGGGCCGAGGCCCAGTGAATCAGGTGTCGAGATTCTGATAATGATGAATAGCTGAACGAAATTCATCATGAGCAACAGCCTTCATTCTGGCACGTCGCTGTTTCTCATGGTGGTATTCATCGTTCCTGGCCTGCGGGAATTATTTCGAAGAAGCGCTTTCCGAAATTTCATTCACAAGATAATGATTTCCGGGCGGACATCTCGTTTGTACAAGGTGTTGGCGTGACGTGACGCCAAACCCATTCGGGCCTGGTGGTGGCATGTTCCGCTTCGAAGGGCCGATCTTGCACCCCGCCCTGGCCTTGCGCCTCGTCCTGGTATCCGCGTTGTATCCGCGTTGTATCCGCGTTGTACGCCTGCGTCAGGCAGCCCCCCAAGAGGGCCCGCCCCTTGTGTCCCGCGGCGAGCATGCTGGCGGGTCCTGGCGTGGCGATGCCCATGTGCTTCGCAGCCCTTGCACGCGTGAGCCGTGCTGCATCCACGCATGCGGGCAAGGTCAGGAGGTGGGCCGTGCGTGTCTGCCCCAGGCAATCCCATGAAGAGATCTTTTCAATGGAAACGACATTTTAACAAAAATAAATTTCGTTACGAGCGTAATGTTTCCGGGAATCCGGCGACCATACGGAAGTCGGCGCAGCGCGGTGCTGCCCGCGTCCTTTCCAACTTTGCGTTCCATGTCTGGAACTTTGGAGATCTCATGAGCAAGAAATTTGCAGCGCTTCTTTCCGGTGCGGTGGCCACGGGTGCCGTCATGGCTTCGACGCCGGTGTTTGCCGCGCAGAGCCTGTCCCAGGGCTACCAGGTCGCTGCAGCCGGCCAGAAGGCGCCGGAAGGTGCCTGCGGCGGTAATGCCAAGAGCCAGGAGGGTTCCTGCGGCAGCAACAATGCCAAGACCAAGGAAGGCTCGTGCGGCGCCAAGAAGGGCAACACGCCTGCCAAGACCGAGAAGCCTGCCAAGGCCAGCAAGGGCATGGAAGGCCGCTGCGGTGAGGGCAAGTGCGGCGGCAACCGCAAGATGAAGTAAGCCGTTGAGCCATCCATCGTGGGGCGGCCGGTTTCGCCGACCGCCTTGCACGATGAGACGGCTCTGTCACGCCCGGCGTGGTCCGGGCGTGTTCCGAATCGTTCAGCCCTGGGCCAGGCTGCCGGCGATGAAGGTCGCAGGCCGGGTCATGCAGGGTGAAGGGTGAGGCATGAAAGGGGGAGAAGGAGTCATGACGAGAGATTCCCGGGATGTTCGGTTGCTGCATCGCGCCGGGCTGGGCCTGCGACGGAGCCTGTTGGCCGACACGCTGGCCATGCTGGAAGCAGGCACGATGGACGTGGTGGCCTTCTTCGAGGTGGCACCCGAGAACTGGAGCCGTCTGGGCGGACGCTTTTCGCGGGACCTGTCGGCAATCAGCGAGCACCGGCCGCTGGCCTGTCATGGCCTGTCGCTGAACCTGGGGGGCAGTGACGGTCTGGACATGCAGCTTCTGGCCGAAGTGAAGGCCTTCATGCGGGCCTATCGAATCTCCCTCTATACCGAGCACCTGTCGTGGTGCGGGCACGAAGGGCAGCTCTATGACCTGCTGCCGCTGCCGGCCACCTACGAGACGGTGCGTCATGTGGCCCAACGCATTGCCCAGGTGCAGGACTACATGGGCGAGCAGATCGGCATCGAGAATGCCAGCTACTATGCGGCGCCCGAAGGCGCCGAGATGGATGACGCCACCTTCGTGCGCGAGGTGGTGAAGGAAGCGGGCTGCCTGCTGCACCTGGACGTGAACAACGTCTACGTCAACAGCTGTAACCACGGCTTCGACCCCTACGAATACATGCGGCAGCTGCCGCTGGAGCGCACCTGCTACATGCACGTCGCAGGCCATCACGTCGAAGACGATGGACTGATCATCGACACGCACGGCATGCCGGTGATCGATCCGGTCTGGCAGCTGCTGGAATTTACCTATGACCGGCTGGTCGACGCCGGGCTGGACCCGGTGGCGATTCCCAGCTGTCTGGAACGGGACTTCAACTTCCCGCCGCTGGCCGAGCTGGTGGATGAAGTGGGCACCATCGACCGGATGCAGCGCGAGGCCTCGGCGCGTCGCGCGGCGCGAATGCAGGCCGAGGCCGGGAAGGCTGGCATGGGGAAGACCGGCGTCGAGGTGTCCGAATCGTCCGATGCCGCCAAGGTCTTGGCGGAAACGGAGCGCGGTGCCCGGCAGGACCGGGGAGTGCTGGTGCCATGACAGCCAATCAGGGACCGAACAAGGGCCAGGAAGCGGATACTGCACCTGCACCGGAGGCACACCAGGCGGGCGTGGGTCAGGCGTCGTCAGCCCCCGGTCTCGCCCGCATGCAGGGAGACTGGTCGAGCTATTTCCGGCAACCCGGCGTCGCACCGCGACCGACAGGCACGGAGCCGCGCCGCATCGATGTCTACGCCTCGCTGCTGCGCAACAACATCGGGAGCTTCATCCATCAGTGCTTCCCCCTGTGTGAGTCGCAGATCGGCACGTCGCACCTGGAAGCGCTCATCGACCGCTTCTTTGCAGAAGGGCGCTGGCACACTTCTCCGTTCTTTCACGAGATCCCGAAGGCCTTCGTGGACTTCCTGCAGGCAGAGGACGCGCCTGCCGGTGAATCCTTGCCCCCCTGGCTGGCCGAGCTGGCGCACTACGAGTGGCTGGAGCTGGCCGTGGAGACGGCGCTGGACGTGCCGCTTCGCGTCGGTCCGCAGGGGCTGGCGCTGTGCCCGGCCCTGCAGCTGGGCGGATATGCCTACCCTGTCCACACCATTGGTGCCGAGGATGCCGAGGTGGTGCCGGCCACCACCTTCGTGGCGGTATACCGGGACCGCCAGCATCAGGTGCGCTTCAACGTGCTGACGCCGGCGGCCGCGCAGTTGCTGGATGCCCTGCAGGACAACGGCTGCGACTGGCAGGCAGCCTGTGAGCAGCTGGCCTCCCATTGGGGGCTGGCGGCGGATGTATTGGCCGAACAGGTTGCGCCGTTGCAACAGCAGTGGCTGGCCGACGAGCTGCTGCTGCGCCCAGGCACCGCTCAGCCCACCGCAGCCGGCTGATCCCCCATTTTCCGACATTCACCTGGAGATGATCATGCGTGTTTCCTGTTCCAACCCCGCCGGCTCTGCCCCAGATGGCGAAGGCGGGGGCGGACGCTGCGGGCTGTCGCGGCCACCCTGTCGTATCCGTCGTGCGCTCGACAGTCTTGCACCCTGGGTGGGGCTCCTGTTCCTGCGCCTGCTGATCGGCTGGGAGTTCCTGGATTCCGGCCTGGAGAAACTGGGTGGAGAGAACTGGTTTGCCGACATCCAGGAGCAGTTCCTGTTCCCGTTCAATCATTTGCCGGCCGAGCTGAACTGGCAGCTGGCCATGTGGTTCGAGATCGTCGGGGGCCTGGCGCTGATACTGGGGCTGGGTACGCGCTTCTTTGCTCTGGCGCTACTGGTGGTCACGATCGTGGCCACGGCTGCCGTGCACTGGCCGGCCGAATGGCATTCGCTGGCCGAGCTGGCGCAGGGCTATGTCATCACCGATGATGGCCATGGCAACTTCAAGCTGCCGCTGATCTTCATGGTCATGCTGTGGCCCCTGATGTTCTTCGGGGCCGGCCGGATCAGCGTGGATGCGCTGCTGGGGATCCTCTGGATAAGTCGCGCGAACCGGCGCGCCCCGGAACGGGATGCAGGACAAGGCGACATTTGCTGTCAATAACGGTGCTATTGAGAGCAAATGGCAACGCAGTCATGCGCCCGTTACGGGGATGCGACGGCCGCGGGGACTTGTTCAGAGGATCCCTAGGGAAAACGCCGGCCCCCTCGGGAACCACGGGTCATGACGACATTATGGCCCGCCAAGGGGGCCATTAATAATGAGACACCGAATCACCCCCGTGGCAGCAGCCTGGAACGCTCATCGAATATCGAGTGGCAATCGAAGAGCGGGCGGTCATCGAATAGTGGCGGAGCCTTGCTGCGCCGGACCTGGGTGCCCTTCCCGCTGCGGCTGCGCTGATGGATCCGGCGCTGCGCGCGGCAGGAGGGATCATCCGCACGATGGCTCTGGAAGCGGGATTCCATGCGAGCCCCTTTAGCCGGCATGCTTCGGGATCGGGCCGGAGCGGCCTCCTCTGGGAGCCGGGCTGCCGGGGATCTCACCGCTGCTGAGAGCCCGGCTACAGGTCTCTCTGCTGAGGGCAGCCCGGCTGCGGAACGCCCTGCCCCGGACCGCCCCCTGGTCGCGCGCCCCGGGCGCGCCGTAGTTGCTCGGGAGGGCAGACGCGGGTTGCCCCGGATGACCTCGATGGGGTGATCTGTAGCCCCCGCATGGCGCGGCGGAGGGATCGATATGCGGCCGGGACGAGCCGTTGCGGCGCCCACCGAAACAGGGGCAGCCGGAGCCTGAGTGCCCTGGACATGGGCGCCAATGGCATTGGCACCCATGACATGGATACTTTGGGCATTGGCCCCACGGACCTCGGTTCCTTGGGTATCAGCCGCCCGGGCACCGACGCTCCGGGCATGACCCCGACGTCCGTGCACGGCCCGATCCTGCACGCCCCCAGGCTGCCGGGGCGACACGAGAAGACCCGCTTCCTGCCACTGCCGAAGGCGACGCGCGCCCACGCCGCGCACCCGGCGAGCCAGGTCGTCAGGACTGGCAAAGGGCTGACGTTCGCGCTCGGCGATGATGCGTGCCGCCATGGCTGGCCCGATGCCGCGCAGGGTCTGCAGCTGCTCGGCCGTGGCACGGTTGGCGTCGATGGCCGTGTCGACAGCGGGGGATGTGTCGGGGAGACCCTCCAAGTCGGAAGTGTTGCCTTGAGCGAGAACCTCCACGTGGCCAGGAATGCCCGTTTGGACGGCATCCGGAACGTTAGCGGCCACCACCACGGGGGCTGGCGCTCCATCCGTGGACAGGTCCGCCGCCCATGCAGAAGCACCGCCTGCGAGCAGCCACGGAAACAGCAGAAACGGCGACAGAAACGTCTGGAGGACGGCAACGAGCCGGGCAAGACGGCTCGTGGGTGGCAACAGGGCAGCCCCTGCCCGGAAGATGGTCTGCATGGCGAACTCCCCGTCTGCCGTACCGTCCGAACGGATGCGGCACGTCAAAGGGGGAGAGCCTAGCGCGCCGGCAGGAGCCGGCGCATCAGCCAGGTGGCCGAGTCATGCTCGGCCAGCAGGAGGTGCGAAGAGGTGCGAAGGGGTGTGGAACAGCAGGAAGGGTCAGGAGACGCTTTCCTCGCCAGGCCGCGGGCCGTAGCTGTCCCAGCGGCTGCAGCCCGGGCATTGCCAGTAGTACTGCTGACCCCGGAAGCCGCAGACACGGCAGCCATAGTGGCTCATGCGCTGGGTGAGCTTGCGCAGCGTGGCCGCCAGCGCGTCCTCGTCCAGGTCTTCCACCGTGGCGGGGCCGTTCTTGTCGCCGCGACGTGAGAGCGACAGCAGCACCTGCAGGCCACTGAGGGTGGGATGCTTGTTGACCAGCTGGCGCACCCACTGGGCGGCAGCAGCCTTGCCATCCAGGCGGCTGATGGCCTCGGACATGGCGCGCAGCATTTCCGGTGCCTGGGCCACATCCAGCTGCTGCAGCCGCGCAATGGCCAGCCGCACGCCTTCGTCGCCCCCGACGGCATCGGCGGCCTTCAGCCAGTGGTCGACCACGCGCTCGACCTGCTCGGGGTGCTTGTCGGCCAGCCTGGTCCACGCTTCGATGGCCGCGGCCGGCTGACCTTCAGCCAGCGCGATCTCGCCTTCGACGACGAGCGGACGCGGATGATCGGGCAGCGCCTGCTGGGCCTGCACGACGAACTGGTGCGCCTTGTCGAACTGACGGGCACGCAGTGCCGCCATGGCCAGCTCGCAGGAGGCCTGGGCGATGATGAGTTTCGGATCGAAGCCGGGCTCGGCCGGCGTGGCGCGCGCCAGGTCGACGACGCGCTCCCAGTCGTGGCTGCGCTGGGCGATTTCCAGCCGCTGCCGTGAGGCGGCTTCGGCGTATTCGGTACCCTGCAGCCGGTTGAAGCTGTCTTCGGCGCGGTCGACGAGACCGGCCTTCAGGAAGTCGAGGCCCAGCTCATAGAGGGCGTGGGCACGGGTGCGGTCGTCCAGGTCGGGACGGTCCACCAGGTTCTGGTGCACGCGGATGGCACGGTCGGTCTCGCCACGGCGGCGGAACAGCGAGCCCAGGGCGAAGTGCAGTTCGCTGGCCTCGGGCTCGATGCGCACCACGTCGACGAAGGCGTCGATGGCCTTGTCGGACTGTTCGTTCAGCAGCAGGTTGACGCCCCGGAAGTAGGCGTTGCCCATGGGCGCGGGCCGCTCGTCCAGGCGCCCTTCACGACGCGAGGCCACCCAGCCCAGACCGAACGCCAGCGGAATGGCCAGCAGCCACCAGTATTCGAACTCCATGGATCAGGGGGCCGGCAGGCGGCTGGAAGAACCGATGAGCGTGGCGTCGTCAGAGACGTGGCCAAGTTTTTCCTGCAGGCGCTCGACGTCGCGGCGCAGGCGTTTGACCTGGCGACGCTGACGCATGACGCGCGGCGCCAGCGTGAGCAGGCCCACGATCATGCCCAGCGCGAAGAAGCCCAGCAGGAAGACCACAAGCGGAGCGTCGAAGCCGACTTCCTGCTTGCCGAACACGCCAAGGTGCACGACCTCGGTGTTGCCCAGCGCAAACCCCAGCAGGGCGATGAAGATGACGATTTTGATCAGCCAGGCGATGAGTTGCATGGGCAAAGGACCGAAGTGTCAGGAAGCGGTCGCATGCAGCGCCCGGTCGACGCTTTCCCGCAACTGCTTGCCGGGTTTGAAATGGGGAACCAGTTTCTCGGGCACGGGCACGGGTTCGCCGGACTTGGGATTGCGCCCCATCCGGGAATGGCGATGCGACAACGCAAAGGTGCCGAAGCCGCGGATCTCGATGCGATGCCGGTCGGCCAGGGAACGAGCCATGGCGTCCAGGATGGTACGCACGGCGTATTCGGCATCCTTGGCCACCAGCTGCGGGAAGCGTTCCGCCAGCTTGGCGATCAGCTCCGACTTGGTCATCGTGCCGGGAGCTGACTGGTCATCCGCGTCGAGGGTATCGGTCACTGCCATCTTTTGCCGTCGGGAAAGTCCGAAAGGAACCAACCGGAAGAAACCGGAACGGAAGGAGGTGTGAAAGCTTCGCCCGGAAACGGGGATGCCACCTGCCTATGATAGTGGACAACGGCCCACCTGTCCGGATGACGGGGTAAACCCCTGCCCTACCGCCACACGGGCGCAACGGGCGAGCGCTCAGGAGCCTGGGCGCAGATCGGCCGGTTCTGCTGGAAGGCGGATGGCCACCCGCCAGCAGAACCGGCCGAGAAGGGAAACCGCAAGGACGCTGGCCGTGCGGGCCGATCCTTCGCGGCTTCCCTGCCGCCCGACGGATGCGGGCGGCAGTGCGGGACGATCAGGAACGATCCTGGTTGTCCAACTTGGCACGCAGCAGGGCACCCAGGTTGGTGGTGCCGCTGACCGCCGAGCTTTCGGCCATGCGCTGCATGGCGTCGGCCGTATCGGCGTTCTCGCGAGCCTTGATCGACAGGGCGATCGAACGGTTCTTGCGGTCGATGTTGATGATCATCGACTCGACCGTGGCGCCTTCGCTCAGGTGGGTGCGGGCGTCTTCCACGCGATCGCGCGAGATTTCGGAGGCACGCAGGTAGCCTTCGACTTCCGGCTCGATCTGGATGGTGGCGCCGCGGGCGTCCACGCTGGTGACGGTACCGGTGACGACCGAGCCCTTGTCATGCGTGGAGGCGAAGTTGGTGAACGGGTCGCCTTCCAGCTGCTTGATGCCCAGCGAGATGCGCTCGCGCTCGACATCGATGCCCAGCACCACGGCCTCGACCTCGTCGCCCTTCTTGAAGTCGCGGACAGCTTCTTCGCCGGACTTGTTCCAGGACAGGTCGGACAGGTGCACCAGACCGTCGATGCCACCCGGCAGGCCGATGAACACGCCGAAGTCGGTGATGGACTTGATGGAGCCCTTCACGCGGTCGTTGCGGCGGTGGTTCTCGGAGAACTCCTGCCACGGGTTGGCATGCGTCTGCTTCATGCCCAGCGAGATGCGGCGACGATCCTCGTCGATCTCCAGAACCATGACCTCGACCTCATCGCCCAGGCTGACCACCTTGCTGGGGTTGACGTTCTTGTTGGTCCAGTCCATTTCGGAGACGTGCACCAGACCCTCGATGCCCGGCTCGATCTCGACGAACGCGCCGTAGTCGGTGATGTTGGTGACCTTGCCGAACATGCGGGTGTTCTGCGGGTAGCGACGGCTGATGCCGACCCACGGATCCTCGCCCAGCTGCTTGATGCCCAGCGAGACGCGGTTCTTCTCCTGGTCGAACTTGAGCACCTTGGCGGTGATTTCCTGACCGACCTGCAGCACTTCCGTCGGGTGACGGACACGGCGCCATGCCATGTCGGTGATGTGCAGCAGACCATCGATGCCGCCCAGGTCGACGAACGCACCGTAGTCGGTGATGTTCTTGACCACGCCCTGGACCACGGCGCCTTCGGTCAGCGTCTCGAGCAGCTTGGCGCGTTCCTCGCCCTGCGACAGCTCGATGACGGCACGACGCGACAGCACGACGTTGTTGCGACGACGGTCGAGCTTGATGACCTTGAACTCGAGGGTCTTGCCCTCGTAGGGGGTGGTGTCCTTGACCGGACGGGTGTCGATGAGCGAACCCGGCAGGAAAGCACGGATACCGTTGGTCATGACGGTCAGGCCGCCCTTGACCTTGCCGGTGACCGTACCGGTGACCAGATCGCCGGACTCCAGGGCGAGTTCCAGCTGCACCCAGGCAGCCAGACGCTTGGCGCGATCACGCGACAGGCGGGTTTCGCCGAAGCCGTCCTCGAGCGAGTCGATGGCAACCGATACAAAATCACCTTCCTGAACTTCCAGCTCGCCACGGTCGTTGTAGAACTCCTCGACCGGCACGTAGCTCTCGGATTTCAGGCCGGCGTTGACGACCACGTAGTTGTGATCGACCCGGATGACTTCGGCGGTGATCACCTCACCCTGCCGCATCTCCTGGCGCTTGAGGGATTCCTCGAAGAGGGCGGCAAAGCTGTCTTCCGATGCCGGATTCTGGGTAACTTCAGTGCTCATTGATATCCAAAAGATTCTCGCCAGCCGCGCTGCATCCATGTGGACAGCGGCAAACCAGCGGTGTTGGGGGAAATCCCGGGACGACGGAGCGCAACGCCAGCCCGGGGACAGCGGCCGCCGTCATGGACACGACGGCCGACAAGACGAAGACGCAGAAATGAAGGTCCGCCGGACTAGGCCTTCTGCCGCTCCTGCCAGGCAGCCAGCACGCGGTCGACGGTCTCGTCGACGGTGAGGTTGCCCGAATCGAGCCAGAAGGCGTCTTCGGCGGGCTTGAGCGGTGCCACGGTGCGGCCTGCGTCGCGGTGGTCGCGCTCCTTCAGATCATGCAAAATCTTTTCAAGTGTAGCAGAGAATCCCTTCTCCAACAGCTGTTTGTGGCGGCGCTCGGCGCGCGCCTGCACGCTGGCCGTGAGAAAGACCTTGAGCGGGGCGTCCGGAAAGACCACGGTGCCCATGTCGCGGCCGTCGGCCACCAGCCCCGGTTCCTTGCGGGCACGGTGCTGCAGCACGTTGAGCGCCTCGCGCACGGCCGGGTGCACGGCCAGCCGCGATGCCTGCAGGCCGATGCCGTCGGCGCGGATAGCGGCCGAGACGTCCTCGCCCGACAGCATGATGCGGCCATCGGGCAGGAATTCGGGTTCCAGCGTCTGGGCCGCCCGCACGGCAGCGTCCTCGTTGGCGCCGTCCTCACCCTCCTGCACCAGCTTCATCGCCACCAGCCGGTACAGCACGCCGCTGTCCAGATAATGGAAGCCCAGCCGCTGGGCCACCCGCGCAGCCACCGTGCCCTTGCCCGAGGCGGTGGGGCCATCGATGGTGATGACGGGAATGCCATGGTGCGCGGCGTCCTTGCGGCCATGGGAATGGGCATGCGACGAAGACATGATGACGATCTCCTTGTGGATCCTCTTGCTGGGAAGATGTCATTGTCTCACCGTCGGCCCCCGGGCACACCTGCCGGGCGCATTCATGCGCCGAGCCGTGATGCGCCCAGCCGCAACGAGCCAGGCCGGTTCGGGCCGAGCTGGCGCCTGCGGTGCGATCCAGGGGCCCGGTGCCCACCCCGGCCTCCCCGGTTCCGGGCCGCCTGCTCAGGCCCCTGCCGCCACGCCCACGTCCAGCCCCACCGAGCGGGCCAGCGCCACGAAGCCCGGGAAGGAGGTGCCGACGTTGGCCGTGTCGCGGACGTGGATGGGCCCGCGGCTGCGCAGTGCCGCCACGGTGAAGGACATGGCGATGCGATGGTCGCCATGGGCCTCGACCGTGCCGCCGGCAAACGGATGCACCTCACCGCCCCGGCCCTCGATGCGCATGCCGTCGGGCAGCACCGTGACGGGCAGGCCCACGGCGGCCAGGCCGTCGGCCATCACCTGGATGCGGTCGGATTCCTTCACGCGCAGCTCTTCGGCCCCGCGCAGCTCGGTCACGCCCTCGGCGCAGGCCGCGGCAATGAAGAGCGCCGGGAACTCGTCGATGGCCAGCGGCACCCAGGCTGGGTCGATGGTGATGCCCTTGAGACGGCCACCGCGCACGTGCAGGTCAGCCACCGGCTCGCCCCCGACCAGCTGCGGGTTGGATTCGGTGATGTCGGCCCCCATGGCCCGCAGCACGTGCAGCACACCGGTACGCGTGGGGTTCATGCCCACATGACGCAGGACGAGATCCGATCCGGGACAGATGGCGGCCGCCACCAGGAAGAAGGCTGCCGATGAGATGTCGGCCGGCACGTCCACCCGCGCAGCGCGCAGCACCTGCCCGCCCCGCACCGACGCCGTGGCGCCCTCGCGCCCCACCTGCACGCCGAAGGCCGTCAGCATCCGTTCGGTGTGGTCACGCGTGGGCGCCGGTTCCGTGACACGTGTCTCGCCGTGGGCGTACAGCCCGGCCAGCAGCAGCGCCGACTTCACCTGGGCGCTGGCCACCTCCAGCTTGAGGTCCACGGCCCTGAGCCCGTCCACCGGCTGCACCTGCAGCGGCGGCTTGCCGTCCTGGCTGTCGATGCGTGCGCCCATCCGCGAGAGCGGATCGATCACCCGCCGCATGGGGCGACGCGACAGGCTGGCATCGCCCACCATCCGGGTGGCGAAGCGCTGACCAGCCAGAATGCCGCACAGCAGCCGCATCGAGGTGCCCGAGTTGCCGCAGTCCAGGTCGCCGGCCGGCGCCTGCAGGCCATGCAGCCCCACGCCATGCACCTTCACCTGCCCCTGCTCCGGTCCGTCGATGCGCACGCCCATCGCCCGGAAGATCTGGGCCGTGGCCAGGGCATCGGCCCCTTCCAGGAAGCCATGGACTTCCGTCACGCCTTCGGCCAGCGCGCCCAGCATGATGGCGCGGTGCGAGATGGACTTGTCACCCGGTACCCGGATGTCGCCCCGCACCAGCCCACCCGGTGCCACGTCATATGCCTGAAACATGAATAAATTCCTCCCGAAGCACTTGGACTTTTTCTAGACTGACGGTCGATTCGGCATGAAGAGCGGCTCCCGCAACAGCCGGTCCCGGAACAAGCGCCCGATGGCGCCCGACGACTGGCATCAACCTGGTCAAACGGCTATGTTCAACTGGTTTCGTCAATCGAGCAAATCGGCTCCCCGCATCGTCCCTCGCGCCGTCGCCTTCCAGGCCGTGGTGCCCGAGGCCAAGCCGCTGACCCCTGCCCCCCTGAACGTGCCGGCCGACGTGCTGGCCCAGCTCAGCCTGCAGGCCCAGCGCATCCTGCTGCGCATGCCCGCCGAGACCCGTCCGCTGCACTGCGCCAAGGAACACCCCTGGATGCTGGACCGGCTGCTGGCCAGCTGGGACAGCCCCGCCACCTTCCGCCGCCAGCTCTCCGAGCTGCTGATCGACACCCGCGGCAACCGTCAGGGCTTCAGCTTCGACGCGCTGGCCGAGCTGAGCGCACTGGGTGATTATTACGACACCTACGTGAACCCGCGGACCGAACACGGCTGGGCCACGGTCGATCCGCGCTGAGTCTCCCCGCCGGCCAGAGTCGGGCAGCACGCACGCCACGCCGGGCGCCGCCCACGGAACACCTCCGGGGCGGCGCCCGGCGTGCTATCTTCTGGACCTTCGGGAAGGCCGTGCTGGCCCTCCCTTTGTCAGTCAGAACAGGGGCCAGAACAATGAGTTTCGACATCAAGGCAAACGGCCTGGGCATCCAGGACATCGAAGTCGGCACGGGCGACGAGGCCGTCCCCGGCAAGCGCGTGAAGGTGCACTACACCGGCTGGCTGTGGGAAGCCGATCCCGCCTCCGCGGAGGGTGGTCGCGCCGGCCGCAAGTTCGACTCCAGCCGTGACCGCAACCAGCCGTTCGTCTTCGCGCTGGGCGCAGGCGAAGTGATCCGTGGCTGGGACGAGGGCGTGGCCGGCATGAAGGTCGGCGGCAAGCGTCGGCTGCTGATCCCGGCGGCCATGGGCTACGGTGCCCGCGGTGCCGGCGGCGTGATTCCGCCCAACGCCACGCTGCTGTTCGATGTCGAACTGCTGGGTGTCTGAAAAAGATCGGCGCACGCACTCAATGAAGACATCCGATGCTTCCGGGGCGGCCGCCGGCCGCCCGGCCGAGGCCAACACCGCCACGGTCAGCAACTTCATCCGGCAGGCCATCGATGCCGATCTGGCCAGCCAGAAACTGGCGGGGCGCACCTGGGCGGGCAAGCCCGGCACGGCTGACATCCAGCGTGCAGGCCAGGCGGATCCGGCGCGCATCCGCACGCGCTTTCCGCCCGAGCCCAACGGCTTCCTGCACATCGGGCACGCCAAGTCGATCTGCCTGAACTTCGAGCTGGCAGCCGATTACGGCGGGCGCTGCCACCTGCGCTTCGACGACACCAACCCCGAAAAGGAAAACCAGGAGTACGTCGACGCGATCATCGATTCGGTGCGCTGGCTGGGCTTCGACTGGACCTTTCCCGATGGCGAGAGCAACCTCTACTACGCCAGCGACTACTTCGAGACCTTCTACCAGATCGCGCTGAAGCTGATCGAGGCCGGCCACGCCTACGTGGACAGCCAGACCGGCGACCAGATCCGCGAGAACCGGGGCACGCTGACCGAGCCGGGCCGCAACTCGCCGTTCCGTGACCGCTCGGTGGAAGAGAACCTGCGCCTGTTCCGGGAAATGCGTGCGGGACAGCACCCCGATGGCTCGATGGTGCTGCGGGCGCGGATCGACATGGCCTCGCCCAACATCAACATGCGCGACCCGATCCTGTACCGGGTCCGCAAGGCGCACCACCACCGCACCGGCGACGCCTGGCCCATCTACCCGATGTACGACTACGCACATCCGCTGGAAGATGCGCTGGAGCGGATCACGCATTCGCTGTGCACGCTGGAGTTCGAGGACCACCGGCCGCTGTACGACTGGCTGCTGGCCCGCGTGGCGGAGACGGGGATGCTGGACGAGCCGCTGCCGCGGCAGATCGAGTTCGCCCGGATGAACCTGACCTACACCATCACCAGCAAGCGCAAGCTGAAGGCGCTGGTGGACGAGGGCATCGTGTCGGGCTGGGACGATCCGCGGATGACGACGATCGCCGGCCTGCGCCGTCGCGGTTTTCCGCCGGCCGCCATCCGGCTGTTCTGCGAACGCGCCGGCATCTCCAAGGCCAGCCAGCTGATCGAGATGGCGGTGCTGGAGCAGACGGTGCGCGAGGTGCTCGACCCCGAGGTCGACCGGCTCCATGTCATCACCGATCCCATCCGCCTGGTGATCGAGAACATGGACCCGGCCGAACGGATCATCTGCGAGGCGCCCCGCCATCCGCATCACCCCGAACGCGGCATGCGCCGCTTCGAACTGAGCCGCGAGCTGTGGATCGAGCGCGAGGACTTCGCCGAGAACCCGCCCAAGGGCTTCTTCCGGATGACCCCGGGCCAGATGGTGCGTCTGCGCCATGGCTTCGTGGTGCGCTGTACCGGCGTGGACCGCGACGCCAACGGCGAGATCCTGCAGGTGCGCTGCGAGTATCTGCCCGATACCCGCTCGGGCACGCCTGGCGCCGACAGCGTGAAGGTCAAGGGCAACATCCACTGGGTGTCGGCCAGCGATGCCGTGCCGGTCGAGCTGCGCATCTTCGCGCCGCTCTTCCTGGACGCCCAGCCGGATGCGGGTGGACGTGATCCGCTGGAGAACGTCAACCCCGAGTCCAAGACCGTGCGCACCGGCTATGCCGAGCCGCTGATCCGCGAAGCGAAGCCCGAGCAGCAGTTCCAGTTCGAGCGCCAGGGCTACTACGTGGCCGACCGCTTCGACCACACGGCCGACAAGCCCGTGTTCAACCGGGTGACGACGCTGAAGGACTCGTTCGGCAAGAAGAAGGGCTGAGGCTGCCCCTGACCGGGGACGCCACAACAAGGGCCGCCATCGCCATGTGCGAGGCGGCCCTTTCTTCTTGGTGCCCTTCCCGCCAGCCCTCCGCACGCCTTTCACCCCCTCGGCCTCCCCAGACACCGTGAAGGGATTAAGTTTGCTAATGATAATGAGTAGCAGTAGACTATGACGACTTGACCACGGAGCATGGGGCCGGCCATGCAGGACGGGCCCGCTCCCGTCTCAGGGGGACGTCTCATCGGGCAACTTCCGCCCACCGCGCCCTTCCCCGCCGCCGTCCCCCTGGTCCCCCGTTTCCTTCCAGAAGAACCACACCATGCAGGACCGTGAACTTTATCTGGGCGATCGGCCGACCCTGGCCATCCTGAAGAATCCGACCGAGGGCGCGCTGGACATCAGCAACTTCGAGCCGACGATGCGCCAGCCCGCCAAGCTGCCGGCCGACAACGGATCACGTCGTCGCAAGCTGTGGGATCTGGCCGCACACTGTCACTGTCCGATCGTCGGCTTGTGCCTGTCAATGAACACGCTGCGCAAGCTGGCTGCCCGCACGATGGACGCCCCCCTGCCCGAGGATGACTACGAGCTGCATGTCAATGCGGTCAATGAATGCCGCCGGCGTGGCGAGCTGTCGGAGCTGCTGCAGAAGGAGCTGGACCAGCGCTACGCCATGGCCATCCGCAAGCTGGCCTCGATCAAGACGGCTGAGGCACTGCATGCGCAGTGGAAGCAGTTCGTGGCCAGAAACGAAGCCACGGCCGGCCTCTGGGCCTGCATGACGCACCCGCGCTGCGATGCCGCCACGCTGGAGCGGATCTACCGCGAGGTGCACATGCTGCAGCACCACGCCAGCGCCGCCTCGCGCGACAAGGACGAGCGCTACCAGTCGCTGGCCGAGGAACACGCACGCTGCCAGCAGGACATCGAGAAGGCCCGCCAGCGCTATCAGCAGCTGCAGGTGGAGAAAGCGGCCGAGACCGAGGCGCTCAATGGCGAGCTGCAGCGGCTGCGGGCCGACAATGCCGGCAAGGAAAACACCATACGCCAGCTGCAGGAAGAGCTGGAAACCCTGCGCCGCAACGCCGAGGACCTGGACAGCCGCATCGAGCTGTCCGAACAGGTGCGCTGGCTGAGCGAGCGCAACCAGGAGCTGATGCAGCGCATTGTCGACATGCGCCGCAACCTGGCCGCGCCCGAGCAGCCGGCACCGGTGCTGAACGAGACGACCGAATCCGGGACCGTGGATGGCACCCCGGCAGCACCGGCTTCCACCGGCTGCCCGCGCCAGGCTGCTGTGGCCCGGGGCGAGGTGACGGCCGAGCAGCTGGATTCACGCGCGGTGCTGTGCGTGGGCGGGCGCCATGCAGCAATCTCCATCTATCGCCGCATCGTCGAGAAGAAAGGCGGTCGCTTCATCCACCACGACGGTGGCCGTGAAGACAGCGTGCACCGGCTGGATGCCAGCCTGGCCGCCGCCGACCTGGTGATCTGTCAGGCGGGTTGCATCAGCCACAGTGCCTACTGGCTGGTGAAGGATCACTGCAAGCGCACCGGCAAGCGCTGCGTGTACGTGGACAAGCCCAGCGCCAGCGCCTTTGCGCGTGGTCTGGCCCAGAGCGTCCAGGAAGACGCGACACCCATCCCGGAGGAAACAGAAGCATGATACAGCTCTCCCCCCGAATCCGTGCCCGCCTTGAACTGATCGGCTTTGCCCTGCTGGTGGGCTCCATCTGGCTGCTGGTGCCGATCACCAGCACGGCCACCTGACAACACTCGCCTGACGACGCTCAGCCCCCTGGGGATCCTCTGATTCAGCGGATCTCCTGCGGCCGGCGCCTGAGCACCTGATCGACGATCTTGCCGCCGCCGCCGTGGTCGAACACGCGGATGCGCACCGGCAGCATCTTCAGCTCCGGAGCCAGCCAGATGTCGAAGCGCGGCGCGTCCTGATCGCCGGGCTTCTCGACGGAGATGTGCAGTGCGTCGAACTCGCCGGCGTTGGTGCGCATCCGTTCCTGGCTGACCACCCGGAAGAAGGGTTCGTCGATGCGGCGTGAGCCGGCCAGCGGCAGAACGAACTTCTGGCCGGGCTTGAAGCGCTGGGCATCGGCCCGGGCCAGCAGGCCCAGCTGGAAGAAGATGGTGAGCCGGTCCTGCGTGCCCTCGGGATAGGCGAAATCGATGGCCGGGTCGCCTTCCTGGCGGACGCGCCGTGACGGGCTGTCGAAGCGGTAGCGACGCTCGGGCCGACGGCCCCGTTTCTCGTAATAGCGCGCGGGCACGAAACCTTGCGCGCCCATCACCCCTTCACTGACCTGCACGAGCGTGCCGGAAGCCGCCAGGTGCTGCACCTGCATGGTGAACTCAAGAAATTGCGCAGCAGCGTCGACGACGACTATGTGGTGGACTGGACCCGTGACCAGACGCTGGCCGACCGTGACCCGAACGGCTAT
>ERZ773009.1162-NODE-1162-length-18747-cov-6.825915_pt1 | contig 18747 bp, 12 predicted proteins | sample MGYA00580663_ERZ773009 | MGnify/ENA primary metagenome ERZ773009 (study PRJEB29015, sample SAMEA2737969) | human oral metagenome | biome: human oral; feature: human-associated habitat; material: dental | place: China | collected 2026 ... | reverse complement strand
GGTAAGCCTGCCGCTCCCCCTCACTCCCATGAAAATCCCCCGCGAATGCAGGATAGAATCGTGCCATCGCCGCCCCTCCTCATTTTGATGCTCACTCTCATAGTATGCGCTGCCGTAGGCATTGTCAAGCCCAACGTCCGTCTTTGTGCTTGCGATTCATATCACCGCGTGCGTCTCTCACCCGCCGAGCGCACGAATCTTCTGCACGGCGCAGACAATCTCCTCAGCAACTCTTTGCGCTTCCTCCTGCGTGTTCTCCCTACCATAGGAGATGCGCAGCGCCTCCATTGCCTCCTGCTCGCCATATCCCATGGCGCGGAGCACATGTGACGGTGAATCCGCTCCCGCACTGCACGCGGATGCTGCCGAAACGCAGATTCCCTTGAGGTCCAAAAGATGCACGAGCGATTCGCCGCGCACGCCTGGAACACCGATGTTCAAAAGCCCCGGCAAATGCTCTTTTCCCGCGCCATGCACGCGTACCTCAGGCATTTCTCGCTGAATCATTTGCAGCGTATATGCCACAAGCCCTCGCAAACGCACAGCATCCTCTTGCATCCGTTCCACACTCTCCGTCAAAGCCTCACCTAGGGCGACAAGGCCCGCCGTATTCTCCGTTCCTGCGCGATGCCCGTGCTCCTGCCCGCCGCCTGAAATCAGCGGCGGCAGTTCCGCTCCCTCCCTTTGCCAGAGGAAGCCCGTCCCCTTCATGCCGCCGAACTTATGCCCCGACGCCGTAAGATACGTCACGCCCAGCGCCTTCACATCGACCGGGATATGCCCGATCGCCTGCACCGCATCCGTATGAAACGGCACGCCGCGCTTTTTGAGCAGCTCTGCGATGGCGGCGATGTCCTGCACCGTGCCGACCTCGTTGTTGGCGAGCATCACCGATACAAGGCACGTTTCCTCAGAGAGAGCCGTCGCCACACTCTCCACCGCCACCCGCCCCTCTTGCGAAACAGGCACATAGTCGATCCTTGCGCCCAGCTTTGCCAAAGCCCTGCACGGAGCAAGCACTGACGGATGTTCGATCGCACTGACGACGATATGCACACGCCGTCCTTCCCGCCATGCTCGCTCTGCCACGCCGCGCAAGACCGTATTGTTTCCCTCCGACCCGCCCGCAGTAAAAAGGATCTCAGAGGCCGCCGCACCTACCGCTTCGGCGACCTGACGACGCGCCCGCTCGATTGCCTTCCGCGCCCGCTTGCCGAACACATAGGCGCTCGACGCATTGCCGTACTTTCCCTGCAAAAAAGCAGTGCGGCGGCAAGCGCCCGATTCGACAAGGCCGTCGTCGCCGCATGATCTGCATAAATCATCATTTTTCCCTCCAAAAACGACAGGGATGCTTCCCGGCAGGAAACATCCCTTCTAAGAAATCACGGATACATTCAGCCGCTAGGCTTCACACATCTGCGCTGCCCTAAAAAAACGCCGATATATGCAGCGCCAAAACGGCGGGATTCATTATCCGCGTTTTCCAAAAAGCTGCTAGAACAACGTGCAGCCCTCATCCTTGAACTCTTCCACCTTATCCCGCAAAAACTCTTCTTCCACTTCCAGATACTCCGCCATGCAACGGAAACAGAAAAACTCCTTCGCCTCCATATCGAGAAGCTTCTTCGTCAAGCCGACCTCATCCTTCGACAAGACCTCGCCGCACTCGCGGCAATGCTTCCTGCTCGCCATTCTCACATCTCCCGCAGTTGGAGGTCGGGCACATTCTTTCCCCTGTACTCGATGTCGAGGATACCGAGCTGTACGAGTATCGTATCGCGCATTCGGCTCGCACGACGCAGACAGTACCGCTCGAAATCCCGCCGATCCAAATCATCCGCCGTGCGCACATGCGGGAACAAGAGCTTCAGATACGCCGTCGCTATGCGCTTGATCGCCTCCGTATCGCGCGTATCGGCACCCTCGGGCACCTCTACGATCTCGTCGACGATGGCTCGATACGACAGATCGCCGCGCAGTTGATGAAGAATTGTAGAGAAGTACTCCGAGTTCATCGCCCAGCCAGCGACCTTCAGATCATCCGTCATGCGCGGAATCTTCCATCCCTTGATAAATCCATGGAAGCGCTCGATCAAGGCGGATTCATGGAACACGGGCGGCAGTTCCTCGAACATATTGCCGTAGCCGTCCTGATCCATGACTTCCTTCTTGATATTGCCGCAGAGGATCACGCCGGCGTCTCCATCGACACGATGCGTGCCAATGTTGCACCAGCCATTCTCGCAAAACGACTTGAGAGCGCCGCGCATCTCATTCTCATCGAGGAATGTGATCGTCTGCACCTCGTCCAGCGTCACGAAGTCGTTGCCCGCGACGAGTCCATCCTGGCGTCTTGCCACGTCGTAAAACATCTTCGCGCGGCTCATCACGCCGCCGCTCGCCAGCCAGCCAAAGCGGCTCACGCGCCCGAACAAATAGGATTTTCCCGTTCCCTTGGGCGCAAGCTCGATGAGGTTCAGATTCTTCTCCGCAAACGGCAGCAGGCGCGTAAGCATCGTCAGCTTCTCTTCCTCATTTCGATACCCTGCAGGATTGTAATCGACCGCGCCCAGAATGACGTCCAGCCATTCCTCCGTCGTGAAGTCCCGCCGCGCATCCTTATAATATTCCAAATCAATCGTATAAGGGCAGAAATTCTTGAACGCCAAAAGCTTGATCTTCCCCTTGTCCTGCGGCGACTTGCCGATGGATGGACGATAGCCGAGTTCCACCATGCCCTACGTCTCACGCGCGGCAATCAACTCGTCCTTGCACGACTGCCAGACACAATCCTCGATGAGCGTTTCCTTGCTTACAAGACCAAAATCCGGCAAAGAAAACGACGCCTCTCCCGTCTTGATATCGACATCGACGGAAATCTTCGCCAAGAGCTTCACCTGCTCACACTCGATGACGATGCGGCTCTTGATCCCCGTCCATTCCTCCTTACTCGGCAGGAAGCGATGAACAAACGCGGTCAACTCCTCCGCATCGAACACACCATCCTCGTTCGCAAATCGCTTCAGCAGCCAATCGCGCAAAAACGACGGCAGACCGAGCGCAGAAAGGAAGCTGCTCTTCTTCAAATCCTTGTAAACAATCATCTCATCAAAAGCGTTCCTGAGTTTTTCAATCACCAATCCTGCCTCCTCATGAATCAGGGAATCAGAAATCAAAATCATCGTTCATCCGGATTCCCTTGCTCTCCACATGAAGCTCGATCTCATCCAAAAGTGCATCCTCCGCATAAACATCCATGCGATAGGTACCGGCATGACGCATCTCTGCAATCTGCACCATGAAATGCTGCGCATCCTGCCGCTCAGCTGCATAGAACCGTCCCTGCCAGACGATGCCCAGCGACTTGAGCGGCGCATCAGCGAAGAGGACGAAGCGCACGCCCGCCTTGCGGTCAGCCGTCACCTTCTCATCCGTCAAACTCACATGGACAGCCGCTCCGCCTTGCTTTTCCAGCGTGATCAGAGGAACGAGGACTTCTTCCAATGAAGCCCCGCCATGCACCTCCACGCTCGCCTTGCGGCTGCCCTTGAACCTGCCGTAGTCGGCAAGCACAAGATAGCCGCCCTCCTCCGTCGCAAAAGGCAGATCGTGCGCATAGCCTGCAAACATGCGGCAGCAACGCCCCGAATGCTCACCGCCCGTATCCGTCGGATACTTCTCCTCCTGCTCGCGGCGCACAGCCAGGCGCGACGCGCCATGGTCGCTCGCGATGACGAAGCGGCGGCAGTTTCCCGCCGCAAGCTGCGTCGCCGCATGCTGCATCATCTCCTCGATCACGGCGATCTCCTTCGCCAGATGAATCGGATGCTTCTCCTCCGTATAATTGTAGCGGCTCTTCTCGCCGTGCTTGAGATCGTCCAGCCGCTCATCCTTTTCCTTCGTGCCCCGCCATTCATCGAAAAATGCACGGTTCACGCAAGTGATCGTCGGCAGCATGGCTCGTCCCACCTGCACGCGAATCCTCAATCCGAGCCGCTTGGCGCACGCGGTAATCAAACCCAAATACTCCACGCCGAGCGCATCGAGCCAGAAGAGATGCGCCCCCTCCTGCGGGACGGCTTCCAACAAAGCCTCCCGTGCAGGCAGATCGTTGTAAATGCGCCGGACGGCAAGATCCTCCACCCAGCGCAGGAAATCCTCCTCGATGCAGTTGCTGAGCTTCTGCCGCTTGTAGGCAATGAAATACTTCGTCAGCTCATCCGCCCGTGCGCATCCCTTGAACACATAATCCGCCGCATACGCCGCGAGAGCCGGATAAAACTCCTGCAAGATCGCGCAGTTCTTCCAATCGTCATACCCGCCGGCATCGTCGCGGGAAAGAGCCGCGAGGACATCCTCGCGCTCCACCTCCGTCCCATCCGTCAAACGATACAAACGCTCCGCGCGAATCCTGCGGTTCTTCGTCACGAACCCTGCCAACTCCGCCTCTGAGAAGCCTCGCAAGAGCATCTTGCGCTCACGATAGAACGCGCCGAAGCGCTCATCCTGCAAAGAGACATCCGCGATGGCAGAGACGACAGCAGAGCGCAGATCGCGTGCAGACGTTGTCTGACCTGCCGCAAAGGCGAGGTACGAATGCTTGCGCGACAATTCCTCTCCCGCCAAACGAAGCGCAATGAAATACAGCCATCCCTCGAAATCCGCCCGACCCGCGCGAGCCGAAAACGCCTGCGCCGGATCGCCGTCCAACCCATGACGCGCCAGCACAACGGACATATCCAAATCCGCTGCAAAAAACTCCCGCAAGAGCATTTGCCACTCATCCGGCGTGCCGCAAGAGCGCAGCGCAGAAAATCCCGCGCAGAAAAGTACGAGTGCGCCGAAAGCGTCGTCCGCCTGTCGCACCGTGAAGAGCGGCTGCAAAAAGCGCTGACGACTTTGCACGAGATACGAACCTGCACCACCTTTCTCCAAGAGCGCGAGCAAGGCGCGAACGCCTTGAACGGCGTTCCCCCAGGCTGGCTCCGGCGGCAGCACCGTCAAAGAAACACCCTGCCCCGCACCGTCCGCCGAAACCGCTTCCGAGCGGAAAAAAGCCATGCGCCGCTCCCCCTGCGCGATGCGTACATCCGCGCGGAGAACCTCCGCCAAAGCCAAAAGTCCGCCGATGAGCACGACGAGCGCCCCCTCCGCACATGGCAGATCCTTGAGGCGCAGCAGTATGTTCTGCGCTTCTGCCGCCCCGCGCAGCGCAAGATACTCGCCCAAGCCGACGAGAAGAATCTTCTCACCTGAGCACATCCTCTCCTTGAGCGTCTGCAAAACATCGTCCGGGAGCGGCAGTCGATCATCCGACGGACAAAGCGTACTCAAAGAGAGCAAGTGCAGCCCCATCGCCTGAAGCCCCCGGCGCATCTCAGAGAGAGCGGTACGCTCGGCAAAGAGGAAGAACGGCGTCCTCGCCCCATCCTGCAAATATCGCTCGACAGCAGTCAGATTCAGCTCCATGGTGCGCCTCCCTGCTCATTCATCGCCCAGAATCTCCATGCCGACCGTCATATTGCCCTCGACGAGTCGCTTCAAATACGCTTTGAGCGTCGCATCGTCCATGCTGTCGATCTTGGAAAGCACCTTGGCAGAGCCACCCGCCTCGTAACTCGCCCGCGCCATGCCCTTGAGCTTCTCCTCGACGCGCGGATTCCCCGCCCAATCGTATGGTGCGATCCCAAGCGCCGACAGCTTCTCGCGCACCATCAAGAGATCCGGCAGCAGGCTCGCATACTTCCCCACGACAATCCTGCGAAATGCCGCATCGCGACGCCTCTCATCCGAAAGAACCGCAAAAAACGACGCCCCCTGCAAGAAATCAATCGCCTTCTTGAGATCAGCGTCCCTGCCGTCGCGATGCTCAAGAAGCGAAAAGACACGCGCCGCCTCGTCATACTCATCCATGCCCACACAGACAAGTACGGGCGTCTGATACCGCTCCGACCAATCGCGTGGGCCGAGCGTCCCCGTCTTCTCCTTCCAGAGATCCTTCAGCTGCTCTTTCAACTGACCGCGCCGATATTCCTCCGCCCCCTGCTTGACCTTCTCGTTCGCATACGACTTCGCCTTGAGGATCAGCCCCTTCTCCACCTTGCTGCGAATCTTGTTCCTGTCCGACTCCGAAAGCCCTTCCAGATACGGCGCATAGGCCTTGGCAAAGACCGCTTCCTCCTCGCCGAGAAGCTTTGTAATCTCCTCTTTGCTGTCCTCCAACAGACGAACGAACTCCTGCAAACGATCGGGCAGAAAATCGCTGCCCTTTGCCAACGTGAGGAAAAAATCCTTCATCTGTGCGAAAGCGTCAGACTGCTCTGTGAGACTGTCCGCCGAAACGCGCAGGAAATTCAACCGCTCCCGCCATGCAGCGCGCGCCCTGTCCCATCCTGTCGCCATTTCACGGAGCACCTCGTTCGTCGCCAGCGTCGCCCGATACTCCGTCCGAATCTCCAAGAGACGTTCCTCTCCCGTCGCCTGACTCCAAATGCAGGCATAATCCCGCTCGAACTTGCGGCGCACATCCTGCATCAGCTGACCGCGATTAGAAAGTTTTTCGGAGAGCTGCAAGATCTCCCCTTGCACGAACGTCGTGAGGAACTTCTCCATGCCCTCCTGCAGACGCTCGATTCTCAGAAGGGCTTTCAGCCCGTCGGCCAGCGCAGGCTCTTCCTGCGCCATCCGTCCAAGCCCGAGCGCGGTGGCGTGCGCCTCCTTGCCTTCCTTGCGCCCCAGCTCGCTGTACTGCTGCACGGCAAGGAAGTCCTTCTCATCCGCCACATCCGCCAGGCACCAGAGCGGCAATCTCCATTCTTGCATACGGCTCTTGATGGCAGCTGCAGCCTGCGCCACGGAGCCGCAGGCCGTCGGCGCGATTCCCCAAGCCTCGCGCGTCAGTGCGTAGAAGCTGCGCTCCTCCGCCGTCATCTGCACGATGAACGTCTCGCGCGGCTCCCTGCCGCCTTTTGCCACATAGCCCAGATAGTCGCCGAGCATCTCCGCGAGCTTTTCTGCCGTCATCTCGCCCGAACTTCCCGCCGCATCGCCGTAGCGGTAAGGCTCTCCGGCATAAGGGCGCAGCAAAAAGCCCAGCAGGAACGCTGCCAGATTGCACGGCGGAATGCCATAGTTTTCCAACAGGCAGTCGCACAGCTCAGCTGTACCGACCTGCCCTCCCGCAGAAAAGCTCTTGGCAATGCGCTTTTCCAGATCCGCCTTCATGACAGAGATGGAAAGCCCGCGCATATCCTCTCTGCGCCAATACTCCTCGACATCCCAAACCTCCAACAGCACGCGCTTCTCCGCATCCTTGATCGTGCCCTTCACATCGCCCGTGAGCGCGGCAAGCGCCGATTGCTTCAAGGCGTTCGTCTTATAGTAGCCTTCCGTCGCCCCCTTCTCCAGATCGAACGCATGCGGCTGTCGGCGCAGCACGATCGTCTTCAGGACGTCGGACACATCGCTTGCTCGTGCCAGCTGGACACCCTCGGGTTGCTCCGCCGTATAGACGATGACGCGCCCGTTGTAGATGCGATTCTTCCACTCCTGCTCAAGGATCTGCTTCGCCTGCCGCATCTGCTGCTCCGCCGCCGTTCGATTGTTCCCCTGATAGTAGGTCGCCATCGCGGCAAAATCCACATATCGCTGGAACGCGTCGTCTCCCAGAGGCGTAGCCAGAGCGTCGATGAAAATGATATGACGATAGCGCTCGTCCCGCGCCGCCTCTTTGATCTTGGTGCGAAAAGCCGCCGCTTCCCTATCATCCTTGGCAAAGGCGAGCAGCGCCTGGAACTGCCACGGCTTCTTTGGCACCATATCGCGGATGGTACGCGCGAAAGAATCAACAGTCGCCGTCTGCACCGCACCCAAAGCGTCCAGGAAGCGCGGCTTCAGCCCCTCCGGCTGCAGCGTCAGCAGCTTGCCCAAGCCGCCGTCCTGCACGAGCTTGTCCGTCTTCGTCTTCCGCAGATTCTCCTTTTCCTGCTCGATCTTCCCCTGATCGCCGCTGAGCATCGCCAGATCATACGTCGGCTCGCCCTTCTGGCGCGGCGTCACGATCAGTACGCCTCGCTCCTTCAAGGAATGCACAGCCGTGCGCACACTGTTCACGAGGGAATCGTCCCCCTCGAACACATAGGAAAGGTTGCGCTCCGTCGTCTGCAAAAGCTCGATATCGCCGCCAAGCTGCTTCTCTACAGCGAGCAAGATCAGGACCGCCTTGAGCACCGCCTGCTCCTCCGCGCGCAAGTCCTTCTGCTGCTCGTACGTATCGAGAATCATGCGGACATGCGTCGCCAAGTCCGCTTTACCGCGCACATAAAAGAAGTCCCACAGCTGATCGACCGTCAGCAGCGGATGATCGGAAAGCGGCCCCGTGTGGTCAATGAAATGCTGGAACGCTTTGACCTTCTCATCGCCGACCGACAGAATGAAGTCAAACATACTGCGCTGGTTCGACTGGAAGGAAGAGGCGATGTGCTTAAGGACGAGCGCCGTCATCGGATGGAGCGGCATGATGCTCTTGATGACGTCCTCCGAAACGATGCCTGCCGCCTTCATCACCTGCTGACGCGAATCGTGCAGACGGCTGTTCAGATCCCCCTCGCACAGCGCCCAATCCGCCTTTGCCGCAGGCTTCGGCTTGAACGAAGCACCGATCAATTCAAAGGCGATATTATCCGGCAAGGTAATGGCAACGTCGACGAAACGATCGCGAATCTTTTTCCACGTCTCATCCGCCTGCGCAAACAAATGATCCGTCTCATGCGTGACAGGAATAAAGAAAAATGACCTTGCATTGACAAGCTCCGCCAGCTTCTGAAAATCCGCCAGACTCTCCCGATTGACGCGGAAGAAGTCTGAGAACTCATCCCAGATGAATACAATCTTGATTTCATTTTTCACAAGAACATCGGTCAGCCAGGCGAGAACGCCATCGACATCAAGCCGCATGTAGGCAAATCCCTCATCGTTGCCAAACTTCGCGATGCGCTCCATGAGATCGCGTACCTCGCCGCCCTCGTGCAAACGCGCCAAAATATCCGCCGTTGTCATACCGCCGAACAGCGCCGCCCACTCCGGCTGCTGCAGCTTGCTGTCCACGAAAATCCGATTCGCTTCGTCCTTCTCCAGCCAACGGATGACACTGTCCTTCAGCGTGTTCTCGCCCTCGTAAAGACCTCGTACATGCAAAGCCACCTGCACGCTCTCCTGCACGGCAACCAGAAGATCGCGCGTCGACTGTGGCGTGCCCGCATAGCGGTACACCGTCACGACGCCTTCCTTCTTGTGCCCCAACAGCTTTCGCAGCAAATCCCCCTCCTGCTGCAAGACCTTGTACTCCTGCCAATATACCCGCAACTCCTCCTCGGGTACGTCGAGCATCTTCTTAAGCGTATAGGCGCACTGCGACTTTCCCGTGCCGTATGCACCCGAAATCCATACGGAGCGCTTCTCCTGCCGCGCCATGACGCGCTCCATTGTCTTGAGTAATTCCAGAAACTTCCCATGCGGATACGTGCGCTTCCAAAGATCTTCCGACTTTTCAATCGCCGACTCCGTCACCTGCGGGAAATAATTCTCATCAATATCGAAATACGAACGATACGTTTCTTCCACCATATCCTCAAGCCCCCTCTGTACGGAACAACTCCAATACATCCGCCGAACTCTTGTCCTCCGCCAACGTGATCTTCTCCAAATCATGCGTAAAGGAAGCGTCCATAAAGTTCGGATACTTCGCCGAAAGCCCGCGCAGCATCGGCTCCGCCTCCTCGCGCGTCACGCCGAAAATCCGTGTCGGACTGATGCCGTCGCGCTCGATCGAATCATTGAGCAGCGTCGAAAGCGTGAACGCCTTGTAGTCGCCGCACTTCTCGGCAAACTTGAAAAGACCGTAGAGAAACACGCGAGCATCAGAAACAACGCACTTCGTGCGGCAGAGACTGCCATCGTCCGAAACGTAGCCGAAGTTTAGGACTGTGCCGAGAGGTGTTGTGACGAGACGCTTAAACGCCTTCACAATCGATCTCGCATCTCTTGGTTTTACATCATGTAAGACAAGCATATCTTCAACAGTCTTTCTGTCATAAATCTGATTTATCTCAAGATTTTCGATATACCAAGCTATCTGACGATTATCCATAGCCAAATTGAGCAAAATAATCCCTTCTGCTACAGCTGTTTCCCACCCTAATTGATAAATCAGCTCAGCTAATGGCGTGAAATGATTCTTTTCATTCAAACCCGCATCACGCAAAAATCTCCGAAACATATCATACATATTGGGACCCAAACTATGCTGAGTAAAAAAATCCTCTTTCAATTCAAAAAACATTTTCAGCCATTCGGGTTTCGGTGCATGATCTGCAAACGCATTCAAACTCTTCATCGTTCTGCCTCCTCCTTGCGGATGCCTTAATGAATGAAACATCAAGCATCCACTATCAATATCATGACATTGATGACACTGAATACAACCTTCGATTTTTACTTTCCCGCCTACAAAGCTTATACAGCCGTGTGGACAATTCGTTTCGCATACGCGACATGCACTACAATATGATCCCTTCCTGAACACCTGCCGAAACAGTTTACTCAAAACAGGATGCTCTTTCAATATTCTCTCTGGTATTCTTACTTCATAACCATCCTTTATTTCCTTCACTACGAATCTAACCATTTCTTGCTTATACTCTAAACAATATGCATTTCCATCCACACGCAGATGTCCAAGCGTTTTCATCCATTCTTGCCAATCAGAATCAGGATTTGTGACTATTATACGAATGGCATCTTTTTCTACCGTTTCAATACAGCGAAATGGATTATTCCGCAAATCTCTGCCATTCTTGCGGACATTCCATCCTCCATTAACAAGGTACGTTTCCGCTTTCTTTTGCGATCCGCTGTATCTGTCCTTGATTGCATCCGCATAGCGCTGTATCGCCTCAGGATAATTTGCTCGTCGAAAAAAGCCGCTCACCCCACCTGACATTGGGCAAAACAGACACCCAGCCCTGGCATTTCCAGTTTTATAAGTTCTGTTAATCAATAATCCATGCATATAGATATAGAGCCAGATTTCTGCTGATGTCCATTCTAAAATTGAATTATGACTGAATTGCCCCCTTTGTTTCTTTCCAAAATTTTCATACTGATAAGTGCTTCGCCGAATGCTTTCCGCTGCTCGAACTCCAACAAAATCCATACCAATATAATTCTTTTTCCCCAGTATCTCACGTATCTTCAAAGTTTGCGGCGTGCTCTTATGCACCGAACAGCACCAACGCAATGTTCGCGACGGCGGGCCGAAAAGCCGCCACGACTCCTCGGGGCTGAAATGCGATGCGGCGCGATAGAAGGGGATGCCCTCTGCCTTGCACTCCGCTTCCACAGCATCGACAAGATTGTATGTATCGGGAAACTCCATGCCCGTATCGCCGAAAACAACGACAAAACTGCCCTTGGGCAGCGCCTTCTTCACGAGATCGAGAAGAACACAGCTGTCCTTGCCGCCCGAAAAGGCAACATGGAAGCAATCAAGCTTCGCATGATACTTCTCGTAGACGGCAACGATCTTCTTCACCGTCGTCTGCTCGATCAAGTCCATCATCTCACGATTCTTCTCGACCATGCGAGCAAGATCGACAGGTTGCAGCGCCACACCCTGCGGCAGAAGCATCCGTTCCTGCTCATCCTCCATCAGCTGAATCTGCGGCGCCGTATAGACATCCCCGCCCTTGAGCTTTGCGACCAATATGCCGCGATAGTAGTAGGCATTGGCTTCCGCCCACAGATACGGCGCTTCATCCTGCCGCTCATACTGCCAATACGCATCGAATCCCAAGACATCAAGCTCCGCCGCATAGACGGGACGCGGCTCCTTTGACATCCGCGTCGGCGAAGAGTTCAAGAGGATGCCGCCCGTCTCGGCATCGTATGTATAAGAATAAATATCAAACCCTCGCTTTCGCCAACTTGATAATATGATCCAACTGCCTGTCGATCGGTATCTTTCCGATATAGCCGGAATCATAAAGGAACTGCCCGACTGTCTGACGCTTCAGATCCACATTTGCATGAGCAACGGCATCTGCCAATAAGTCATTGTAATTCCTAAACGACGATGCCCTTCGTATCACTATTCCTACATTACTATGGTTGAACTGCGGCGCTTCAAAACGAAACTTTCTGCTGAATCGCCTGCAATAGCTTTCCAACAAAAACAGATTCCACTCTGCATCACAGGCAGGAAAGTAAGCAAATGTCACAAAATCTCTCAATACGAGATATTCTCCCGTCACAATTTCGGAAATCGCTTCATCCGTTCTCGCTATATCAAAATTTACACGCGTGTCTGAAACAAAATATTCTTCATCAAGACGTATCATCACTTCCATCGCTGCCCGTAAAAATGTCACACTATTTTTTGTAAATTGATTGGCTATTGCCCGCATTTCCGACAACGTGCAGACATCACGCGAACGACAATATTCACGCATCCGCTCAATCGCTGACATTTTCTGCGCCATCTTGCCCTGTTCATGATCGTGCTGCTCTTGCTGCTCTTGCTGCTTCCTTGTCAGCGTATCGCCCTTTCGGTCAAAGTCCGCTTCCAAGCAGAGCGCATAGACTGCATCATAGATCGCAGAGTTCGTCTTCGTCTCCAACTCGTAGTTTGCGGCAAGAACATCATCGACAGGCAGTTCCTTGATGCTCCAGAAATCTTTCCCTTGGGAGAGCTTCTGCGCTTCCTGCCGCAGCTTCTCCTTCACCTCATCCTCGATGTTCACGTGCGAAATATGCGTATATGTCCCTTCCGACACCCAGAGGAACTCCCGCTGCTGTCCCAGGACTTGCTTGATCGCATCGAGCGGGATGTAGAGACGTTCCTCCAACTGCTCGTACGTCCAAAGCGTTTTCTCGCCCCAGATATCCAAGATCTCATGTTGCACGACATCCGGAACAGCCCCCTGCGCCTTCCCGAAATACGCTTTCCCATAGTGAAATCGCGGAAAGATCTCCTCAAACACCGCCTGCAGGATCTGCTCGTTGAAGATATGTGCCTTCGTGAGCTTCTCCTGATTCCGCGCAAAGAACGCCTCGTAAAATATCACATCGGATTTCCCCAAGTACAGCATGACGATGAACTGCAGCCAATCCTTGACGTCCTGCGCGATAAGATACGCCATCCCGCCCGCAGAAACTGTAAGAGACGCAATCGCTTTTCGCACATCCTCATCCGACGCCCTCAGCTCCTCCCCGCCATGCTCATCCTTCCACTTGGCGCGCAATCTTTTCATCTCAAGCGAATCCAGACGATACCCTTTCTCATAATGCCGTCTGAGTAGCTGCAGCAAAGCATCCCGCAAAAAGTCATTCCCAGCAAAATTCCCCATGCGCTCCGCTCATCCTCCTCATCTTCACAGACAAATCCAACACTTCTATAAAAGTTTACACCTATCCCATTTTCATACAAGATACATGTAATTTTAACATAGAATGCCCCCCGCAAGAACTTTTGTACTTTTTTCTTGCGGAGACGGCTCAGCCATATTCGTTTTTATGTGCATCGGCCTTGTGTAGCGGCGCAACATTTCTTACAGAATAGCTTTAATGCAGCAGGAATTCTATGGTATAATACGGCAGAAGTCTTTCCAGAGCGATTCATGGAGGCATCCGATGAGCGAATACAAACCACCATTTCATATGACGGATCGAATCACCTCTCTGATTGCCGAAATCAGCGAACATGTCGGTCGTATTACTGTCCTACAAGACAGCACGATCAGCCCGCATCTGAGGCGTAAAAATAGGATTCGAACGATACACTCTTCTCTTGCCATTGAAAACAACTCTCTTTCCTTGGAACAAGTGACAGCTATCCTGAACGGCAAACGTATTCTTGGCAATCCAAACGAGATCCGCGAAGTGCAGAACGCTTATGATGCATACGAGATGCTGCTGCATCTGGATCCGCTGTCCGTGCAAGACCTATTGAAAGCACATGCACAAATGATGAACGGTCTGGTGCCGGAAAGCGGCCGATTCCGCTCCGGAGGCGTCGGCATATTCAAAGGGATATCGCTGATACACATGGCTCCGCCGGCGGCATTTGTAGCCGAGCACATGCACAACCTCGTTGCATGGTATCGGCATTCGGAACTTCATCCATTGGTGAAAAGCGCGATCTTCCACTACGAGTTTGAATTCATCCACCCCTTTTCCGATGGAAACGGTCGTATGGGCAGAATGTGGCACACTCTCCTGCTCGCCCAATGGAAGGAACTATTTTTCTGGCTGCCCGTTGAAGAATTGATCCAAGCTCGACAACAAGAATACTACGATGCTCTTGGTGCAGCAGACGCACAGGCAGATAGTGCAGGATTCGTGGAACTGATGCTGGAAATCATTCGGGATGCCTTGGGCAAAGTAACCGTTGTCGGACGCGACAGCGACCAAGATAGCGACCAAGATACCGACCAAGATAAAACAGCGATTCAGCGTCTTCTCTCTGTACTCGGCAATGACACGCTCTCCGCAGCGGAACTGATGAAGCGACTCCATCTTTCCCACAGACCAACCTTCCGCAAAAATTATCTGCACCCTGCTTTGGAGCAAAATCGGATCGAGCGCACGCTTCCCGATAAACCGAACAGCAAAAATCAAAAATATCGAAAGCACAGATAAGCTCTGCACTTTCGATAGAATTCAACAGCAAAAAACGGAGTGCCGACAGCGACACTCCGTTTTTTGCTGTTGAGATGCACGATTCGATACAACGTGCCCAGCAAGGGGCTTGCCCATCAATCGAGCCGAATCTCTTTCTTCTTCAATTTTTCCTGTTTCCTGCCTTCCTCCGCAAGCAGCGCTTTCGCCTTTTCAAGCTGCCATGCAACTTGGCTGTAGGATGTGCCGCCCAAGGAATTGCGGTTTTTCACGCAGGTTTCGGGACGGATGGCTTCTTTTATGTCCGCTTCGAAGAGGTCGGACAGGGCGCGGAATTCTTCCATGGTCATGTCTTCGAGCCACTTGCCCTGCTCGATGCAAAGATGCACGGCGCGTCCTGCGACGGCGTGCGCTTTTCTGAACGGCATGCCTTTCTTCACGAGGTAGTCGGCAAGGTCGGTGGCGTTGGAGAAGTCTTCCGTGACGGCGCGTTTCATGACGTCGCCTTTGACCGTCATGCCGCGCAGGAGCGCTGTGTAGACGGCGAGGCTGAATTTCACCGTGTCGATGGCGTCGAACACGCCTTCCTTGTCCTCCTGCAAATCCTTGTTGTAAGCAAGAGGCAAACCCTTGACGATCGTGAGCATCGCCATGAGGTGGCCGATGACGCGTCCCGTCTTGCCGCGCACGAGTTCGGAGACGTCGGGATTCTTCTTCTGCGGCATCATCGAAGAGCCTGTGCAGTGGGCGTCGTCAAGCTCGATGAAGGAGAACTCGCGCGAGCACCAGAGGATGATTTCCTCGGAGAGCCGCGAGAGATGCACCATGAGGATGGAGGCGGCGGAGAGGAATTCCATGATATAGTCGCGGTCACTGACGGCATCGAGGCTGTTCGTGTAAATGGCATCGAAGTGAAGCTCCTTCGCCACGAACGCGCGGTCGATGGGGAACGTCGTGCCCGCAAGCGCACCCGCGCCGAGCGGCATGATGTCCGCACGCTCGTAAACGCCCAGGAAGCGTGAGAAGTCGCGTGCGAGCATGGAGAAGTAGGCGAGCATGTGATGCGAGAAGAGGATCGGCTGCGCACGCTGCAAGTGCGTGTATCCCGGCATGATCACGTCGGGATAGCGCTCCGCCGTCTCGACGAGCGCACGCTGCAGATCGGCAATGCAGCCGAGCACGGCGAGCGTCTGCCCGCGCACATAGAGGTGCGTGTCGAGCGCGACTTGGTCATTGCGGCTGCGCGCCGTGTGCAGCCTGCCGCCCGCCTCGCCGATCGCGTCGGTCAGGCGCTTCTCGATGTTCATGTGAATGTCTTCGAGCGCGACCGAAAAGTCGAAATCGCCGTGCTCGATTTTTTGCAGAATATCACGCAGCCCGGAGATGATGGCATCTTTATCCGTTTCCGCGATGATGCCGCACTTGGCGAGCATCTTCGCGTGCGCGATGCTGCCCGCGATATCCTCGCGGTACATACGCTTATCGAAGGAAATCGATGCCTGGAAATCGTTGATCATCTCGTCCGTGCTCTTGGAGAAACGACCGCCCCAAAGCTGTTCGCTCATTTCTTCCCTGCCTTTTCCTGCATGAGGGCACGCACCTTCAAGGGCAGGCCGAAGAGGTTGATGAAGCCCGTCGCGTCGGACTGGTCGTAGACCTCGTCGCGCTCAAAGGTCACGAATTCCTGACTGTAGAGCGAATACGGCGACTTCGAGCCGGCGCTGATGATGTTGCCCTTGTAGAGCTTGAGGCGCACCGTGCCCGTGACGCTCTCTTGCGTGCTGTCGACGAATGCCTGCAGCGCTTCCCTGAGCTGGCAGAACCACATGCCGTCGTAGACGAGTTCGCCGAAGCGGATGGCGACGCCTTCCTTGTAGTGGTACGTCGCGCGGTCAAGGCACAGGTACTCAAGCTCGCGGTGCGCATAGTAGAGGATCGCGCCGCCGGGATTCTCGTAGACGCCGCGCGACTTCATGCCGACGAGGCGATTCTCGCATATATCCGTGATGCCGACGCCGTTTCGCGCACCGATCTCGTTGAGCTTCGTCAGAAGTTCGACCGCGCCGAGCTTCTCGCCGTTGACGGCGACGGGAATGCCCTTCTCGAAGTCGACCGTGACATACTCGGGCTTGTCGGGCGCGTCCTCGGGAGCTTTCGAGATCAGGAACATCTCGTTCTTCGGCTCGTTCCACGGATCTTCGAGGTCGGAACCTTCGTGCGACAGGTGCCAGATGTTGCGATCCATGCTGTACGTCTTGTTTTCCTCGGCGACGGGGATGCCGTGCTTCTTCGCGTACTCGATTTCCTCCGTGCGCGCACCAAGTTCCCATTCGCGCCACGGGGCGATGATCGTGAGGTTCGGCGCGAGCGCCTTGATCGTCAGCTCGAAGCGCACCTGATCGTTGCCCTTGCCCGTCGCGCCGTGCGCGATGGCGTCCGCGCCCTCCGCTTTCGCAATCTCAACGAGACGCTTGGCGATCAGGGGACGCGCGAACGATGTGCCCAAGAGATACTTGCCCTCGTAGACCGCCTGCGCCTTGAGCGTCGGCCAGACGTAGTCTTCGAGAAATTCCTGCGTGAGGTCTTCGACGTATGCCTTCGACGCGCCGGACTTCAGCGCCTTGTCATGCACGGGAGCGACCTCGTCGCCCTGCCCGATGTCGACGCACGCCGCGATGACCTCACAGCCGTCATAGTTCTCCTTGAGCCACGGAATGATGACGGAGGTGTCAAGACCGCCCGAATATGCGAGTACGACTTTCTTCACTTTTGCCTTTGCCATGAAAAACAGCTCCTTAAAATATTTTATATCAAGGAAGCACTGATAAATTCAGCGTCTCCTTAAGAATACGCGCTTTCATAAAATTTTCCTGCCGGGATTGCAGATAAGATGAAGTCAGTCCGCCATCAAAAGAGCCAGGATCGCCTTCTGCGTATGCAGGCGGTTCTCCGCCTCGTCGAAGATGACGTCGGAGAATGCTTCCATAACGTCGTCCGTGATCTCCTCGCCGCGATAGGCGGGCAGGCAGTGCATGACGATGGCGCGTTTGTCGGCGGCGGCGAGCAGGTCGCCGTTGATCTGGTACGGCGCGAAAATTTTCTTGCGCTCCTCGTGCTCCGCCTCCTGCCCCATGCTCGCCCATGTGTCCGTCACGAGGATGTCGGCGTCCTTCGCCGCTGCAAACGGGTCGGTCACGAGCGCAATGCTCGCGCCTGTCTCCTTCGCATCTTCCTGCGCCCTCTGCGTCACCCCTTCATCGGGCGCGTAGTCTGCAGGCGTCGCGGCGACGAAGTTCATGCCCGTCTTTGCCGCCGCATACATCAGAGAATGCGTCATGTTGTTGCCGTCGCCGACGTACGCCATCTTCAGCCCTTTGAGATTCTTGCCCTTGTGTTCGCGAATCGTCAAGAGGTCGGTCAGCGCCTGGCACGGATGGAGGAGATCGGTCAAGGCGTTGATGACGGGAATGTCGGCATACTTGGCGAACTCCTCCACCTTCTCATGCTCGAAGGTGCGGATCATCACGCCGTCGAGATAGCGCGAGAGGACGCGAGCCGTATCCTTGATCGGCTCGCCGCGCCCGATCTGCAAGTCGCGGTTCGAGAGGAAGAGCGCCTGCCCGCCGAGCTGAAACATGCCCGTCTCAAAGGAAACGCGCGTCCTCGTCGAGGATTTCTCGAAGATCATGCCGAGCGTCTTGCCCGCGAGAACGCGGTGCTCGATGCCCGCCTTCTGCATCGCCTTGAGTTCTTCGGCAAGCGCGAGAATCGCCTCGACCTCCTCAGAGGACAGATCATGGATGGAAAGTAAATCCCTGCCTTTTAACATACGTTTTCCTCCCCTTCAACCCTTGGCGTACTTCGCCAGAATCGGCTCCAAGATCGCACAGAGCTCGTCGATATGCGCTTCCTTGACAATCAACGGCGGCACGAAGCGCAGGACATTTCCTGCCGTGCAGTTGATGATCGCGCCGTGCTCCAAGCATTCGTTGACAATGCCGCGTCCCTCTATGGTCAGCTCCATGCCGAGAAGAAGCCCCATGCCGCGCACTTCCTTGATGAGCGCCGGAT
>ERZ773009.1159-NODE-1159-length-18787-cov-4.008168_pt1 | contig 18787 bp, 14 predicted proteins | sample MGYA00580663_ERZ773009 | MGnify/ENA primary metagenome ERZ773009 (study PRJEB29015, sample SAMEA2737969) | human oral metagenome | biome: human oral; feature: human-associated habitat; material: dental | place: China | collected 2026 ... | reverse complement strand
AAACAGAGAAAAGACATCACTTGAAACACTGCACGAAAACCAAGCTACTAACACACTGATAGACAAAATATAACAGAGAGATTTGTGAAGGTTGTGAAAGCAAAAAGTACAAAATTACAATACACGCGCGCGCGAGGAAACGATTCAACAACCTTTGCAGCACTCCACCAAACAGCGTGCCTAAAATACTGCACGATACTCCGACAATTGTCAGAAAATCTCCGACGTTTTTTGGAATATCTCCGATATTTTTCCGTTTAACTCGGACATTTCTTCCAATAACTCCGACATTATTACAAGACTCTCCATCAAGTCTTCGACCTTCTCCATCATTACAAAGTCTATCCTTGCCAATCATCGTGGGCAGCGCACTAGTGAGCACTAACATGAGGGAGGTGAAACCTACTACCATCACTAGTCGAAAGAGAAGATGTTTGTTTTTAGGGTAGAGTCGCGGTGTTTACGATAACTTTTTCCTACCTTTGCATTCATCACACGGAGGAATGCCCTCCACAACAAATCACTACAATGAAGACTCCTATCCAATCCCTTCAAGCTCCAGCAGCTATCGGTCCTTATTCACAAGCCATCGAGGCAGGCGGCATGGTGTTCGTGAGCGGACAACTGCCCATCGACCCCAAGACTGGCGAATTTGCCGAAGGCGACATTCAAGCTCTCACCCACCAATCTCTCACAAATCTCAAGCATGTACTTGAAGAAGCTGGACTCACTATGGCAAACGTGGTGAAGACCACCGTATTCTTGGCCGACCTTGCTGACTTCGCAGCAATGAATGAGGTATACGCCACTTATTTTTCCGCTCCCTTCCCAGCTCGTTCGGCGGTGGCAGTGAAGACATTGCCCAAGAATGCGCGTGTAGAAATCGAGTGCATCGCTGTTCACTAGCCCGAGACTTCCGACGAAACGGCACATTTAGCCAATTTGTGCACCCCATGAGCCACTCTCACACCAGAGAAATTGCTCAAAAGGGGGATAAAAAATGCACAAACAAGGGTCATTTGAGCAAAAAACATACATTTTCCTCGCTAATTATTTGTGAGTATTGAAAATAAGGCTTACCTTTGCAGCCGTAATTACGTAAATCGATAATTTTACTCATCCAAAATAAAACAACAATCATGTCTGAAATTGCAGAAAAAGTAAAGGCTATCATCGTTGAGAAGCTCAGCGTTGACGCAGCTGACGTTAAGGACGAAGCAAGCTTCACCAACGACCTCGGTGCTGACTCTCTCGAAACAGTAGAACTCATGATGGATCTCGAAAAGGAATTCAACATCACTATTCCTGAAGAAGTATCTGAAAAGATCGCTACTGTAGGTCAGGCTATCGAATACATCGAAGCTAACGCCAAGTAATCTTAGCCTGCGCCGAAAAGGTAAGGTCGCCACGCACGACCTCCTTGCAGATTGAATGTGCTAATGTGTCCAGGCTCCTTGTGATGCCTACATATTAGCACATTTAAGTTTACTGCCCTAGCGCAGACTGGCTTCTCAAGCTCTCACAGCCGAGAAGCACATTCTTCACTACCTCAACTCACACTCACAATGGAACTCAAACGAGTAGTAGTCACCGGTCTTGGTGCAATTACCCCCGTTGGTAACAACATTCAATCTACTTGGGACAACCTTCTCAAGGGTGTAAGCGGTGCCGCCCCCATCAAAGGATTCGACGCCTCTAAGTTCAAAACGCACTTTGCCTGCGAAATCAAAGATTTTGTGGCAGCAGATTTCATTGACCGCAAAGAGATCCGCAAAATGGACCTCTATGAGCAATATGCACTCGTAGCAGCAATGGAAGCTGTCAAGGACAGCGGTATGGACCTCGAGACTATCGACAAGGACAACATCGGCGTGGTACTCGGAGTGGGCATCGGTGGTATTCACACTTTTGAAGAACAAATCGGAGAATACGCACTTACCCACGAAGAAAAGGGACCTCGTTTCAGCCCCTTCTTCATCCCCAAGATGATTGCCGACATAGCTTCGGGCCGCATCTCTATCCAATATGGATTCCACGGACCTAACTACACCACTACCTCGGCTTGTGCTTCTTCTACCAATGCCATTGCTGATGCCTTCAACCTCATTCGTTTGGGTAAAGCTAACGTGATGGTAACCGGTGGTGCCGAAGCAGCTATCAGCCCTGGTGGTCTTGGCGGTTTCAATGCCATGCATGCCCTCTCTACCCGCAATGATGATCCCACACGCGCTAGCCGCCCATTCAGTGCCAGCCGCGATGGTTTCGTGATGGGTGAAGGTGCTGGTATCCTCATCCTCGAAGAACTCGAACACGCTAAGGCTCGTGGTGCTAAGATTTATTGCGAATTGGCAGGTGCTGGCATGAGTGCCGACGCTCACCACCTCACCGCTTCTCACCCCGAAGGTCTGGGTGCAAGCCTCGTGATGCAACGCGCACTCCAAGATGCTGAACTCCAACCCGAAGACATCGACTACATCAATGTGCACGGCACTTCTACTCCTGTGGGAGACCCCTCAGAAGTAAAGGCTATCAGCAAGGTGTTTGGTGAACACGCTTACAAGCTCAACATCTCCTCCACCAAGTCTATGACCGGTCACCTCCTCGGTGCTGCTGGTGCAGTGGAAGCTATCGTTTGCTGCCTCTCTGTGCAAAACGATATCATTCCTCCCACCATCAATCACGATGAGGACGACCGCGATGAAGACATCGACTACAACATGAACTTCACGTTCAACAAGGCTCAACAACGCACTGTGCGTGCTGCCCTCTCCAACACCTTCGGATTTGGTGGCCACAACGCCTGCTGCATCGTGAAGAAGTATCAAGACTAATTTCAGTCTGGGCGACACATCGCACATACATTTTATAAGTTTATTTGTACGCTTGGCAGATACCTTGTATCGGCTAAGCGTACAAAACTATTTTGTGTCGTCCAACTTCAACAACGTATGAAAAATCTTTTTGACAGAGCTAGACTCTTCTTCAGTAAAGACAAAGAGTTTCGCTCCGCTCTCTATCAAATCATGGGCTTCTGTCCGCACAACATTGACTTGTATCGCACAGCCTTTGCCCATAAATCTCACGAATACCGCTCCAAGAAAACGGGCAACAAGCCCCTCAACAACGAACGTTTGGAGTTTCTCGGTGATGCCGTGCTCGAAACGGTCGTGAGCCACATCGTTTATCGACAATATCCCAACAAGCGTGAGGGTTTTCTCACTAACACACGCTCCAAGATTGTATCGCGCGAATCGCTCGGCAAACTGGCGAAGGAGTTGGGTATAGATCGTCTCATCCAAAGTCAAACCCACGGTCGCACACACAATTCCTACCTCGAAGGCAACAGCTTTGAAGCCCTCATGGGAGCTATCTATCTCGACCGCGGCTTCCGCTATGCGTTTCAATTCATAGAGAAACGCATCATTGGTGCAGTGCTCGATCTCGACACGGTGGCAAACAAGGAGGTGAACTTCAAGAGTAAACTCTTGGAATGGAAACAAAAGAATCGCATTCATCTCGATTTTGTAGACAATATCTCCAACAATTCCAACAGCACTAGCCCATCTTTCCACACTTCGGTGGTCATAGAAGGTATCCCTGCTGGAGAAGGCAAGGGATTCTCTAAGAAAGAAAGTCACCAAGCAGCAGCTAAAGATGCTCTCACTCAGATGCGTCGTGATCCAGACTTCTTGGATGCAATGTTCCGTGCCAAAGAGAAGCGCACAGCTATGGGAGCAGAAGAGTTCTTTGCGCTTCCTCACATCTCAGAGATTGACGAACAAATTGCCAAAGAACGTGGTGCTGCTAAGACTGAGCGCAACAACAATCGTGGCGAACGCAATGAGCGTAAGCAAGAACGCAAAAACGAAAAGGCGGAACGCAACGAGCGCAAAGAAAACAACGATAACGCTGAGCGCGAAGACCGCAACCTGCGAAAAAATGACAATGCTGTCCGTGAAGAGAAGCGCAATGAGCGCAAATCTGATAAAGAGGAGCGCAAGCATGAGCGGGACAACACGAAGCAAAATCGCGAAGAACGCAAGAGTCCTCCTGAAGAGCAAAATGATCATCGCATTGAACGCAAGAGCGATCGTGAGGAACGCGCGGCTCAACAGGTAGCCAAAGAAGAACGAAAGGAACGTAGTGCACAGAAGGCTTCTACTCCTCATGCACAGAAACCCAAGAAGCTGGAAGTTGCAACGGAGAAGCCAGAAGTGAAGGCAGAAATACCTCAACAGTCCTCAGAAAAAACTACTGAGGAAGTGGCTAAAGTGGTAGCAGCTGTGGCAGAAACGAAAATGACGCCTCAGAGTCCGGTTCAACATTCTCGAGAAGAGAAGGTTGCTAATCAGCCACGCACTAATAAAGCCTCTCAAACTAGAATCGAGGTTCCTGCTGAAGAAGTGGCAACACCTGCCATTGAGATGACTGAGGAGCCAACCCAACCTGTGGAAAAAACTCCCACCATCATCACAGTAGAGTTTGTGGAATCTCCAGAAGAAAAGCAGCAGAAGCAACGCGCACAGTCATCTCGAAATGAAGTTGTGAAAAACGCTGCTGAAGCACCTAAGGCTTCCATGGAAGAATTGCAACATGAACTCGAACAATGGACGGAAGCTGCCGACCATGCCTGTGAGTTTACGCCTAGTGATGCGCCTGTAGCCACAGAGGAAACGCCCTCTTTTGTTGCTGAACAAACTTCCGTTGCAGTAGAAGTTGCTCAGGAGGCACCTCAAATGATGGAGAAAGTGTCTGCGACTTCAGCGCAAACTCCTCAAGTGGAACAACAGATTTCTGAGCCTTCTGATACTGCAATAATCATTGCAGAAGATCTTCCTCAAATCTCTGACGAGAAGGTAGAAAACCCCGTAGCAATGGCAGAGGTGGCCGCAGATACCCTCCCTACAAAAGAGACAGTAGTGGAAGAAGCTACAGAAGAGTTGACTACTCCTCAAATGCCAGCTGAACAAACGGAAGAAAACACTGCGGAAACTCCCAAAGAAGCAAATAACACTGCGGAAGGGGAAGTTAATCGAGTGCGTACTGAGCAAGAGAAAAAGCGTGCACGTCGTCAGAATAAACGACAAAATGCTGCAGCATTTACCAACACCACGCTGCCTCCTGCCGAACAGAGCCACCGCCCTCAAAAGGCAGAGCGCAAACTCCAAGAACAAGCGGAGAAGCATAAGGAAGAAGCTCGTCAACGTCAAGTAAAAAAGGTGCAGCAGGAACTTGCAGAAACCTTCAAACTCGATGTAGACATTGATGATTTCATGGTAGTAGAAACGACTCCTACCAACAATCCCATGCCTACTAAGGCTGACGAAGCTCCAAATGTTGCTGCGCAAGAAGAGAAGCGCAAGAATAATCGCTCGCGTGGTGGACGTCGCGGAGGCAACAACCGCCGACGTGGCGGTAATCGCACCAATGCTACTCAAGGAGAAAGCAAAGATGGTGGTGACACAGCCTCATCTTCTGCTTCCACCTCTCAAGAAGGATAATCCTTATTCTTCACACAAATCACAGAAGCTACTTCCCTTCCATGGGAAGTACTTCTATATTTTAGAAACAGATAAGATAGACATATCACACTAACATGGCCTATATGACCCAAGAAGGCTACGATAAGCTCGTAGCTCAGCTCCGTCACATGGAGCAAATCGATCGTCCTGCGGCCTCCGCTGCCATTGCGGAAGCGCGCGACAAGGGCGACCTTTCCGAGAATGCAGAATATGATGCTGCAAAAGAGGCGCAATCTATTCTCGAAACCAAAATCAACGAACTCAAAGCTACCATTGCTACCGCTAAAATCATCGACACTTCTAAGATTCGCACCGATGTAGTGCAAATCCTTTCTACCGTGGAGATGAAAAATGTGAAGGTTGGTGCAGTGATGAAATACACCATCGTTTCAGAAAGTGAAGCAGACCTCCGCGCTGGTAAGATTTCCAGCACCACCCCCATCGCTCAAGCCTTGCTTGGTCACAAAGTGGGTGATGTAGTGGATGCTCAAACCCCACGCGGCGTTATGCAACTTGAGATTCTCAATATCTCAGTAGACTAAGAGCAAAGGGCTATTACTAAGCAACCCTCTAGTTGGATTTCACTATGTCTTTATAGGATAGTGAATAATTCACCAACTAAACACAACGCTTTCTCCTCTTAAATGCAAAATAAGAAGGGAGAAAGCGTTTTTTCTATGGTCAAAGTTTGGTAGACTGCCATGAATGGCTTACATTTGCTCCTATACAAACCTGCTTCTCTTGCTATTCGCTAGAAAAAGCTTCCATAAAAAGCGATAAATCATAGTTTATCGAAAAGAAGCCTTCTGAGAGTAACAACAAGAGTAGCATCTAGACTAAGCATCTTATGAAGAAAATTTACTCTTTCCCCGCATTTCTCGTCATGCTCGTCATTGCCGCTATGAGTTTCTCAGCCTGTGACATCTACATTGACAACGAATACGACCCTTACTACCCCAATGGCCGCGGTGATCGTGGACGTGCCAATGTCATTGCAGGAGAATGGCAAGGCGACTTCGGCATGTTTTATACTGCAGTCAATCCATACACACAACGTGGCGTACAATTTGATGCTAGCCATACCTACATTCTCTTTCAAAATGAGTATCTAGATGCTCGAAGAGGCACGGGAAAACAAATCGACTTCTACAACTATGGGCCACTTCGCCAACGCTATCACCGCTTCCTTTGGGAAGTGCGCAATGGAGTGCTTTATCTCAGCTACCCTGGAGAACCCGCCCTCAACGTAGCCATCTATGATTATGCGCTGAGCAACACCTATTTCACGGGCTATGCTGGAGATAGTCGCTTCCGTTTTAGCCTCCGCAAGTTGAATTATGGCTATTGGGGCAACTATGCCCTCAACGACTTTGACAGCCCCTTCGATGAATGGTCATGGAATGGCCTGCGCAGCATACAAAACGCAGCAGGAGAAGCCGCTGAAAGCGTAAATACTCTCAACGCTCCATTGCCTCCTGTGGTAGGTGGCCGCAAATAGTCAAACCTTTTCATGGGATAGTCATACTTACCCCTTCCATAGATACACCAACTCTCATTATATCTTCTGATATGAGCATCTTTTCCAAAATCGCCGCTGGCGAAATCCCCTCTTATAAATGTGCTGAAAGCGATAAGTTCTACGCTTTTCTCGACATCAATCCCGTTGCTCTCGGCCACACGTTGGTGATTCCTCGCCAAGAAACAGACTATATCTTCGACCTCGATGACCAACTCCTAGCAGAATATCATGTCTTTGCCAAGCGAGTTGCTCGCGCCATCCAGTCCGTACTTCCATGTCGTAAAGTGGGTTTGGCTGTGATTGGACTAGAAGTGCCACATGCACACATCCATCTCATCCCACTGAAAGAAGAAGGCGACATGGATTTCCGCAAACCCAAATTGGAAGTTGCACCAGAACAAATGGCTGTAACAGCCGCTGCTATCTTTGCCGCCTTCCAACAAGGCTAATCTATCGCTGATTCGTTCAACATCTCAGTGCTACATGAATTGCCTTCCTGAGCCTAAAGATGAAAGAAATTTGAGGGTGCCATCTCTATATTTTTAGAGATTGCACCCTCTTTGCACGTATATTACGCTGATTCTTTGGTGTAGTCGCCACAAAATTGTAATTTTGCTCCTTACTAGCTTATATATTCGCCAGTCTATCTGCAACAATCGCCCCATTTAATGCAACAATCTTTTGAACTCATCGCCAAAACTTTCCAAGGTCTGGAAGAAGTCTTGGCACAGGAACTCATCGAACTCGGTGCCGACGACGTGCAAATCGGCCGCCGCATGGTCTCTTTCTCGGGTAATCAAGAAATGATGTACCGTGCCAACTTCTGCCTCCGCACGGCAGTCAGAGTGTTGAAGCCCATTCTCCACTTCCGCGCCAAGGATGCGGAAGCTGTTTACAAGGCAGTGAAGGGAATTGAGTGGAACGAAATCCTCGATCTCGACACTTCTTTCGCTGTAGACACCACCGTTTATAGCACTGAATTCCGCAATTCTAAGTTTGTTGCCTACAAGGTCAAAGATGCGATTGTCGACTACTTTATGGAGCTTACCGGCAAACGCCCCAACATCAGCGTGGCCAATCCCGACATCCGCCTCAACATGCACATAGCAGAAGACAGCTGCACCCTCTCTTTGGACTCCAGTGGAGAAAGCCTCCACATCCGCGGCTATCGCACGGCAACGGTAGAAGCCCCCATCAACGAGGTGCTCGCTGCTGCTTTGGTCAAGATGAGTGGATGGGACTTCAACAGCGATTTCATCGATCCTTTCTGTGGATCGGGTACGATTTTGGTAGAAGCCGCCCTCATGGCACGTAACATCTATCCTGGTATCTTCCGCCGCAAGTTTGGTTTTGAAAACTGGAAAGACTTCAATCCCGAACTCCTGAGCACCATCTTCGACGACGACAGCCACGAACGTGAGTTTAACCACAAGCTCTATGGCTACGACCTCAATCTTCGCGCCATCGAAGCTGCACAAGACAACGCAAAGGCGGCACGCGTCGCCGACCTCATCACCCTCGAGCAGCGCGACATCCGCGACTTCGTCCTTCCCGAAGGCTGCGAAAAGGCAATTATCGTCACCAATCCTCCCTACGGTGAGCGTCTCCGTCCTGAGGATCTCTCACAAATCTACCGCACACTCGGCACCAAGCTCAAGAAAGACTGCCAAGGTTGCGATGCGTGGGTGATTTCTTCAAAGGAAGAATTGTTCGATGATATGCGCCTGCGCCCCTCATTCCGCGTGCCTCTCAACAATGGTTCTCTCGACTGCGAACTCCGCAAGTATGTCACCTTCGATGGCAAGCTCGACAAGTTCCGTGCAGAAGGCAACGAAGTGAAGACCGATGCTGAACGTGAGCGTATGGGTGAAAAAGGCCGCTTCCGCGATGGTCGCAAGCGTGAATTTTCTCGCAAACGCTTCAACGACGAGGACGACCGCGACTTTTCCGATCGTGGTGAACGCTCCGACAGAGAGCGCAAGCCATTTGACAGAGAGCGTAAATCATTTGATCGAGACCGCAAGCCTTTCGAAAGAGACCGCAAATCCTTCGACCGCAAAGACCGCTATGAAGATCGCCGTCCACGCTATGAAGACAGCGACTACCGCTCTGGTTTCGACTTCTCCGATGACCCAGAACTCGCAGCCACCTACCGCACCCTCCGTGCTCGTCACAGTGCATTCGAAGGCGTACGTGCCGCCAAAGAGCGCGCAGCACGCGGTGAACGTGGCAAGTTTGAACGCAGAGACGACAACCGCTCTCATGGTCAGCGCGACGACCGCCGTTCTTTCTCTCGTGCTCCACGCAGAGAAGGTGACGACTTCCGCGGTAACCGCGAATTCAAGCATCGTGAGGACAGATTTGAAGGACGTGGCGACCGCACCCGCGGTGATCGTGAACGCGGTGATCGCAGCGAAAGACGTGGAGGATACGACAAGCGTGGTGGTTTCGACCGCAAGCCCCGTCAAGAGGGCGGCTTCTCTCGCCCCGCACGTGGTGGCAATCTCCTCAAACGTCGCGAAGACTAAAGATTCACACACTACATCATTCCCACAAGTTGGCAAAATCAGCTTGTGGGAATGAACAATTTTCTACCCACACCTCACGCAAACCTACTATCATATTGGCATGAAATACAAATTTCTCTTCTTCCTGCTTCTGCCATTTCTATATCTCACTGCTATGGCACAAACCAAACAACGTCCCACTCTCGATGACCTCATGTGGGGCGGCACCAACTATTGGAATCTCCAACCCCAATCCATTCACACCACATGGTGGGGGGATGCTTTAGTGCAAACCAATGTCAATGATGTGCGCCTTATCCTCGATGCTAAGGGCAAAAAGCTCGGCACAGACGGACAAGTACTTTTCGATCTCACAGCCCTCAATAGTGTCCTCGACACCGCACGCTATGGCAAAGCACGCAATCTCATCGGCACCACCTTCCCCGAAGGCACAAAAAACGTAGCCAAGATCACACTTGCCAAGGCTATTGTAGCCTACGACTGGAAGCAAAAAGCCATCGTTTGGACACTACCTCTCGAAAGGGGCATCGGCCATCAAGACTTCTGCCACGCTTCTCGTTCCCTCGCTTTCACCAAAGACTACAACCTCTTTGTAACCACTCCCGACGGACGCACCCATCAAGTGTCTACCGATGGCAACCGCGAACTGCTCTACGGCACCTCTGTTCACCGCGATGAATTTGGCATCCACAAAGGCACGTTCTGGAGTCCCAAGGGCGACCAACTAGCGTTCTATCGCATGGATCAATCCATGGTGACAGACTATCCACAAGTCAACACTTTGGTGACACCAGAAGTGCGCATTGCACAACCCGCCCCCGACAAATATCCCATGGCAGGCATGGCTATGCACAAAGTCACTGTCGGCATCTTCTCTCCTGCCACAGACCGCACCGTTTGGTTGAAATTGGGCGACGTCACCGACCGCTATTTCACCAACCTCTCTTGGAGTCCTGACGGCAAAACCCTCTATATCATGGAGGTGCCACGCAACCAAAAGCGTTGCGACCTCGTGGCTTATGATGCCACCACTGGTAAACGCTTAAAGACACTCTACACCGAAACCAATGACCGTTTCGTAGAACCCCAAAATCCCCTCACCTTCCTCCCTTGGGATGACCACAAGTTCATCTACCAAAGCGAACGCGATGGGTTCAACCACCTCTATCTCTTCGACACCAACGGCAAGATGCTCCGCCAACTCACGCAGGGCAAGTTTGAGGTGCTCGACCTCCTCGGATTCAACACCGCCAAGCGCAGCATCATCGTTCGCACCAATGAGAGTGGACACATTCGCGAAAACCTATACTCTGTCGATTTCAAGACCGGTCGCCGCACTTTGTTGGACAATGGCGTAGGTTTGCACCGCGCTAGCCTTTCCGAAAACGGCCGCTATCTTCGCGACACTTGGAGCACACCAACTGACTACCGCCACATCGACATCAAGAGCACCGAGAAGAAACAAACCGTCTCTAGCCTCCTCAATGCCGAAAATCCATGGCGCAACTTCACCATGCCTGAGGTGGAAAATGGTTCTATCCTCGCTGCCGATGGTAAGACCCCACTCTACTATCGTTTGGTGAAACCCGTAGACTTCGACCCCACGAAGAAATATCCTGCTGTAGTCTATGTTTATGGTGGTCCTCATGCCACCAACGTCAAGGAGTCGTTCAACTATCAAGCCCGTCCTTGGGAATACTACATGGCGAATCGCGGTTACGTCCTCTTCATCCTCGACAACCGCGGTTCTGGTGATCGTGGATTCGACTTCGAAAGCTGCACCCACCGCCACCTCGGTAAGATTGAGATGGAAGACCAAATGAAGGGTGTAGAAAAACTCACTTCTCTTCCCTATGTCGATGCCAATCGTCTGGGTGTCCACGGTTGGAGCTTCGGTGGATTCATGACCACCAACCTCATGCTCACCCACCCCGACGTCTTCAAAGTTGGTGTAGCCGGTGGTCCCGTCCTCGACTGGAAATACTACGAAGTGATGTATGGCGAACGCTATATGGAAACGCCGCAGTCCAATCCCGAAGGCTACGCAGCTTCTAGCCTCGTCAATCGCGCCAAAGACTTGAAAGGTCGTTTGCAAATCATCGTAGGTTACAACGACCCCACCTGCGTTTTGCAACATTCTCTCATGTTCCTCCGCGCTGCCGAAGATGCAGGCACGCAACCCGACTATTTTGTCTATCCTGGTCAAGGTCACAACATGTCTGGTCGCGACATGCTCCACCTCCACGAGCGCATCACCCGCTATTTTGATGACTTCCTCAAATAGTTCCTGCTCACCACTCATCCCTGCATGAGCAGTTGTGCCATACGCATACAAAATCCTCCCACTCTCAACTTGAGAATGGGAGGATTTTTCGTGTACCCCAAAATGTTCTATCGCTTGTTCAGTGACCACGTAAGATGGAGCATAACATACTGACGTAGATTATTATATATACTCTCTGTAGTACTTTGTGCATTCACAAAGCGTACTACATTCTTGCGCTGTCCAAGTAGATCGAAAGCCTCAAGGCTTATAGAGAACTTATTGGAAAAAGCCTTGGTGAGGTTCGCATTCCAGATAAACTCATTGTCATTCATTGACTCATCGTTGTATCCTCGGCGACTAATGGTGCGTAAGTCTGTTTGCTAACGCATTGACCAAGGGAGCTCCGCATACACACTTACATGAGAACCGAAAGTTGTTGCATGAAGTGGCTTAAAATTTTCGCGAATAGAAGTCGAACGATGATAATGAACATACGGAGCTAGTTCGCCACGTATCTTTGTATTTGGAATAGCAAACGAATATTTTATTTCCTCAATGAAATAATAGTTGTGCACCGTGCTTGGTTTGTCAGCTTCTTGAAGCGATAGACCATTGTATTGTACACTTTTCGTGTAGTTGAAGGAAATTTTATTGGTGAGTTTATGGGTGTATCTGGGAGTGAGAAACACTGCGTCTTCCAAAGATGCTTGCAGGTGCTGATTGCCGTTGACGCTTCTAAACTTGGATGTTGTTACCCCTGTACGCTTATTGTATAACAACATGGAAGAGGTGAGCCCATCGGTGTAGGTGTAGTTCATGTTCACCGTATGATTGTGTCTCATTGTTGGAGCCCAATAGAATCTGCCATTTATCTTGTGTTGAGTGATATTATCGAGTTCTGGGTTGCCTTGTACCACTAATAGAGGATTTATATCATTTGTTTGTGGCACCAGAAGCAGCATCATAGGCATTTCATGCTTAAGTTCATAGCTAAAACTATAATTATAGCCTGTTTGTCCACCTAGCCAAGTAGCAAAACGCACATTTACGTCTGGGAAAAATTGAGAGCGATAGACGGTTTGGTCATTATTCTTCTGAAAAAAGTTCAATTTTCGATGCACATAGCGTAGAGGAATACTTACGTTTAAGTCATACATTCCTTTTTGGAACATATAACCTAGTTCCCCTACAAGGTTGTTTCCCCATTCTTGATATGATTTACTATTGCGTGAGTCTTTTGCTTGCTGTAAAAGATCATTATTAGGCAATTTCTCTACATCAGATTGTAGCGTCCATCCAGGCAAATGGTGTAGTTGATAAAATTGATCGCTAGAATTTAATTGATCGCGTTCGTAGGATAGCTTTCCACTGAAACTATGATGATCAGCCCAGCGGAGGAGGTAATTAGCAAATGCAGACCACTTCCATTGGTCGACCTCCTCGTTTCGGTATTGATGCTGTGATTGTTTTTGTGCATTACGTATGTAATCTACATGCCGCAATGAAAAATCCTCTTGCGTGATACATGCTCGATAGGCTGATGCGTTTAAGGTTAGCTTATCGTCAGTGTGTGGTATGTCGATACTTTTCTCTATTTCGAGCTTTGCATTGGTTATTGTGGATGGTGCAAAAGACAATACATTAGCATGACTAATACCGTATGCGTTTAGCGTTTCGCCAAGAGAAAAAAGACGAATGCTATCACTCCAAGCTTTGCCCAAGAGATGACTAACATTGCGGTCGAATGACGCACCACTGTTTTCTGAGTGGTTTTTCAATGTGACCTTAGAGAACGAAGGTTTGATGGTAAAGCTCCATGGAGTAGTAGAAAACAACGAGAGAGAATGCTCAGTTTGAAAAGAAAAGTTTCTACTACTACTGCTAGATGTACCGAGTTGAAAAATATGATATTTATCGTAGAATTGCTGAACTACTTGCTTCAAATCTACATCTTCTTTACTCCATTGTATGCGTGCCTTCCCCTCCAATGAATAGCGTCCTTCACGCTCATCAACATTGTAGAGAACACCCGCATTATAAAAATCTTTTTGCCCAATACCATTGTCAATATTGTAGAACTGACCGTTACGGGTTAGCTCTTCGTTGTGGTTGGTATTATTAGCTCCTGCAAAAACAGACCAACGATGAAAATCATTTATTTTAAGTCCTAATGCTCGTCCATAATAGCGTTTGTCCGTGCCTGCTGCCGCATCTATGCTGGACAAAAAGGTGGAGTGGTAGTCTGGTTTCAGTCGAATGTCCATCACCAAACCTTTGAGTTCGCGTTCGCGCTCGAAGAGTGATGTCGTATCTTTTTCTTTCTCATACACTTTCACGTGCTTCACCATAAAAGCTGGCAGATTTTCAAGCAGGGTTTTTCGGTCGTTGTTGAAGAAATCTTTACCATTGAGCAAAAGCGTTTCTACTTTTCTTCCATTGGACAGAATCTCACCATCGTTGTTGATGGTAAGTCCTGGCATTTTCTGTAAGATGTTTTGCAACACAAAACCTTGCTGAGTGATAAAAGCATCAGCATTGTAAACTAAAGTATCGTTGTTAAAATAGAACTTGAGCTTTGTTGCAGTCACTAGAGCTTCACCCAACTCTGTTGTTTTTTCTCTTAGTTTACGTTTAAGAGCGAACTTGCCGAGAAGAATTCTACTTTCTCTACGATAAAATTTAATCTGTATAGGAGCGTATAGGGTATAATAGTCGGGATGGCTTACACGCATGATGTAAGAACCTTCACGTCCAACTATTGCTTCAGCATAAGTTTTGTATTTGGGCTCATTACCCATTCGTGCAGCCCAGCCTTCAGCAATCAAACTACTATCTGCAGCAAGTAGCTCCACTTTTAATAGTGAATCTGCTGCGATGTCTATGTTTGTAATATAATCTACGACTCGAGCACCTACCAGCTTTTGAGCATAAGTGTTCCCGAAAAAGAAAATGAAGAAGAGAAAGAAGGTTAGCAGCCTTTTTGTCATGGTATAATAAGTATTGAAAAGGAGAGAGTGTGGTCTGTGAAAAGCCCATGCTGCACAAATGCACTCACTAGACGTTGCGCAGCCTGCCAGCGCAAAATTACAGTTTTTTTTGTATTAAGCCCAAAAGTTTTCAAGTTTTTCTTTCATACCCTCCAATATTAGCCTAAACAAACAAAAGAAAAGCTACTCTCCTTTTACAAAAAACTAGTCTTCTGACCTTGGACTTGCCAATATCCAGATTAGAAGACTAGGTGATTAGGCTTGCTCCCTATTAGGCATTCGCCATCAAATATGAGCAGTACTTATTGAGCAGATTGGGGAGTGGAAGCTCTCCTTTTTGATAGCGTTCTGCATCGAGTGGCAAAACTCTTTCACATATCCTATCCCCTTTGAACAGGGCAGTGAGATAAGGCATGCCGTTCTTTAGAGTTATCTGTACATCTGTAAAGAACTGGGTTAGGTCTTCTGCATCGCAAACAATGGAATAGCTCGGACGCTTGGCTCCAGGAATGTCTTCTACCAAGATATGTTTAGCCACAAGGTCTTGTATGTCGCGTATAGCAGTGTCTTTGGAGCACTTTGCCAACGAAGCCCAGGTCTTTGAAGTTATCTTCGCCTCATAGCCGTCAAGAAAGAGATTGAGCATCTGCGTTTGTCGCTCTGTCATGGCTACGGAGGATACTTTCTGCCAGAAAAAGCTCTTGTTTAAGATGGTGGAGACAATGGCTTCTGCTTCGTCCAACGCATCAACCAATTTCATCATATACCAGACCAGCCACTCCGTGATATCCCCATCGCTGCGCTGCATACGTTCCAGTATGTCATAATAGTGTTTTTTGTCCTTATTGATTTGAGAGGATATGTTGTAAAACCGCAATTCACTCTTCTCACCACGTGCAAGAAGCATGTCAGAAAGAATGCGAGCCAAACGACCATTGCCATCTTCGAAGGGGTGAATGCTCACAAACCAGAAATGGGCTATGGCAGAACGAATAACACTACCCTCAGCGTCATCACCATCAAACCAAGCTATAAACTTTTGCATCTCGTTTTCTACACGATTAGGAGAAGGAGCCACATAGTGTATCTTCTCTCCTCCCCACATACCGCTGACAATGTGTTCCTCGCAAGTGCGATATTGTCCTATCTCTATCTGACGACCTTCACTGAAGCCGGTTGGAAAGAACGCAGATTGCCAAGCGCAGAGTTTCTCCTTACTAAGAGATTGATCATAGTTTTGCACCGCTTCAAGCATGACCCCGACTACTGAATCAACATAGTGCGAAGGAGCTGTGTACTTCACATTTTCTATTCCTAGCTTTCGAGCTACGGAAGAGCGCACTTGGTCCTCGTTCAGGCGTATGCCTTCAATTTCAGAGGAATGAACGACATCAAGTGTCAGATTCTCTGCCATTGCTCTGAGTCTACTATCAAACCCGAGTGAACTCAATCTGCCGTAAAGCCCACCTTGCTTACGACAGACTAATTCCAGAAGTTTTGATACCTCAGCATTATCCCAACGGAAGTGCGTCCAATTCTCTCTTTCGTGTATATACATGAGCTTCTTATTTTTATGTGCGACAAAATGCGGCATTAAACGTCGCATATTCTGCGACAAAAATAGAGAAATCACACGGAACAACCAAATGAATCGACTAAATACCGCATATTATGCGACGTTTTCACAAGATAATCGTCGCAGACACTGCCATAGTAAAAGGAATAATCTCTGCGTTTGCTACTGAATTAGGAGTATATATTTGGGTAAACCAGGTCATCTGTTATTCTATACGTCAGATTTCTTAAAAGCGTATATCCTGCATTTCAGCACTTTATAGTATGCCTATCAAAAGTTATACCATACTTCCTCGACCATCTGGATGACAGCTTTGACCTGCTACTTCGCCCATCAGATAACCCTTTATTCCTTTGCAACGCTTTTAGCAGTTTCTTACTCTTTCTATTCATCTACTTTATGCAACCTAGAAAAGAGAAATACAAATAATCATTTGACTAACTCATCAAAACATCACAAAAACAGAAGAAAAGCACAAAAAATAAACTTTTCAACAAAAAGTAGGTTTTCACTTGGTAGATTCAATAAGAAATGATAAGTTTGCAGTAGAGTTTTTTACACTCCCTCTGTAATTAAAAGAGATATTAACTATATCTCTGCATCTAAGTTTCACTAAATCTTATCGCAAATGAAACAACTATTTCTTACTCTGCTTTGCGCCCTATGCTCCTTCAGCGGATTTGCACAATCTTTCGCCGATGTGCAGAAAGGTGGTAAATTCTATTCTTCTGTAGATGAATTTGTGCTGTTCGACAACAATCCGCGTTATGGACGAGATGCAAAATCTGCCACTGCGCTCATGTTGGGATACACCTTCAACAAACATCTCGGTTTGGAACTTTCTGGTGCCACCTTCGGTTACGAATGGAAATACAATCCACGCTATTTGTCGCTCGACCTTCAGAGCTATTCTTTTTCTAAAGACAGAGTGCGCGTGGTCACCTCCATCGGTCTGGCACTGGTGCAAGGACACACGAATGAAAACAAAGAATATCTGACCACCACTCTCAACCTTGGTGCTAGCCTGCAATATCTCTGCACAAAGAACTCGTATGTTGGCCTCAACTTCCGCAAGATGGAAGGTCGCACTGGTTTCAACGCCTTTATGATGGGTGTTTCCTTTGGTGGATATTTCTAGCGATAGTTCCACATCGAATTATGGGTGGCTAAAAAGCCCTCATCCCACATCAAAACCAACAGCAATAGCCCCTATTCCAAAATTTCTATCACCTTTTTGGGGTAGTTCAACACGAAGGATTTGCCTTCTAAAGCATCGAGAAATAATGTGCCCACCTTGCCTTCGTCTGGAAAGCCGAGCTTGTAGTCGGAGACGAAGTTGAAATCTCCTATTTGGGTAGTAACGTTTTTATATAAAGGCAAGGTCGCTAACGCGAGAGGACACGGAATATTAGTCTGAGGTTGCAAATCATACTCCCCATGCGGTAAGATATGTAGACCTTTATTGAGCGAAAATAGCATTTGCACCTTCCGTCCTCCCACCTTAGCTTTGAGAAAAATAGAACCGTCTTCCATTCCCTTGCCCATTGAGCATTTCAGACGGATTCTGCCGTAGTGCTGGTCAGGACTGCATGATGTGAAAGTGTGTCGTTGCAAATCTATATGCCATGCGCGGTGGCGCAGGATACTGTTACCCAACACGACATTAGGCACCTTTCCGTTGAACCGTTGCTGCATTTCCATTACCACAAACTTGACATTACGATAAGTTTCACCGCAGAAAGTCAGAGAGTCCAACCACAATGAATAATACCCTTCTTCTTTCTTATTCACCTCTGCCGACTTTAGTTGAGCAATATCCACCTTGAACACATTCACGGCATAGGTAGAATCCATCAGACAGTGCGTCAGGGTAGAAGAGATGCCCATTTCACTGGGCACCACTTTGTCTTGATGAAACAAAGTACTCTCCAGTGTGATGAAACTGTTGCTATAACGAAAAACCATTGCACTAGATGCTAGGGGCATCATCCACAGTGCGACAAGAACGCTGTATAAACACCAGCGGAAAAACCTGTAGTGTATCATCTGAAGATATTGTGTTAGGGTGCATAAACGATGCGAATGAAATGCTCACGACAAAGGTAGCGATTTCTTCAATATATTAGTCAAAAGATGTGAGAACTTTTCTCGGAAACGTCAAAGATTTTATAGTCGCAGAGTCAACCAGCAAGTGTAAAATTACAATATTCTTTTGTAGAACTCATTTTTTGGTGTTTCACAATTAAATTTCTGTCTGGGTCTATTATTATACTTTCAAAACCGAAGTGCAACAAAATAGCAAATTAAACCCAACAAAAGTGCCAACAGCAATAACCCCTATTCCAAAATTTCTATCACCTTTTTGGGGTAGTTCAACACGAAGGATTTG
>ERZ773009.1157-NODE-1157-length-18821-cov-3.475807_pt1 | contig 18821 bp, 17 predicted proteins | sample MGYA00580663_ERZ773009 | MGnify/ENA primary metagenome ERZ773009 (study PRJEB29015, sample SAMEA2737969) | human oral metagenome | biome: human oral; feature: human-associated habitat; material: dental | place: China | collected 2026 ... | reverse complement strand
TGTTCGAGGAGATCGTCTTCGAGCGCTCCATCCTGGCCATGATGAAGGCCGGGTACCTCTGCGACGTACGGGGCCTCGAGATTAAGACCGGGGCCGATATCTCCGGCGTCCACACCCGAACCGGGGACTTCGCCCTCGACGAGCTCTCCGTCATCATCGACATCCCGGAGCGCAACGCCCTCGTTGCGGACACCTACCTTGAACACGGGGAGAATCGCCGGGGCGTCGTCTTTGGCGTCGGGGTGGAGCACGCCCTGAACCTCGCCGCGGCGTTCCAGGAGCGCGGCGTCCCCTGCGCCGCCGTCTACGGGGCCATGCCCACGGAAGAACGCCACGCCGTGCTGCGGCGGTACGAGGATGGGGAGCTGCGCGTCCTGACGAACGTCGGCGTCCTGACGGAGGGCTGGGACGTACCGGACACCGGCATCGTTATGATGGCCAGACCCACGAAGTCGAGGGGGCTCTATATCCAGTGCGTTGGACGAGGGCTGCGGCTGGCGCCGGGCAAGGAAGACTGCCTCTTGGTAGACTTCGCCGACGTGGCGAAGAAGCACAGGCTGTGCAGCTTCGGGACGCTGGCAGGGGACCCGCTGTTGAAGCGCCGCAAAAAGCAGACCCTTGTCGAGGCCGTGGAGGAAGCAGAGAAGCTCGATATCCTGCGACGGAAGAACGGCCTGAAGAAGATCGCCCACGACGCGGAGAGCTTCGACCTCTTCGAGCGCTCCAAGTTCGTCTGGCAGACGCTAGAACAGCACTACAAGCTGCGCCTTGAGGACAACACTTCGCTCTGGTGCAAGCGCGTTCCCGGCGGGTACTCCCCGCTCCTGTTCTCGTTCTCCGGAGAGATCGTCGCGCTCTCAGAGGACGTCCTCCCTCTGGGCTACGCGATGGGCGTCTGCGAGGACTACGCTAGGCAGCTCTCCATCGCGAGGACGGCAATGAAGTCCGCTTCGTGGCGAAAGGAAGAAGCGACGGAGAAGCAGCGGAAGGCCCTGAAACGGATGGGGGTGCAGTTTGCCCCCAACATCTCGAAGGGCGAGGCGTCGCGTCTCCTCGATCAGAAGCTCGGAGCACTGGCCACCGGCAACCAGGTGGGGTTCATCCGCAAGCGACACCTTCACCCCCACCCTGAGTTTCTGACGAAGTACGAGGCAACGAAGATCATTGGGCGCTACATGAAGACACAGGAGATACCGATATGATTGTTCTTGGAATCGACCCCGGCGCTACGGGAGCGCTGGTCATGTTGAGAGCAGAGGGACTGGAGGTCTTGGAGGTACGGGACTGCCCGAAAAATATGGTCGAGTGGCAGGCCCGCAAGGATTGCCTGCAAGCATTACAGCCGAAACTTGCCGTCGTTGAACGTCAGCAGTACATGCCGAAGGGCGGCAGAATACAGGGGGGCAAATCGGCCTTCTCCCTGGGCGTGAACTATGGCGTGTGGCTTGGGGTGCTGAGCGCCGTCGGGGTCGAAACAATCACGGTCCCGCCGGCCGCTTGGCAGCGATACGTCTACGGCAGCGGAGCCGTCGGGGACCCGAAAGAGCGAGCCCTGCGGAGGGCGAAGGAGCTCTTCCCGGACCTGCCGCTCGTCCCCAAAGGCTGCCGGGTGGAACGGCACGGACGGGCCGATGCCGCGCTGATCGCCCTCTACGGCGTGGGAGTGTTGAAGAAGCGAGGATTGATATGACTGACAACGACTTCCGGTTCCGCTTCGCAGAGCGGTGCCTGTATGACTACAAGACGAACGTAGCACGGCTGGAGGTGCTACAGGCCGACCTGAGGACGCTCGACGCACTGTCCTCGGCGAAGGGCCAGGCATACGACGCTCTCCCCTGCCTGGGATATCTCCGGGATGCCGTCTCAGCACGCCTGGAACGCATCGAAAACCTCGAAGAGGATATCCGATACCTTGAACGCAAAACGGAGCCCATTAGACGCCTCTACGACGATCTGAGGGCCGGGTATGTTCTGGAGGGATCGCCAAAGACAACCCTGCGGAGGATACTGGAGCTGTTCTACCTCGGAGAGAACACCTGGCAGGCGACGGCGGAGGAGCTGGGGTTGAGCCGAATGTCCTTCTTTCGCCGAAGGAATGAATTAGTGGGGCTTAGCCTCCGCTATCTGGGGTTCTGAGATTTTGGTGGGAATAATTTGGGAATAATTTGGGAATGGCGTGGGAATAAAAGCTCGGGTTCCGTGGTATGCTCATAGCATCGAATTGGACGCCCGAGGGGCGTCCTTTTTTGTTGCCTACGAAAGGAGGTGTCGTCGTGGCGAAACTGAATGCAAGGCAGCAGGCGTTCGTGGAGGCCTATGCGGGGAACGCCACGGCGGCGGCCCTGGCGGCTGGGTATAGCGAAAGATCAGCTCGGTCTCAAGGGCAACGATTGTTGACAAAGGCTGACATTAAGGACGCCATCAAGGCTCGCGAGGCTCAGCGGCTTGCTCCCACCATCGCTACCCGGCAGGAACGCCAGGAGTTCTGGACGTCTGTCCTGCGGAACGAAAACGAGGCCATGAAGGACCGGCTGAAGGCTGCGGAGCTGCTGGGAAAGTCCGAGGGCGACTTCCTGGAGCGGGTGGAAATGGACCAGACGGTCTCCGTGAACGTTTTCGACGAGGAGACGCGGGCCCGCCTCCTGGAGATGGTCGGACGTGGATGATCGACAGCTTGCGGCGGCGGTGGTCGAGAAGTGGGCGCGCAGCCCCTGGGCGTTCGTCCGGGATGCCTGCCGGACCCTTGACGAGGCCGACGGCGGGAACGTGAAGCCGTTCCCCGATCTGCCCTACCTGCGGCACATTTGCGAGGTGTGGGGCCGACACAAGATGCTGGCGATCCCGAAGTCGAGGCGCATGATGTTGACCTGGCTGATGTTGGCGCTACACCTGCACCTGGCGCTGTTCTGTCCCCGGTCGGCCATCTTCATCCAGTCGAAGAAGGCGGAGGACTCGGACTACCTCATCGGGGAGAACCGGATGCTCTTTCTTTACGCCAGCCTGCCGGGCTGGCTGAAGGGCTACGGGCTGCCGACCGTGAAGCGGAAAGAGTACCAGGTCTCCTTCTCGAACGGCTCGATCGTCCGGGCGGTATCGCAGGGCGCGGACCAGCTGCGGCAGTACACGGCCACGGCCGTGATGTGCGACGAGATCGCGTTCTGGGAGCGGGCGGGCGAGACCTGGCGGGCACTCCGCCCCATCGCCCAAGGTGGAGGGCGTATCACGCTCATCTCCTCGGCAGCGCCGGGGTTCTTCGAGGTGGTGGTGAAGGGTGGACTCAGAACGAATCGCTGAAACGATGCCGGGCATAACGGAGTACGACACGGAGGACGGGGTTCACGTCCTCCGCGTTCATTATTCGGCGGACCCCGCGAAGCGTTCTCCAGAATGGCGGGAGCGGGAACAGCGGGGGACTACGGCGGCGGACTGGGAACAGGAGTTCGAGATCAACTTCAACGTCCCCAAGGGGAAGCCGTGGTATCCGGAATTTCGCTACGACTTCCACGTGGCCTCTGCCCCGCTGCAGCCTGTCCCCGGGCGTCCCGTCCTTCGGGGCTGGGACTACGGGCTCACGCCGGCGACGGTGTTCTGCCAGGGGACGGCGAAGGGGCAGACGCTCGTCCTCTGGCCGGAGATTCAGTCCTGGGAATCGGGAATCCTCGCCCACGGACGAATCGTGCAGGCGGAGAGCGCGGCGAACTTTCCCGGTTTCGTCTTTGCGGACTACGGGGACCCGGCCGGGAACCAGAGGGCCCAGACCGACGAACGAACCTGCGTGCAGCTCCTGCGAGAAGAGTTCGGGATTTCGGTCAGCGCCGGTCCGGTGGCGTTCGCGCAGCGGGACCAGCCGATTCGGAAGGCCCTGACGACCTTGACGGGCGACGGGCAGCCGATGCTCCTGATCGACCCGCGCTGCGTCTGGCTGATCGCTGCGCTGACCGGAGGATACCAGCGCAAGGAGGTCAACGGGCACGTGACGGACCAGCTCGCGGACAACGAGTACACACACATCGTCGATGCACTGGGATACGTCCTGTCCATGGTGGGGAAGGCCCCTCAGAAGAGGGACTTTAAGATGCCGATAGCGGGGAGGATGTGATGAAGACCATACGAATTGACGCGAAACGGATTCTCGCGACGGCGCGGGCCGATATCGAGACCGCGGAGAAGCACTACACGGAGAACATCGAGAAGGACCTCATCCGACGCTACGAGGTCTACTACTCCAGCCGGGAGCGTTACAAGAAGCTGTACCCCAAGCTCTCGGAGAAGAACGAGCTGCGGACCTTCGACCTCTGGAGTGCCATCGAGTGGCTGCTGCCGAACCTGCTTCGGGCGTTCTTCGGGGCGGACCGGATCATCGGGATCGCAGGGGTCGGCCCGGAGGACGCCGATCGGGCGGAGCGCCTGATGAAGCTGATTCAGTGGCAGCTCACGGTGAAGAACCAGGGATACCGCATCTTCAAGAGCTGGTTCGGGGACGCGCTGGCAACGAACCTGGGCGTCCTGAAGTGCTACTGGAAGCGCGAGGGGGAGATGATTCCGCATCACGACGTGTTGGACGAGGCGCAGCTCGTGGGGGTCCTTCAGAACCCCGCAAACAGGGTCGTGAGCTCGGAGCCCGTCCCGGATATCTCCGCCCTCCTGGGACTTGCCCCTCCCAGGTCCGAGGTGAGATGGGAGGAGCAGCGGACGACTGTCAACCAGCCGGTCATCGAGGTGGTCCGGCCCTCGGATATCCGCTTCACCCCGGACGGGCGGACGCTGGGTGAGTGTTCCATGGTGGCGCATCGGAAGGTCGTCACCCTGGACCGTCTGCGCCGGGACGCCCGGCGCGGTATCTACGACGAGGACGCCGTCGAGGACGTGGGGCTGAACCCGGAGGGGCTAGAGCCGACGGAGCTGGAGAAAATCCTGAATCGGTCGGCGGAGGATTCGTACTCGTCCGATCTATGGAGCACGGAGCGGGCCCGGGCGAAGGTCCTCATCCACGAGTGCTGGCTCAAGACCGATATCGACGGGGACGGGGTGCTGGAGGACGCCATCGTGACGGTGTGCGGGGACCGGCTGCTGCGGGCCGTGGAGAACCCCTACGGACGAGCCCCATTCTTCGACCTGGTGCCGTTCTGGGATAGCTATCAGGTCTGGGGACGCATGGGACTGGGCGAGGTCATTCAGGACGTCCAGGACGCGCACACGGCGCTGCTGCGCCAGATGGTCGTGTCGCTTGGACTATCGAACCAGTGGCGGGCCGTCGTGGATGAGACGGCCATCAACCTCGAGGACCTGATCAGCGATGCCATGTTCATCCGCTCGAGCGTGATGCCTCAGAACGCCTTCATGCCCATGCCGCACCCGGGGATGAACCCCCAGAACTTCCAGTTCTTCGAGTACCTGAAGAGCCAACTCGAGGAGTGGACGCCGATCACCCGGTACAACCAGGGGCTGGACGCCTCCTCGCTGAACAAGACGGCGACGGGCATCAACATGATCATGTCGGCCGCCCAGCAGCGGCAGGAGGAGATCATCCGGAACTTCGCCGAGACGGGAATCAGCGAGCTGTTCCGCTTTTTGATCCAGATCAATCAGCGGTACCTCGACCAGGAGCAGGTGGTCCGGCTCCAGAACGAGACGATCGCCTTTGCCCCTGACGACCTTGCCGGGGACTTCGACCTGTCGGTGGACTCCACGGCGGGGATCGGAGCCCGAGAGTCGAAGGTCCAGGCCCTGCAGAGTTACCTTCGGGAGATGTTCGGGCCCGCCATGCAGATCGGGGCCGCCGGGCCGGAACAGTTCGTCATGGCCGGGCAGAAGCTGCTCCGGCTGATGGGGATAGAGGACGCGGAGCGGTATCTTGCGATGCCGCAGCCGCAGGAGATGCCGGGGCTGCCCGGCGGGATGGAGGGGATGGATGGTGCCGGAGGACCAGGAGCGGGAGCGGCTCTACCGCCAGTCGCTGGCGGGGGACCGGGCCCGAATATGCCTGGAGGAGGCGGGCCGGTTCCTTGAGGCGCGCAAAGCGGTGCTTATGACTGCGTTGCAGGCGGCGGACAGCCTGGAAAAGGCCTACGTCGTGGCTTGCGAGTACAGGGCGCTGACGGGGTTTGTGAAGATGTTGGAGGCCGATGTGGTCGTCGGGACGGCAGCGGCACAAAAACTCTTGGAGGAGTGATGTTGATGGATGAGTTGGAGAAGCAGGCGGGAGCAGAGCCGCAGCAGAGTGCGCAGGAGGGCGGAGACCAGGAGTCGCATGGGGCCCAGGAGAAGGACGTCCCCGAATCGGGGGCCGCTGGGCAGATCACGCTGTCCGAGGATGGAACGCTGAACATCCCTGACGGGTTCTGGGATGTGCCCGATCGCCCGAAGCAGGAGGGCGGCGAGGAGCAGCCCCCGGCGGCGAAGGACGAAGGGGCAGAGGCGAAGCCGGGCGCATCCCCGTCTGCTCCTGAGACGAAAGATGCGGAGCCGGGACCGGAGTGCTATACCCCGGAGGAGCTGGCGGAGGCGTTCGTGAACGGGGAGGTAGACCCCCGACGCCTCACCGGGGAGCTGGTGGAGGCCTACAACGCCATCGATGCCGCCGTGCGGCGACGGGCGGAAGCCCAGAGGATCGAGGCGACGATGCGTCCGCAGTCGCAGCCACAACAGCCCCCCGCGCAGCAGCAGCCCGCGACGTGGGCGCAGTTGGCGGAGGTGGCGAAGGTCCTGGCGGCGCAGCATTACCTTGGGATTCGACCGGAGGAGTTCGACGAGTTCAACCCGCAGCACGTCGCCGCACGCTACACGGCGATGCAGGATATTCGGGACCGGGCGAACGCCATGGCCCTCCAGCAGCAGCGGGCCATGCAGGTCCAGAGCCAGGTGGCGGCGCTCTGGGCGGAGTACCGGCAGAAGGTGCCGGATATCGACGAGATCGGGGAAAAGTTCTTTCCGGTCTGGCGCCAGAAGCTCACCGTGCTGGAGGACCAGCGCGTGAACGAGATTCTGGCTTCCGGGGATATGGGGAAGCTGAGGGGTTTGATTGACAGGGTTGTTGCGGACTATCGGGGGAAGGCCGCGCCGAAGCCGGCTCAATCCGCTCAGACGCGAGAGACGCCGCCTCCCGTGATGGGGACAGCAGGGGGATCGCCGGAGGGTGACCGAGGGATTGTGGATGCATCGACCCTTGGGGACATGACGATCGAGGAGCAGGCGAAGTGGCTCGTGGAGCACAAATTCGCCGTCTAAGGAGGTAAAACCATGAAGACAACGTATATTGCGGTCGGGAACAAGGAGGATATCTCGGACCTGATCACGAACATCAGTCCGAAGGAGACCCCGTTCTTCAAGATGTGCGGGAAGGCGTCCGCTTCGGCTACAACCCACGAGTGGCTGGAGGATTCGCTGCGGGAGCCCGGGGCGAACAAGAAGGTCGAGGGTGCGGAGTACGAGACGGCCACCCCGAAGGCACGAGTGCGGCTTGGAAACTACACTCAGATTTTTGGAGCGGGGTACGGGGTCACGGGGACGCAGGAGGCTGTGGCGAAGCACGGCGTCACCTCGGAGATCGGCTACCAGATGGCGAAGGCCATGAAGGAGATCGCTCTCGACGTGGAGTACGCGCTGATCACCCAGACCGCCAAGAGCGCCGGGAGCGCGTCCACGGCGCGGGAACTCGGAGGTGTGCCGTTCTGGATCGGCACCAACGTCATCACCTCGACCGACGGGAAGTTGACGGAGGAGCTGATGAACAACGCGATCGAGGCGGCCTGGAAGAAGGGCGGGAACCCGACGAAGGTGTTTCTGTCCGGAGGGCAGAAGCGCGTCGTCTCCAAGTGGACCGCCGGGGCGGAGAAGACGCTGGAGCAGAACTCGAAGAAGCTCGTCAGTTCCATCGCAATCTACGAGTCCGACTTCGGGATTGTTTCGTTCGTCCCGCACCGCATGATGCCGGACACAGGCGTCTACGTCATCGACCCGGACCATTGGAAGGTGGCGGAGCTGCGGAAGATGAAGACCGAGGTCCTCCCGAAGAGCGGCGACTCCCACAAGAAGCACATCATCGGAGAGCTGACTCTGGAGGCCCGTGCGGAGAAGGCCAGCGCGCAGATCAAGGGCCTGACCCTGCCCTAGGCGATGCGCCGGCAGGTTCTGGAGATGGACAGGCGGGGCCCCGTGGAGATACGGGGCCTCGTTGATTCCGACGATATCGACGCACTGTCGGCGGAGGAGCGGAGGGAAAACGGCGGGGGCTTCACCCTGGGCCGGACGTTCCGGAAGGTCGCGAACATCGACGAGGACTTCTTCAACGCGCTTTGCCTGAACATGGACAAGGACGCGCTGGACTTCGCGGCGTCCGGGTACCGGGACAGGGGGGCCCTGCGCCGTCTCCTGGCGCGGTTCCCGAACCTGCGGTGCTCGGAGGGGAGGCTTTGAGATGGTCCCGGTGAGGCTGCTCCTGACGAAGCTACGGCTTCGACTGGAGGACATGCAGAGGACGAAGTTTTCGGACTACGAGCTGCTCTCTGCTCTGTCCGATGCGTGGTCGATGCTCTGGATTGCGCTTGCGGAGAACTTTTCGACGCTCCCCAGGAAGGCCGTGGAGGTCATTCTGGTGGGTGGGACCGCTCCACTTCCCGACGACTTCTACTCCCTGGTGGAGCTGGGGGACGGAAGTACGAGTGAGACGGCGAGGCTCGAATACAACTGCGTGCCGCCCCCCATAACGGATAGTGCCGCGGAGATCGACTTCCCGACTTCGCTGGTCCTCGACCTGATCGAGGTCGCCTCCGCTGTGGTGTCGGGGAACATGACGGCGGCTACGGAGACCGCCAAGGCCACAGCGGCTCGCGTGTCCCAGAAGCGGGAGTACGGGAAGATACCGGATATCCGGCATTTCCCTTGAGTTATTGAGGTGATGGCATGACGAAGTTCCAGATGCTCAATATCCTGCGGCACCACCTGAGTGATGAACAAAAGATAGGCTGGCCCTCGGATATCGAGTTGAACGCCTTTCTCGATCGGGCGGCGGAGACGGTATCGGAACGTCTTGCGTCCGACCGCGACCCCTCGCTCGTGGCGTCCCTGACCGTCTCCGGTCCCACAGCCCTACCGGACGACTTTCTCGCCTTTGTCGGGAAGGTTCCGATCGCTATTGTGGACCGCGTCGCGTCGTCCTATGGGAACGAGCCGGTCACGGCGGACTATTGGCGGATGCTGCCTCGCCCCTCAGCGTTTCAAGATGCGGACGACATCCCCTGCACGACGGAGCAGGCGGGGCTGATCATCGACCTGGCGAGGATCTACGCACTCAACAAGAACGAGTACGACATAAGCCAGGACCTGGCGCTTTTGGGGCAGACGACAAAGTCCATCGCCGCCGTGCGCGGGAGGTGATGGGATGCCCAAGCTGTCCACCAAGCATGAGAACGGAAGGACCATCGCCTACACCAACTTCTCCGGAGGGCTGAATCTGGCGCTGACTCCGGAGTCCATAGCGGACAACGAGCTCCAGCTGGCGGAGAACCTCGAGTTCGACCCCAAGACCGGCGGTCTGCGACTGCGGGGCGGGTTGGAGAAGGTTCACGAGTTCTCCGGCCCCGTAACGGACCTGCTGACCGCCCCCGAGTCGGGGATGTTGCTTGCGAAGAGCGGCGGACACCTGCATACGGTGAAGCTGTCCGGGAACTCCGACGTGTTCGTCGAGGAGACAAAAGACCTCGGCCTCGTCGAAGGCGACGGGCCGGGTGTCTCGGAGCTGTGGGATGACGGCCTGCTCCTCGCCTTCGGCGGGGGGCTTTACAAGTACAAGATCGGGGTGCTGACGAAGATCACGGCGCAGGACGCACCAACGCGGGTGGACGTCCTGTTCGTCCGGGCCGGTCGCGTGGCCGTGGCTCAGGCCGGGAGTGACACGCTCCGATTCTCCGGCGTTGGGGACCCCACGCGCTGGACGACCGGGAACGATTCCGATTCCGTCAGCCTCGATATCGGCTACAAGGACGGATGCTCCATCCGTGCTGTCGTCCCGATCGTCGGCGAGGTGATCGTCTTCAAGAGCCCGCCGGCTCAGCCCGAACGGGGGCGAATCTACCGGCTCCAGGGAGATTATCCAAAATGGTCGGTGATCGCCTACTCAAAGGGGGCCGGCGCCTGGAACCCCTGTGCGGCGGCTGCGGTGGGGGGTGACGTGATCTTCCTCACGAAGGAAGGCATGGGGAACCTCGCGACCGCGACGGAGTTTGGGGATTTCAAGCTGCGGTGGGCCGGGACGAAGATCAATCCGCGCCTCTCGCCGTCCCTGTCCGCAGGGTGTCGAATCTGGCCCCTTGCAGGACGTTCCCAGGTGTGGCTGGGGACGGACGCCGACCATGGCGACACCGTATGGTGCTGGCACTACGAGATCGGGACCGGCGGGGCGTGGACGACGCTGAAGTTTCCGGGGCATGTGGCGTCCGTCGCCCAAACCAGGGGGCGGACGTATCTGGCAATAGGGAACGCGATCTGGCACCTTAACGAAAATCTGGCCGACGATTCGGGGGCGGCCATCATTGGCCGGCTTCGTCCAAAGATGATCATGGGGTCGCATCAACTGCTGCTCAAGGGGGTCGTCGCGAGGTACTACGCCAGCGAGCTATCCAAGGTGAGCGTGCTGATCGAGGGATTAGAGCTGAGGCTGCCGTCGGACTTCGCGGACGACGTCGCCTTTTCGGACAACGACATCGCGTTTTTCGACAACGACCCGCTTGTCCCCTCCCAGATGGGGATCGCGGCCAGGCGGCGCTGCAACATCCGGCGGTGGAACATCACGCCGGAGTTCGTCGTCCGGAACGGGCTGTTCCACGTCGCGTCGATGGAGCTCAACATAGCGGAGGTGTAGGAACATGGCGGAATGGAAGGTGGGGTTCCCTGTGGACTTCACGGAAAACGGAGACAAGACACGCGACGCCATTCAAAAGTTTATCAATGAGTTTCAAGGCGTTTACCGGTATCTAAACGAACTCAAGGAGGAGCTGAGCAAGGTCAGCTATCCGATCTGGAGCCTCAAGCTGCTCAAGGGCGTTAATGAGTTCACAGTGCCCCCCGGCGGGGTGTGGACCGCCTACGTCGCGACTGAAAACGAGAACGCATGGCACGGGGCAAACGAAGTCGAGCTGTACGAGGTGAATTACGTCCTGACGGTCCCGGGAGGATGGACCATAAAGCGTTATGATTTGGCGTTCGCTACGAGCAATCAGAACTTCATGGGTAAAAACCTGCTCGTCACGGCCCTGAAGACCAAATCATGAGGTACAAGCATACGATGACCGGCCCGAAGACCTTCGAGGAGTGGGTCGAGGTCTACGAGGAACGAGACAGCGATACGGAGTACGTTCTGTCGCCCGGGGAGAGGATCGTGTTCGACCCCATGCACGGGTTCTTCACCTATTGTCTGGACGCGGAGAGCCGGTGCATCCTGGTCCCGAAGATGTGCGGGGACGGGCGCCATTGGCGTCCCCTTATCCTGAAGCTGGCGAAGGGGGCCCGGCACCTCGGTATCAAGGGCGTGCTCTGTTGCACGAAGCGGAACCCGGCGGTCTATATGCGCGTGCTGGGAGGAACGCTCGAGCGCATGGAACACATCTACGACTTCAAGACGGGCAGGAGCCGGACGCTCTGGTACATCTTCATCACGCCGGAGGACACGAAGGTCAGGCCAATGAAAGGAGAGGAGGTGAAAGGATGATTCTTCTTATTCTGTTGCTGCTCCTGTTCCTGTGCTTGCCTCCCGCTGCGCACGCCAAGGGCGGCAAGACCAGGACCGTCGACGCGCTTGGCCCCAAGAGCCAGAACCTGATCGACCTGGAGAATCGGTTCTATGGCATGGCGAACCAGATCATGGACGGGTACACGGGGACCTACACGCCCCCGACGGCCCCGGCCAGCGGCGGGGCGGCTCAGCCCGCGGCGGGTAATGGCAGGACGGGAGGCTATCCATGGGGTCTCACGAGGGACCCGTCGGACAGAAAAAAGTTCGTCGTCCCCGTTCCCCTGTCGCTCAATCCGTCGGGGAGGCTCCGGGATTGGAGTGGGTTCCCCACGTCCGTTTCGCAGGCTCAGCCCACATCCCAGGCTGCCGCAGCGGGCAAAGGCGGCGCGAGAGGGGGCATTCCCGCAGCTTCCCCTCAGGCGACTGCATCCGCCGGAAAAGGTGGGGCGCGAGGCGGAGCAAACGGCGGCAATTACTGGAGCAACGACAACCTGATGGGGCGGCTCCTGAATGATGCGACGAGGAAAACCTTCGCGTCCAACCGGCGTTATGATGAGCTGATGCGTCAGGCCCCGGAGCTATCCCGTGGGAGCATTGACGCCCTGTCGAGCGCAAACGACGCGTTGCGCCAGAGCTGGACGGCGGGGGACCCCTATTTCAGCCAGGCGAACCAGAACTACGCGGACGCCAAACGACTTCTCGGAGTGGGGGAAAGCTATCTGAGACAAGCCCCCACCGCAGGGGACGAGTGGTACGGAAAGGCCAAAGACGTTTACGGGCGCGCAGAGGACATGTTGGGTGACATCCAGTCCAACCTCCGGTACGCCCGCGAGACGGACAAGTGGTACAGCGACTACGCAAAGAACCAGCTTGCCGGAGCCGAGACCCTCATGAACACCGGCAGAATCCCTCAGCCGATCCTCGACGCCTTGAACGCATCAGTGCGGAGTGGCCTGGACAAGTCGATGGGGGCCGGTCTCAGCGACCTGGCGGCGCGAGGTGTCCTGAATAGCAGCGTGACGAACCGGGGACTGTCCGATATGTCGCGCGAGGCAGCGGACAGCCTCAACCGGGGGTATCTGGACGCCTTCAGGACGGTGCTGGGCGGGTACCAGGGCAACGCCAACACGGCGGCGACCGCCGGGAAGGCGTTCACGGACGCCCTTATGGAGATCAACAACTCGGCGAACACCACACTCGGCCACACAATCTCTTTGGGGGATTCCTACGGCAGGACCGGGGCTCAGAAGGTTGCAGACCTCCTGAGCGTTGCAGCGGGGTACGCCAACAACGCGCAGACGACGGGCAACCTGGCTAACTCCTTGATGGACGCGGGGTCGAAGCGGATACACGACTATCTGGGAATTGCGCAGGGGTATGGGAACCTGTCCAGCGGGTATCTGAACAACCTCAACACGAATCTGGCCGAACGCGAGCAGCTGAACAAGGCCATCAGGGGTTACTACGTCAACGCCATGGCGCCGATGCTCCCGGCCTACGACCTGCTGAAGACGATGCAGCAGGACCACTGGAACTCGGACAAGAGGGACACCATCATCAAGCAGGGTAAATAATGGGAAGGAGCGGATAGGAAATGGCAGTGCATTACGTTGGAGGAGGCGGAGGGCTGGGTCTGTTCGGGAGCATCCTGGGCGGCCTGGCCTCGGTCATCCCAGGAATGCAGACGGCCGCGCCCTACATCATGGGGGCGAGCGCCCTGGCCAGCGGAGACCCCATCGGGGCGGTTAATGCTGTTGTTGGAGGAATCAAAGAGCGTCAGTTTAACGACTCGATGTTCAACGCGATGTGGAACTCCGCCGGACAGGGGCTGCCGCACTTTGCGAGCGACCCGGTTACGGGGGAGCTCAATCCGTGGCAGAACACCTGGCGAACGGGATGGGGGATGTAGGGCATGGCCGTTTATTTTGAACCCCCCTCGCCCACCTGGGCGGACTACATTGCACCGGCGGCGCAGGAGCTGCTTGGTGGGCTGGTGCGCGGCATGTTCGACCGCGACAAGCAGGCGCGGGACTACACGTACCAGACCCGTCTAGCCGAGGACGACCAGGCGCGGAAGCAGGCGGCGATAGACCGGGCGCTGGCCTACGTCACAGACCCGGCAAACTCCTTCGACATCCGGGGCAACCCGGAGGCGGCGTCCCGTTCCTACATGGGGGCCTCCCTGTATGGGGTTCCAATAGACAGGGTTCTGGATACCTTCGGGCGCCCCATGCAGATGTACAACGCGGATCTGGGCGACCGGGCGCGGATTGGCACGCTTGACCCCGTCACGGGGCAGATGCAGGGCCAGGACTACGCCTTGGGGCTCAACCCCACCCGGAAGTACGAGCAGGACGAGGCGACGAGGCGGCAGCAGATGGCAGACCGGGCGGCGAACTACCGGGCGGGGCTGGCGCGGCAGGAGGCTCAGGTAAAGCCACAGCTCGTGCAGGACGCCAACGGACAGTACACCTATCTGGACCCCCGGACGGCGGGGGCGCGCCCCACGGGGGTAATGGGCCCAACGGGGGCGAAGGACGACCCCAAGGCGCTGCTTGGGACGTACACGCAGCTCCTGAGGCAGTTTACGGACTACAGTGGACAGCCCATCAGTGGGTACGAGGACCTCGTTGCGGGACTGACTGAGGAGGTGCGGGGCCTGATGACTGCTATGGCGAACAGCCAAAGGCCGCAGGGCAGGCGGCCTGCGCCGCAGGACGGCAAGGGGCAGAAAAAGAGAATGCGGTACGACGCTGTGACTGGGACTTTCAGTTTTTAAACAGGCGAACGGGGCGGCCGTGACGGCCCGCCCCGAACGTAAAGCCCGGCCCTTGGGCCGTCCCGTCGCCTACCGTCTTGCGACAGTGGAGCCCGGTTCAAGCCTGACGGCTATCACCAGACGTCCCAGCTTCAACCGGAAGTTGAAGCTGAGGCTTCTCAGCCAACGAAACACGTGAGGTTCCTCCCTTCAAAAAGGGATGTTCGCCCCGCTAGAGACGAACCAACACGAGGGGTTCCCCCGTGAAGACTGAAGACGGCAGGGTAGCGGTCCCTCAACTGGCTGATACGGTGTCCTTATTCTATCAGAGCAGGATAAAAATATCTCCCTTTTCTTCAGCGCTAGCGGACGCTAAGAAAAGGGAGGCACCTCATGATGTTTCATTGGCTGGCTAGATTATACCACAAAAAAGCGCCTCCTTGAAGCTGGCGAACTCCAAGGAGGAAGAGACACATTCGAATGCGTAACTTCTGGAGAAGCCTCAGCTGAATGTGTAGTTAAATTATACCACACGCCCCTCTGAGGAGGGGCTTTTTTGATACCAGGAGGGGACCATGGAAATCTATCTGCCCGACAAAGACCTGATTCTCGACTTCCCCGACGGCATGACCGAGGACCAGGTGCGCGACGCCATCAACCGAAATTTCTACCCGGAGAAGCTGTCTTCCCAGACAACTGCCCCCGCTGCCCCTGAACTCCCTGCACCTGCTGCACTGCGCGGGGCTAACTTCGTGCAGTCAAAAATCAAGGCCCCCGTGGTTATGGACCTTGGGGGCGCAATGCCCGCGGCGCCTGTTCTGCCGGGCTTGGCAGACGGGGACGTCGTGCCGCAGATCGCCCCGCTGCCTCCGACACCTGAAGATGAGGCGCGTTTGCTCGCCGAGATGAGGGACCCCAATTACTGGAATGCAGGGTCTTTGATCGCCGCCGCCCAGAAGAGTATAGGGGTAGATGCCTTACGCAAAGCCAGGCGTGCTGAAGTCGAGGCTGAGGAAGGGCGTTGGCAGGCTGCGAGAACAGATACTCCATCGCTCCAGCCGAATCTGCTGGGGTTGCAGATGGCGGGGATGTTCGACCCAACTTTCGCAAAAATTGAAGACCCAACGGAGCGGAAGAAAGCGGCGCAGGAGGTTTTTGAGCTATACCATACCGCAGACGCGCAGAATGACGCTTCAAAAGAACAGGCTCGCGCGCAGAAGGCACGTGAGGTTGCGGAGCGGTGGGAGCCGAGCGACTATTACCTGCCTGAAGGCGGCGTTGGGCGTGTGTTGTACGACATGATAGTCAACGCCCCCTACACGCTGAAGAACATGCCCCTGGCCGCAGCGGCGACGCTGGCCGCAGGGCCCTTTGGCGCGATTGCAGGGAGCATCCCCGGCGCAATAGGCGAAGGGTACGACGAGGCGACGGACGTGTATTGGCGCCTGCGTGAAAAGGGTGTGCCTCACGACGAGGCCTATAAGCAGTACCAATCCCACGCAAAAAAGGTAGCCCTGGGGCTGATGCTGTCCGACCCACTGCAGAACATGGCGACATTCGGGCTGGGCAAGCTGTTCCCCAACGCGGGGGCCGTCACCCGCACCCTGGGAGGACTCGCGTTCGACATGGCGTCCGAGGGGGCGGAGGAAGTCCTGGAGGGCGTGGCGGCGAACAAGGCCGTGGGAGACCCCAACAACTGGAGCGAGCTGGGGTACGAGGGCCTTCTGGGGGCCCTGTCCGGCGCCCTGTTTGGAGGCGGGGGTATGGCGGCCAACGCGATTGCCAACGCGATGGCGAAAGGGAACGCTCCTGCCGCCACGAAGACGGAGGCTGCGTCGGAAGCGACAAAGGGCCTGACGTTCACCCCGGAGCAGCGCGGCGAGCTGCTGCGATGGGCGCATGGGGAAACCGGGCGCATGGCCGAGGAGGCGCAGTTTGCCGAGGACGGAACGCCGGAGAACCCGCTGAGCGAGGCCGACCTTGTGCGGTATCAGGAGATACAGGACGCCATGAAGCGCAGGGACTACGCTGCGCTCTCAGCGATGCGGGGGGAGGCGGAGGGCGTTGGGGCCTCCGTTACGGCGGGGGAAGCCACAAAGGGGGATATTCAGCACGATAAAGGGCTGCGTCAAATTCGAGAGGTACTTGACCTCGTAAAAACGAAGGAGGGGAGAAAGAACGCCAGCCGGATTGTCGCTGAATTTGCCCCGGTGACGGAGGAGCAAGCACAGGCAATCAGTGCGGCAACAGGAGAAAAAATCGATGCCGGTTTTACACATACCATAGATGGGGGGTATGTTTTTCACGTCTTAAGGGGGCATGGAGAGGGGCACGAGAAAATCGAACATCAGCTGCCGATTGTGGAAGAAGATTTTGAGCGCATTCCCGATGTGGTTGCGCATCCCGATAAAATAGGTTCGGGAAACAAGACACGACAGGGGCTTAACACCGTTGCTTACTCGAAGCGCATCAATGGGCACATCCTAGTCGTTGAGGCTGTGAGGAACGGAGCGAAAAAACTTTCTGTAACGACGTTGAGAAAGTTGAGGCCAGGCTATGAAGTGGACTTTTCAACCCCTGATTTGCTTGGAGCAAAAGAAACGGCCAAACCCCTGGAGCTTACGTCCGATAACGATTCTCAGCGTGAGGCTGAGCGCTCCAATGCTTTTGGCCTTAAGGCGGATGAAGGCTTCTCCCATACGTCCGAAACGCCCCAAGCCCCGAGCCGAAGCTCCAGCCTGGCGGAAAGTGCCATGCCGCCTTTTGGGGCTACTCTACCATCTTCGGAAGAGACCGTCAACAGGCAACAAAAAAAATCGCTGTCTCTGAGGAGTGCACCCCCAGCACCGGAACCGGCTCCAGCCCCATCGGCTGCCGACATCGCCACATCTGGGCCGGAAGACGATGCCAACGTGCACTATGGGGACAACGATTTCTACTCTAATGTACCACCGAACCCCACGCCGGTCAAGGATGGAGAGCAGTACGAGCAGCAGGACGTCGGGCCTGCACAGACAGCGCCCCGACAGGCGGAGAGTACAGGGGCTAGGGGAACCGTGCGCACTCGGACACCCGCTGAGCTGCGTCAGCTGGCCAAGGACGTGGAGGCCCGGATGATCGCGGCGGGGCGCGACGTGGAGGAAGCGAAGGCCATGGGCCTGCTGGCGTCGGAGTTCGCCGGGCGGTTCGCGAAGCGTACCGGGATCCAGCCTGCCGAGGCCCTGGACTTTGAGATGCGGCAAGGGAAGGCGCAGGGTGCGCGGGGCGGCGGGTATGATCAGTCCTCAGTGCGCCAGAGCGAAGACTACGACCCCGGCGACCCGAAAACGTGGCCAGAGGGGCCTGTGCGGGATGAGGCGCTGGCGCTCGAGGCGTGGCAGAACCTGGAGAACGACGACGAGGTCGAGACCTGGCCGGAGAGCCCGGAGAAGGCGGAAGCCCTGGCTCTCCGGAAAGAGTATGGCGAAATAGAGGCGTGGGTCGAGAGCCACACCGTCGAGGAGGCCCTTGCGAACGACGAGCTCAACGAGCGGGGCGTGGCCATCGAGGAACGCCTCCGGGCCCTGAGAAAGGAGCTGAGGAAGAAAAAACCCAAGGGGGCTGAAAGACGTCTGCTCCAGCTCATCGAGGCCGAGGAGGAGTCCGCGGCACGGGAGGCGGAGACGTACTACCAGCGGCAGGACCCCCTGACCTTCAAGCTGACGGGCAAGCCCGTATCCGGGGAATACATGGCGGCGCTGGAGAAGCTGGAGACCGGTAAGCCCGTCACCGCGGAGGAGTACGACGCCATCCCTGAGATTCAGGACGCGAGGGGCAGGACGGCTACTGGCTCAACGCTGGATGCCCCGAATCGCGAGCCCATCCGGAAGCAGGTCTATGACAAGCTCATGAGCTACGGGTCCGCCGTGACGGAGATCGTTGACGGAAGAGAGCAGACTGTCTATAATGGGGAGGTCAGGAACGACCGCAGGGCCGATATCATCATCGGGTTGCCCGCCAGCGGTAAATCCTCCGCCCTTGTAGACCCCATCTCCAGCAAGTACAAGTCCATGCTTATCGACAGCGACGAAGCCAAGAAACTCATCCCTGAGTTTGATGACGGCTTCGGCGCTGGGTATGTGCATGAGGAGAGCAAGCGGATTGTCGCTGACGTGACTGAATTCGTTACAGACGAAGGCAGGAACGTTGTAATACCTATTGTTGGCAGCAATTACGCGAAACTAAAAAAGAGATATATAGATGACTTGCGCCAGAAGGGCTATAAGGTCTACATTCACATGGCGGACATCAACCCCAACGTGGCGGCGGGGCGCAACCTGAGGCGTTTCGCGGAGA
>ERZ773009.1152-NODE-1152-length-18843-cov-10.030658_pt1 | contig 18843 bp, 18 predicted proteins | sample MGYA00580663_ERZ773009 | MGnify/ENA primary metagenome ERZ773009 (study PRJEB29015, sample SAMEA2737969) | human oral metagenome | biome: human oral; feature: human-associated habitat; material: dental | place: China | collected 2026 ... | reverse complement strand
AAGCTCCAAAATGTTATGAAAATCATTTATTCGCATTTTTACCTCCTTCTTTTTTACACTTGAAAAAGACGATAGATGTTCTCTACCGTCTATGCCCAAAATTATATTTATTTATTTTTTATAACACCATTCAACTCTTTCTCGTATTCCTTAAGAGTATCAATGATTTTATCAAATGGTATCTTTTCTCCAAACAACATATTTTTCATGCTGTCATAGTCTTTTGAAAAAATTTCTAATCCTTCCTTTGATGGTATTAACTTTAAATTACCATTCATGATGTCATCATATTTCGCCCAATTACTTGCGTAGAATTTTTTCTTAAAGTGAATAACTATTTTTAATAGTTCGATGTTTTCAAAACTCTTTTCTCTAATATCCGTTAGTATCATTTTATAAACATCGTAAAAATGTCTTGAATATCTTGTCGGATAATTTCCATTCACTCGATTTGCTTCTCTATGAAGTATAGTAATCTTTTCAAAAAAAGTTCGTAAACTATCTACCGCCACAACTTCTATATTTTCATCAAATACTTCCGGATACACTTCTTCGATATAAGTTTTTATTTTTTGATTGCTTGCAGGAATTGGTTCTGCTAAGCTTCCAATTTCCAATCTTATCACTTGTAGAATCGAGCTATCTTTATGATTTTTAGGATAGTCAAAACATATTGTCTGTCTGTCAAACTCATCAATATAAAAACTATATATTTTGTGCTTTAGTATTTCTTTAAAATCATTTTGTAGAGTGGGCAGAAATTCATCACGCAGAAATACTTTTGTATCATCATTTATTTTATCGTTGAATTTTAGTTGCTTGGTATTACTTCTATCTTCATAAGGTTCTATTTTTCCGTATCCTAAAACTTTCCAATCTAACGCAAGGTCTATATCTTCTGAAAATCTTTCAATCAACTTATAAACTTTAGATAGACTTGTTCCACCTTTAAAAACAATAGCATCCCTGTACTTAAACCTACTAAACAAATATTTTAAAATCACACATACCCACAAATCTTTTTCTACAATAGCTTTCGACATATTGAGTTCGTCTGCGGTGTTTTGTATAACAAGCTCTAATTCTTCGCTTGATATTTCTAATAATTTACTCATAGTTGATCTCCTGTATCTTTTCTAAAACTTCCTGTATCCAAAAAGGAAGTTTTAAAGTATCTTCTTTCAAATTTTCTTTAATTCTTTTGGTAAATACAGCAAGCTTTTTTATATCTTCTTCACTGATGTTGTCTTTGCCTAATGCCTTAATTGCCTGTATTAAAATGGACAATTCTTTGGAATAAGATGTTATGTTTCTATTTGTTGTGTGTTTAAAGATGATCTTTTTATCCCTATACAAATATTCTCTATATGCCCCATCTGAAATATAAATATACTCATTGGGGACTTGAGTAGATAAGCCTGTGTAGTTTAAAGCAGTATCTCCTGCAGGGGCTATTGTCCACGAAAATTTATCTGCAAGCTTTTGGGCAACCTCACTTGCATCAGGATAGGAATACTCTTTTAAAATATTGCTATATTTCGGTTTTATATATAGTCCATCCATAAGCCTTTTAATCTTATTTTCTTCATTTAATCTATATAAGACAGATTTAATTGTGTTTTTTGTTCCAAGATTGTAGAAATCATTAATAGAAAAAATTTTTCCTTGATTTTCTGACATAATTTTTTCTATTTGATTCGTTATAGGAATCATATAAATCACCTCCTTGCACCTAAAATTATATACTTTTGGGTGCAAAAAGTCAATGCTAAAACTTTTCTAAAAGTTTCCTATTTGTATTGTTTTATCGTAATATTTATTTCTTCCTCAATTTTTTTCAGAAAATCTTCTATATTTTCCTTGCCTTTTGCAATATCCGATAGCTCCATTTCCCACTTTGCAGTCGTTTCTGCTGACTTAAAGGTATCAGATACTATTGTTACAAGACTAATTCCTTTATGCGTGGCTACAAGATTTTTCTTATCTCTTTCTACAAAGCCTTTATAAATTAAGTTCTCTATAATTCCTGCCCTTGTTGCAGGTGTTCCAAGTCCTTTTCTTTCCACTTCTACACCTTTTTCGAGTGCGTCATTTCCTGCAATTTCCATAGACTTTAGAAGCGTATCTTCAGTAAAGTGTTTCGGAGGTTGGGTAAATTTTTCTTTAATCTCTTTATTTTCTACTTCAAATACATCGCCTACTTTTACATCAGGAAGCTCTATATCTTCATTTTTCTTAGACTTGTAATCTTTAAGATATTTTGTAAAGCCGTCATCTTTAACAACCTTGCCGGCACTTGTAAACTCAAAGCCGTCAAATAAAACTACAATCTTTGTTGTATTTTCAATGAGTGGATAGCCTACACTTGCATGGAGCTTATTAGAAATAAGCCTATATACCTTTGCTTCACTCTCAGGAATATTCGATAGATCCTCACTTAGCGAGCTTACTGTCGGAATAATAGCGTGATGATCTGTAACCTTTTTAGAATCAAATACTACCTTAATACGCTCTGTATCAAAGTCATTTTTACCCAAAATGTTATTGACCGTACTTACAATCATATCCTCTGTTAAACATCTGCTGTCTGTTCTTGGATAGGTAATCAGTTTCTTTTCATACAGGCTTTGAGCATAGTCAAGTGTCTGTTTAGCACTGTATCCGAAATACTTATTACACTCTCTTTGCAGCGTTGTAAGATCAAATGGCAAATCGGGCTTTGTTATTTTCTCTTTTTGAATAATATCGGTTATTTCAATCTTATCGCCTACTAAACTTATAAGCTGTTCAGCAGCAACTTCATCATCAATTCTATCTGTGGAGAGTGTAAATCCATTCATAGAAAGCTCTACTGTGTAATATTTTTCTTTCTGATAATTTGCTATCTCATCATCTCTTTTTACAATCATGGCAAGGGTAGGTGTCTGCACTCTGCCAACACTGTAATTTTGCTGATACAGGCAAGAGTAGAGCCTACTAATATTCATTCCGACTAACCAATCCGCAATAGCTCTTGCCTGTGCCGATTCAAAGAGATTATCATAGTCTTTTCCGTCTGTTAGGTTATCAAAACCCTCTTTAATGGCACTATCTTCCATTGAAGAAATCCAAAGGCGTTTCATCTTCTTTTTACAATTCACTTGATTATATACAAGTCTAAAAATACTTTCTCCCTCACGCCCTGCATCGCACGCATTGATAACCGTATCAACCTCCTTATCATTCATCAGCTTTTTAAGGATGTTAAACTGCTTCTTGGTTGCCTTTGCTACTTCATACTTGTAGTCGCTCGGAATAATCGGTAAATCAGCCATATTCCACTTGGCGTACTTTTCATCATAAGCATCCGGATTTGCCATTTGAATTAGGTGTCCTACGCACCAGCTCACCCTATATCCGTTTCCTTCATAATATCCGTCTTTCTTTTTATTTGCTCCAATAACCTTTGCAATGGAGATTGCAACACTCGGCTTTTCTGCAATAACTAACTTCATCTGTGTTTTCCTCCTGTTATAAATCAAAATAGGGCGAAAGATGTTACTCTCCCGCCCTAACTTTGCACCCAAAATAATATGTTTTTAGGTGCGTTTATTCTTCATCTTCTACTTCATCTGCATCATTTATTTCTTCCTCGCTTTCAGCTTCAGAAAAGAAATCATCATCTTCCTCCTCTAAGGCTTCAAGTTCTTTATCTTCTTTCTTTTTCACAACCTTAAAATAGTAGCCTGCTCCTAATGCACCACCTACTACAAGAAGCAAAATAATATAGGTTCCTAAATTACTCTTTTCGTCCTTCTTCTCAGGCTTTACTTCTTCCTTAACAGGTTCTTCTTTTACTACTTCCTGCTTTGGTGCTTCTTTTTTCTCCACCATGTTTAAGAGATCATCTTCAGATACTTCCGTAAGAAGCATTACATTCTCACTATCTTCATCATGATTGATGATTAAATAAAAGGTCTTACCGTTTTTCGTTTGAAAGGTGATAAACTGCCTTGCATCTGCCGAATACTGATCCGTTTCTTTGTTATCGCTGCTATCTCCATGATGAATCGGATACTCCTTATTTGCATTATCTTTATTCTCCGTAACGGATGCTCTCGCCTTTGACGGAGATGAAGCTACTCCCTTGTTGGTGTTTACACTCTTACTTGCAGACCCCATTGATGAATCCTGACTGTTATTCGCAGGAGCTTTTGCCGTCAACTTATTGGGATAGCGAACTTCCTTTTCTTTCTCCTTTACTTCCGTTTTGCCTTTGCCGGTATCCTTTGTAGTATTACCTGAGCTTACCGAATCCGATGAGCCTTTACCGGTACTACTTACAGAAGTCTGTGGTGTTTGAGGAGAAATACCTGAACTTGTCTTAATTCCGGAAATAGGACTAATCGGTGTAACTGATTGTGATGTTACAGGAGCTTTATTTGTTTCAGTTGCCTTTTTCTCAAGCTCTTTCACCTTTTCCGTCAGCTTATCTATTTCCTTTTTCATATCTTCTGATAAGTCCTTATTTCCCTTATCTTTCTTCATTTTTTCTTTCAGGCTATCAATTTCATCTTCAAGATCTTTAATTTTATTCTTTTGCTTATCACTTAATTTGTCTTTATCCTTAAGTTCGCAATTTAACTTATCAAGTTTATCCTGAAGCTCTTTTGCCTCTTTTTCTATTTTTGAAATATCGTCTTTAGAAAGCTCTGTCTGCGTTCCCTTATCCTTAACCTCTATCTTTGCTACCTTACGGATAATCTCATCTTTTCCATCTCCCTTTACCTCATAAAACAGAAATTCATCAATGAATTTCATATTATCAGGAAGCATTGGAAGATCTCCGCTATCAATAAGTTGTCCTTTCTCAGCCTTTATCTTTTCTTCCTTAAAGACCTTTTCATCTTCAAAGATATACCTTACATTTACTTCAACTTCCGTTTGAACAGCTTCGTTTTTTGTTGGAGATTCAGATTTTTGCTCCTGTGCATAAACAACCGTCCAAAGACCTAAAATACAACTAATACTTACAATTACCGCAAGTGCTACCGTCCAAAACTTATTATTCTTTTTCAAACTGGTTTTCATTTGTTTTCTCCTTTTTCATTTCTGCTTTTTGTCTGTTTACCTTTGCCATCAAATCGCTGATTGTGATGTTATTCTTTCTGCAAATGGCAATGATTTCTTCATTTTCAAGCTCTTCTTCACGAATGAATAAAGGCTCCAATTCTTCATCAATCAGAGCCTTTTTATCCTTTAACTTCTTTATTCTGTTTTTTACTGCTATCAGTTCCTTTTTCAAATTGTTACCTCCTATTTCTTTACATTTGGCGGAAAACCGAATCCTACGGGATGGTGCTTACAAAATGTTGCTATCCAATCATCTAAGGTAGTTACTCTTATTCGACCGATGTTATCAATCACTTTTCCATCTCCAATGTAAATACCTACATGACCATAGGTAAGCCCTGCACTGCTTCCGCTACTGCTGCTTTCGACTGCCACAAGCATTCCGACCTTGAGCTTTGACCTGTCTGATGTAAAGGTATAGTTTCGGTACATATCACAGGCATTCCCGCCTATATATCCAAGTCCTGCATTTTGATAGACCTGTGATACCCACATGGCACACCAGCCTGCACCCGGAGATGGCGTAATGTATGCAGCATTAACAATCTTCTTTTGTACTTCCGTAGATGCCTCATACTCTTTTCCACCGCCGATACCTCCATTTGCACTGATAAGGTCAGAATTACCAAAGGCTTCTCCCATATTGCCTTGTGCAAGGAACAAGGCTTCATAGTGCTTTAGATTATCGGGATAGTTTGCAAAGACCTTTCGGATAATGCTGTCCATCTCTTTTTTATGAAGCGTTACGATGAGTTTTTTATACTCATAAGGTTCTTCGTGGCTTTCGGTATATTCATTGCCATCTTCATCGGTATAGGTTTTTGTAACCGTCCTGTATCTGATTTCAATTTCTTCCCTATACTCAAGGTCATACATGGACTCAAATAATTCTTTTAATATGGATTCTACTTCCGATACACTCTTTACCTCTCCGCACCTTGATGTAATGTAGGATAAAAGCTCATGGACATTATGACCGATGTATTCTGTATTATTTAAGATGTATTCATCATATCCGGGATAATTTTCTTTCACATGGTCAACTTCACTTTGAAGCTCACCCTCCATATCTGAAAATTTCTGATTGATTTCACTTAGGACATTTGGCTTTGATAAATAGCTTGTTGTAAGCACAGAGCTTGTAGAGTTCATAAAGCCTGTCATTCCCGTTCCTGCAAAGTTAATCACAAAAGTCCCTAAGATAATGATACCTATGAAAATAAGCATTAGTCCTTTTGCTTTTCGGATAATCATATCCTTTGAGCTTTTCAGTGTTCCGATAAGTCCCTCTTTAATTCGATCTCTAAGCCTTGACTTATTCTCACGAGAAATTGCTGCCTTTATCTGATTTTTCTTTTGAAATCTTTTATATGCACTTGCTCTTTTATACTCATCCGTCTTTTTCAGTTCCTTTTTGGCATCACGAAATTCCAACTTTGACTTACGCTTTCTGATTTTATAGTCCTTATTTGTAAGGTCATAGCCTCTTTTAGCTCTTTTCTTATCAGAATACTTCTTTATGCCATGAATGAGCTTTGAGCTTGTATCTGCTGTCTTTCCTCCTGCCTCTACGCCTTGATTTTCATCACTTCCATGAGATAAGTAATCTCTTACAGTTTCACTTCCTTTGGCAAGTCCAGAAAGTGCAGATACTTTTACCATGTCTTTCTTTAGCTTTTTCTTCTGCTCTTTATAAATACTGCTATGAACTTTTTTGCTTGCAGTATCTTTTCCAGTCTTTTTATCTTCAGGCTTATTCTCCTTTAACACATCATCCTTTTTCCTTGTATAAAGGCTTTCGGTATAGTTTTTTCTCTTATAATTTTTCTTTTGAGCTTTTTGGCTTTTTGAGAAGCTATTTGTATTTTCTGCTTTATGATGAAGATTATCCTCGACATCATAGGTTGACTCAAAATAGTCGCTATCCCTAAAGTCATTGTCGTATCTGTCTATAATCCCATCATTATCAAGGTCTTTTCCTAAAGGATCATAGATTTTTCCATCCTTAACCTCCGTAATATAATCTGATCTTCCCGTTTCAATTGCGGAATTTACGTCTCCCTTATCTGAAGCTCTATATTTTTTGTTTCTCTTGGATGTTCCATAAGACTTTTCATTATCAGCACTTACCTTACTTGTTTTTTCATGCACTTTATCCTGAAACCGTTCTTTCTCATGAACGATTTTACCTCTGTAATCATCGTTATGTTTTAGCTTACTTTCTTCAGGTATCGTATCTGTTTTACTATGAAACATCTCTCTTTCAAGGCTTGCCTTATGCCTTTCCTTAAAATCCTTTTTCAGCTTCTTTCCCATAGGCTACCTCACTTCTTCCGGCTTGGTAGTCATCTTCTGATATAAAATTGTATCTTTCGGAAACTTATCAAGGAAAGGCACAATGGTATTTCCAAAGAAAAGTAGTCCCTCACCTTCATTTGAATTAGTAACATATCTGAGCTGTGGAAGTGAGATTTTAAGTTTTCTTGCAAGTATCTCCCTATCTCCTGATGCTTGATTAAGCATTAAGACAAAGTCTGTATTGTCAAAGATATTTTCTATCTCCTTACTCATAAGTAGGTCTTTGACATTTTGCGTGATACCTGTCGGGATACCTCCCCATTTTCTAAAGCGCTTCCAAATCTCAACCGAATACGATGCTGTCTGCTCATCTTTTAAAAGCAAATGGAACTCGTCGATATAGTACCTTGTAGCCTTGTTTCCTCTGTTTTGTGACACCTTATTCCACACCTGATCCTGAATAACAAGCATACCGATTTTCTTTAGCTGACTTCCAAGTTCTTTAATATCAAAACAAAGGAGCTTCTTATTTAAGTCCACATTTGACCTGTGATTAAATACATTAAGAGAACCTGACACATAGATTTCCATCTCTGTTGCCAGCTTCTTACCAACCTTTTCCTCCTGTCCTTTTAACATATCGTATAGGTCTTGCAGTATTGGCATATTACAAGGCTCTGGGTTTTCAAAATACTTTTCATAAATTTTAGGCAGGCATCTATCTATAACGGACTTTTCTTCTGCTGTAAGACCACTACCGCCTACTACAAGCTCAAGCATACTCATGATAAAGTTTGCCTTGTCTTTCAGCGGTGCATCCCCATCACCGTAGTTCATGTTTATATCAAGGGGATTCAGGTAATCCTTTGACTTACTGCTGACCTTAATGACTTCTCCCTTAAACTGCCTTACGAGGTTTCCATACTCTCCTTCCGGATCGCAGATAATCACATCATCATCTGTTACTAAAATCGCATTTGCCATTTCTCTTTTGGCACTAAAGGATTTACCGCTGCCCGGAGTTCCGAGGATTAGACCGTTTGGGTTCTTTAATTTCTTTCTATCTGCCATAATCAGGTTATGGCTTAGGGCATTTAGTCCGTAGTAAAGACTATTACTTGAATTGATAAAAAGCTCCTCTGTGGTAAATGGCATAAATACTGCCGTTGATGAGCTTGTCAGTCCTCTATCTATCTCAATCTTATTTACACCAAGAGGCAGCACGCTCACTAAACCTTGTTCCTGAGAATGGTCAAGTCTTTTCAGCTTACAGTTATGCTTATTTGCAATGGAGCTTATTTGAGCAATTGTGTTATCGAGCTTTTGCACTGTCCTTGCAAAGTTCATAAAGACAATACTTACCACAAACATTCTCTCATCTCTTGTCTGTAAGTCTTTTAATAGGCTCTTTACATCTTCTCCGTAAGTAATTAAATCACTTGGAAGAATGTCCATGTCATATCCTGACCTTACAGCCTTTTTGTTTTCTTCAATCCTCATCTTATCAATATCAGTGTTTTTTCGTTTTACCATCTTAATGGCTTCCGATTGGTCGATTGCCCTAATATGAAAGGAAATATTGATGTTATCGTCAATATCCAAAAACTCGGATAACATCCTATCTGAAAGCTCACTGGCAAGGATTTGAAAATGACTTGTTGCTCCGATGAATTTGCCGAACTTAAAGTATCTACTCGGTGTAAAGTTAAACTCATCAGGCACAATATATGTCTTTGTGCTTTCTCTTTTCTTTAGGTCTTTGTAGGAAAATTCAAATGTTTTATTTGGATTTAAAATATCATGAAGTATCTTTAGCCTTTCTTCTCCGATAAGGCTTTCTGCTCGAACTCCCATGCTCTTTAGATTAGATAATATATCTATCTCCAGTCTTTCAAGTTTTGATGTTGCCTGCTCTAAATTATCCGCTTCCACTGTAAAGGTTACATACTTTGATTTTTTAAGTCCGTTATTTCCCTTTACAATCTGGCTTTTAAGCATCTCTCTAAATTCAAAGCGTATATCGTCAAAACCGTCCTTTTTATCCGGTATCTGAATTGCCGACTTCATTTCTTCGTTTCGTCCGAGTTGATTGATATATGAAAACTCAATGCTGATGCTCGGATCAAAGGAATTTAGAAAGTTTGCAAACTGATTAAAAATCAAGTCCCTATCTTCATCTAAGGCAAGCTGATAGTTAATGTCCTGAAAGGCTATACTTTTACTGAAGTGCCTTTCATCAAGCTGGCATATTCCGCTTTTTAAAAGCCTTAGATAGGGAATGGTATCTTCTACCGTATATCTTTTCGGTTCTTTCTTAAAGATAAGGTCAAGGATTCCTCCCTTATCTTTTTTTGACTTGCAATTACTTTTCTTTAAGTCCCGCTTTTGACTTCTCAATGCCTTTTCGTTTTGCATGAGTTTTATTTGCTGAATTTTTCTTTTCTTGTTCAAGGTAAACCTCCTTTCTCACTCTCTTTTTTGGCTGATAAAACTTATGAAGGTAGATGTGCTTAAAATATTTCTCAAAGGTCAGTCCGTCCTTTTCAAATAGTGTGATGAAAAAGATAGGAAGCGTGGACACGATAAGGAATATGACAGCTATGTCATTTAGCACAAACTTCCTCATAAATAAATAGACTGGTATTCCAACCAGTCCTGCAAGTGTGAAGCCTATGAGCTGCCTTTTCGTTAGGTTAAAAGCAACCTTTGTCTTTACCCTATTTAAGTCTTTAGGGATTGGTACATATGCCATATCTTACCTCCCATCTTCTTTACCCTTTGACAGCTCCTCAAAGTGTTCATATACAGAGCCGATTTCTTCCTGAATACTCTCTATCTGTTCATTCGTACTTTTGTTATATCTTTCCTGCATTAAGCAAAAATCATTATGGCAGCGACCAATGTCCTCTGTTTTTTCTTCCAATTCTTCCACCTTATTATGAAGCTTGATCCTATCAATTATCGCCATAATACCTGCTCCAATTACTACTGCTGTAAATATTGTTTTTCTTTTATCCATACTATCTTTCCTTTCTTTTAGTGTGCATTTAATACGCTTTTGGCCAGTGTTCCGCTCTTTAGCATCATTAACCCCAGCAAAACCGCATAGCCAAGTATCGTCATGGTACTTGTGTGTATATCTGTTATCTTAATCGTCTTAACTAAAACTGCGTAAATTCCAAGACAAACCATTAAAAAGAGTCCTTGTAGTCCAAGTGCAAATAGTCCTTTGATGTAGTTTGTTCCAATCTGTCCCCACTCCTTGTTTCCCATTGTGGCAAATGGAATGGCTGAAACCGATGAGTAAACATAAATCTCAAACATTCTTCCGTAAACTACAAGCATAATCACAACGGATATTACCTGTATAGCAACCTTGATGAGTGAGGTTTCAAAGAGAATCATGACAAGTTCTCCAAGCCCCTTTTCTTTTAGGGTATCCATCATTGCCACTATCTGATCTCCGGAAACGGTAGCAGAGGTATTTATCACCCCTGCTGCCTTATTTACTATGTGCTGTGCCACATCAAAAACTGCCATTGAAAACTCAAAGGCATGGGATACTAACCATACAGCAATCCACATCTTGATGATGTACTTGAAAAATTCAAAGGTATCTGTATCGTGCATATTGTTCTTTTGCATTACCATATTGATAAGCTCGATACAAAGAACTGCTGTGATGATTAGTCCCGCTATTGGAATGATAACGGAATCGTTAATGCTTTTGATAAAGGCAAATACATCTCCGTTCCACCCCATAGGCGTTTTACCTACATCTGTTGCAACCGCACCAACTTTGTCGTTGATATCAAGAAACATGGACTCTAAGTTTGCTTGGATACCGCCCAGTAGAAGTTCCTTAAAGAATTCTTCTATCTTGTCGAATATTCCAAACATCTAAACTCTCCTTTTCTTCTTAATTGAGTACACCCGCAAGTAGTGGAATGAGCTTAAGTCCGATAAGAACGATACCTCCTCCAGCCATAAGCTGCTTAATACCTTGGCTCTTAGCACCGGATAGTGATAGGTAATCCTTTGATGTTATCTCCGGATTTTCCCCCACTTCACACCGTGCATGCGACTTTCACCGCACACGGCGTTCCATCACAAGAAAGATTTTCACGTTTTAACTAAGACTTACACACTTCGTAACAAATTATTTTTTCTCTAAATTAGTGGCAATTCTGCCATTTTTCTAAGCTTATTACATTTCTCAATCTGCTTGACTGTTAACCCAAGCTCTTTTATATATTTTTGGATTGTATCTTCTTTTGTTGCATGGATGAGTATATGAACTGCTTCTGTAACAAGAATTAAGTTGCTGTAACTGTCTGTACCGCCTTGTTCAAGCGGTATCTTGTGATGGCAATGTATGTCGTTTGGTATAAGTTTTACACCTGTTACTCCACATCTGCCATATTGAGCTGCAAAGAGCGAGATTCTGTTGTCTGCAAACTCTATACTTTTATCAAGCACAGGGTGTTTCATCAGCCAGACAAGTGTATCTACATCAATTTGTAGATTTTTATGAATGAAAGCTCTGCCCTTTACAGTGTATTTATTTACAACCTTTTTCTTGTGTTTTGCGTCCTTTGTCCTGATATATCCCACTGGAATTAACGGATGTCCATTAAGGAAGCGAAGCTGTTTACTTTTTCCATATTTTTCTTTGATAAATCCTTTGTTTAGTGTTCCACTGGTTTTAATATCAAGTCTGTTGTTCATCTGCTTTTTAATGTGAAAGGCTATTTTAGCAAAGTCCAAACTCACGTTTGTTGCTATTTGGTAATAATTATGCAAGCCTGAAACAGTGGCATTATACTTAGCTATTGCTTTGTACTGCTCCTTTTCATTTGCAGGTCTTTTTATATCCGCAACACATTTAGAAATATTTTCTTTTGCATTTTTCAGTGCCTTATCACTTATATGCGACTGTACAACAAACTTTTTGCCTTTTGGTTTAACCTTCAGCTTGAAACCTAAGAACTCCGAATACCTTTGTTTTAGATTTGTTATTTTAGATTTTTCTTCACTTACATTTAGTTTTAATCTGTCTTGCAACCATTTTGTAACTGCCTGATAGGTTCTTTTTGCATCGTAGTAATTACGGCAAAATATCTTAAAATCATCGGCATACCTTACAATGTATATTTCTTTTAGGTTGCTTGTTCTTAAAGCTCTGTAGGTATGGCTTTTTATCTCTGTTCCTTGACTGTTCGTTCTCTGTTTATATGGATAATGCGTGGGCATTGTCAGCCATTGAGAAGAAACCCACCAATCTAATTCGTTCAAGACTACATTAGATAGTAGCGGTGATAATATTCCGCCTTGTGGTGTTCCCTTTGTTGGTGTAATTACCTCTTTATCAGGCATAACTATATCTGCTTTCAGCATTTCCTTAATGATACAAAGTAACTTTTTGTCTTGGATTCCCAAATTCCAAAGCTGCCTTATGAGCTTTGCATGATATACATTATCGAAAAATCCTTGTATATCAATATCAACTACATAGTGTAAGTGCTGTATCTGCATTAGTCTCGCACATTCTGCGATAGCGTGTTCCGTACTCCTGTTAGGTCGAAACCCATAGGAGCTGTCATGAAACTTGGCTTCACATATCGGCTCTAATATTTGCAAGATACATTGTTGTACAATTCTGTCTACAATAGTCGGTATTCCTAAAGGTCTTATTTTCCCGTTAGGCTTTAGTATCTCCACTCTCTTAACAGGGCGTGGTTTATACCAATGAAACTGTTTTTGTATGAGAGAAATGTATTCTTCTTCATTTAGCCTTGATAGATGTTTTATTGTTCTGCCATCTACTCCGGCTGTATGACTGCCTTTGTTCCCTTTGATACTGCGATAGGCAAGTTTTATATTTTCTCTTGAAGTTATCAACTCCATTAAATTTGAAAATACTTTATTCTTACTGCTATCTTCATATAAATCATCAAGGACTTTTTGCAAGTCATAGTATTCCGTATAACGGATTTTGCTTTGTTTCAGTGTTTGTTTCGAAGTGGACACAGTCACCATCTCCTTTCGGATTTGATTTTCTTTGTCATACTCGAAGCTGTGTTTGTCTTAATTTCAGTTCTTGTACTTTCCTGTGACTGGTGGCTATCCCTCCACGAACTTATTATTTTCGCTTCATAGGTACTGTGCCACCGCTTTCACCAAGATAAAGAACGGTTATATGCTGTTTTTACAGTCATTTTCCCATTCAACACTTCATTAGCATTAGACTGCTTCCATGTTCCTGGCTTACCACGTTCCGACAATCTTATCTTTGAATACGTTTAGGTTCTTCCTCTAAGCCTGTGTTTAGCTTTCGCCATATCGCCTGTAACGATATATGGATTTTCATAACAACCATTCTTACTCATCCACAAACACCCCATCTTTGATGGGAATTGCCGTTAGGCAAATTCAAACGTTTAGACTTGTACATTCGGAAGTACGTCAGTGCTTTGGTATACACATTCTCACCATGCGTATTCGACACCCGGCATATAGGTAGCACCGTCCACCTCTGAACAGCTTTCGTGTCTGATATGAAATACCAGTCTTACGGCTACTCTCTGCCGACTTCACCGAGCTTTTGACAATGAAATAGTCTAATATTCATTGCCAATCGGAGTATCAGTGTAGGCATTTCAGGGCGTTACCCCGTCATTCTACCTATCAGATTGTCAGTTCTCCTAAGTTTTGAACTTTTAGTCCTTCGACTTAGTGCATAAGCTTTTCACTTATGAACGTGTCGCACGATTGTCATTACCATATCCTTCCATCAGGTTGATAACGCCCCATGCTCCAAGTCCTGCACCTACTGCCATAACCAAAATCTTTAATACATTAACTGCCTGTGTAAAAAATGCCATAAGTTATTCCTCCTCGTTTTCTTCTTTCTTTTCAATCTTGTTATATGACTTCACTACAAAGTTTTTGTAAGTCTTTCCCTCTTTTTCACGCTTCTTAAAGTAACCAAAGATATGAATTAAATCGCCTTTCTCAAAGGCTTTTGCTATTTCTGTCTTTTCTCCATAAGCTGCACAGTTGATGTACTCCTTACCCTTACCGTACTTTTTTACAAGCGTAAAATTTGCAACTTCTACCGTTTCTCCGTCTTTTTCAAAGTTTGAGAAAGTAGGTTCCGCCACTAAGTTGGCGTTGATGTTAATCATTTCTTGTTTCATCTTTTTAAATTTCTCCTTTTCATTTCAATAAAAAAAGCGACCAGAAGTATTACTTTTCCAATCGCTGATACTCTTTCTATTTAGTTTTTTCTTAGTGGGACTTCTGATCCTTATCATCTTACCTCCTGATTTTAAGTAATAAAAAAGCAGCAAATCTATGTTCTTTAGACTTACTGCTTTCTCAGTTTTTAATAACTTAATGATATTATTTTTTTATAACTATATCTTTTGCACCCGATGGCAAAGACTTATAACCAGCAAATCCTGGGTAGCCTGGATAGCCCGGATAACCCGGGTAACCTGGATAACCCGGATAGCCTCTATATGGATGATTTGAAAAATAATAAATTCTATCTTTGTCTACAATAGTTCCTAAATAATCGCCTTCCATAGTAACAACATCATTATCCCCCCATGGTAGCCAGCCAATTATATTCCCATTCGTATCCCAAATAAATTTATTAACTTTAAAGCAAATCCATTCTCCAGATGAATTAAATAAATAATCTACCAATATCTTTCCTCCTCTCTTTTTTACTTTATATATACATATATTATACCCTAAATATTCTTGTATTTGATGTCAATTTTGCTTTCCCTTTTCGCTTCATATAGCTCTCAATATTAAACACATTCTTCTTATCATAATCTTCAAGTAGCTTATAATTCTTGTGCTTTGTAATATCGAATTTATCTGAAAGAAAAGGTCTGACACCTCTAAGCTGAAAGATACATTTACCACCGTCCATTACAGTAATTTCATCTTGACTCATCAGTTCCTTACCAGTCTTTTGATAATTTAAGCCAAAGCTCTTTTGATTACTTCTTGTTTCTGATGTATTGTAAAGGTCTATTGTTTCTTTTCCAAGTGTTTCAGAAAGTTCCTTTAATGTTGTCTTTTCCTTACCACCAAGAAACAAGGTACTATCACAGTTACCTACAATTGTATCGGCGTTATCTTTATAGATTGCCTTTAACTGAGATTGTGCCTGTAATATAATGCTTGCTGATATTTCTCTTGAACGAATCGTTGCAATCAATTTCTCAAATTTTGGAATTAAGCCGATGTTCGCAAACTCATCAAGCAAGCATCTCACATGGACAGGTAATCGTCCGCCATACACATCATCTGCTTTATCACAAAGTAGGTTAAATAATTGTGAGTACATAATAGATACAACAAAGTTAAAGGTATCATCTGTATCGGAGATAATAACAAAGAGTGCTGTCTTTCTATCTCCAAGTGTATCAAGCTCCAGTTCATCTTCTTTCATCAAGTCCCGTAGTTCCTGAATGTCAAAGGAAGCAAGCCTTGCACCGCAAGAAATTAAAATAGACTTTGCTGTTTTTCCCGCAGCCAATTTGTACTTTTTATATTGCTTCACTGCAAAGTGTGTAGGCTCTTTCTTTTCCAGTGCCTCAAAGAGTCTGTCTATCGGATTCATATAGGTTTCATCATCTTCTCTGACTTCTGAAGCATCTATCATATCAAGGAGTGTTGCAAAATTCTTTTCTTCTCTTGGAGCTTCATACCAAATGTAACCAATAAGAGCTGTATAGTAGAGTTTTTCGGCTTTGACCCAAAAGTCCTCACCTGCTTTTTCTCCCTCTCCTTTCGTATTTGCAATGATTGTCTGTACCAATTTCAGAATATCTTTCTCAGAACGAATATAGGCAAATGGATTGTATTTCATACTTTTTTTGAAGTTGATGGTATTTAAGATTTTGATCTCATATCCGTTATCCTCAAGCATCTTACCACACTCAAGGACTATCGTTCCTTTAGGATCTGTAACACAATATGATGAGTGCATTTGCATTAGGTTCGGTTTGACATAAAATCTCGTCTTTCCGGATCCTGAACCACCTATAACAAGTACATTTTTATTTCTTGCATACTTGGGATTAGCTGGTCTGCCATTCATGGTTAATCGCTCAGTTTGAGTAAGCAAGATATTGTTTTGGAATTTTTCATCCACATACGGCTCTATATCTTTTTTAGTTCCCCATCTTGCTGATCCATACTCTTTTCCCTGTCTAAACTTTTTAGCATTTTTGCCTTTAGTATAGACAATGAATTTGATTAAAGCAGCCACTCCTATGCCCATTAAAATATCCGCCAGATGAATACTTGGGAAAAAGCTCATGGTATTAAGCTCTAATATACCTTGAAATATTTTATCTATCACATCTCCTCCAACATAGCTTCTTACATGATGTGAAAAGATATTACCTACATAGAAAAATGCAAGATAGGGAATATTTTGTTTTACAAACTTCGCCTTATCCTGCACCTTAAATAAGCCTTTGATGTCCTTTAATATCTTGTCTATCATAGGCTCTGCTCCTTTTGTTTATTCTTGACTTTATCCTTAGAAACAGAGTTCTTTGCCATCTCTTTGAATTTTTCAATATTCTTATGAATGGACTCCTTTCTTTCCGTTTTCTTTTCTGATTCTGAAAGGGCGTGCTTAAATGCTTTATCCATAACCTTCATATCTTTAGCTTGAAAGAATACTGAGTATTTCCCACTTTCCTTATCTTTCATGACTGAAAACTTAACGCCGTATCGATTCAGTTCTTTTTTCAGTTCTTTAAGCTCTGCTTCTTCAACAGGAATTTCTTCAAGCTGACCTTTCTTTACCATATCTTTGAGCTTTACTTCACTACCTTCAGCCTTAACTAATTTTCCTAAGCCTCCATATTGTTTTGATTGTTGATGTAATTTATTGATATTATTTAATATCTCCTGATATGTTACTTTTAAAACATTTATTTCGATATTTACTACTCTATTTGCAATTTCCTCATTTATCATCAAATTCCTCCTTCCCTCATATCATAACTAACAAGTGCAGTATAATAGGCATCCATATTACTTGGTGCATTATATGCTGCTGTTAAAATAAATGCTCTAACATTTCTTATTTTGGCTTCATTTCCTGATAACGCATTTACAAGATACTCCATATGTGATGAATCTAAACTCCTAAACCTCTCTTGAACTATATATGCAGGTAACTTTGTTTGATTGATAGTAACCGTATCATCTGCATTTAATATCATTACATCAGCTAAAACTCTAATAATTTCATCATATGTTCGGGCAATAATCTTATTTCCTAATTCCATATGTTCATTATATCCTGTACTTTCTCTAAGTTCTTCTAAACAGGATTGATATGATTTTATTTTTTTATTACCTCCCTCCAATCCGCCCATCGTATATAAGCCTTTATCTTCATGGATGGATAGGTGGGAGGAATTCCCTGAAGAAATATCTGAAGTATTATTTGATGAATTCTTTGTAGTAATCTCTGGTAATGGTTCATGCAAGCTGCCATAATGCACTGGTATATTTTCATCAAATGCATCGGTGCAATATGCGTCATTGCATTGGTGTATTTTGCACTCTTCCATTGGTGCATTTTGCCCTAATGCATTATGCATAGTATTTCGGCTTTCTGTCTCTAAAATACTTCTTTCATGTTCCAACTTTTTCTTATTCAGTTCAAGATATAATTCTTCTAATTTTTCATCATTTATCGTATACCATTTTGTTTTATCTCTTGGATCCTTATTATAGTTTCCAACCAAAAGGTAGCCTGCCTTTTCAAGTTTGGCAAAAGTTCGTTTTACTGTATCAACACTCATATAGTCGAAGTCTTTTTCTTGCCATGCCCTTATAGAATTGTATGTCCAATATTTCTCGTCATGATAGTTTTTACCAGACTTCTTATTTATCTCAATCCAATAATTTATTTGTTGCAATACTAAGGCTTCATTTAACCCTAATGCTCTTGCCAATACTTTATTTGCAACAATAGGCTGTTCATCAAATAAATACATACTCATATCGTCGCCTCCTTTCTTTTCAATTTTTAGCATGAAAAAAGACGATAGTATTTTATCTATCGCCTCATTAGTTTCTTTATATTTCTTTCAATCTATCTCTTGCAAATTCAATATATGCTGTAACCCATAATGCAATTTTAGGTAATCCATAGGGACTTATCAAAAATGCTATTATCAGTGCTTGAATAAAAGTAGTTGTGTCTTTTTGCACAAGTGCTGCAATCGAACCTAATACCACTAAGAATGATAATATTCCTAAAATCATTCCACTAACGCTGATTATGAATTTTAGAAAAGAAATTAGTATTGATAGAAGTAATATTATTGGAAACAAAATTATTTTTATTATCCATCTCATAAATACCCTCCATTTCTACTA
>ERZ773009.1151-NODE-1151-length-18848-cov-7.143724_pt1 | contig 18848 bp, 14 predicted proteins | sample MGYA00580663_ERZ773009 | MGnify/ENA primary metagenome ERZ773009 (study PRJEB29015, sample SAMEA2737969) | human oral metagenome | biome: human oral; feature: human-associated habitat; material: dental | place: China | collected 2026 ... | reverse complement strand
CTTGGCTCCCACTATCCCAAGCTCGCTTGAAGAACGCCATAAGACTTTCTTTCCTCCTGACTATTATATCAGAATTGTAACATACTGTAAATCAAAAACTATAGAAAGATGTATTGTATTCTCTACTCACTTTTTGAAAAAGTTGCAAGTCCAATAACTGACAATAAGAGAGAAATTCCTGAAATACTTAGAATAATAGAAATCATGTTATTCTCACCAGTGGCTGGTAATTGTTTTCCTTCTTTGTTGACTGTAGCTAAAAGCACTTGTTGACCACTTCCAGCTAGTGTTTTATTCTCATGCTTAGCTTCTATATTGGAATGATGTATTACAATTGATGTAGCTTTCTCAATTTTATCATTGCTAATTGAAGACTTAATAGTTGAGACTTGTCTATTGTGACTTACTAATTTAACAGGTTGCACTTGAGAAACTGGTTTGGTTGGAATAACTGGATTAAGCGTTACAACTGGTTTAGCTGGAGTAACTGGCTTAACCGTTACAACTGGTTTAGTTGGAGTAACTAGCTTAATCGTTACAACTGGCTTAGTTGGATTAGCTGGTTTAACCGTTACAACTGGTTTAGCTGGAGTAACTGGCTTAATCATTACAACTGGTTTAGTTGGAATAACTGGCTTAACCTTTACAACTGGTTTGGTTGGATTAGCTGGTTTAATCGTTACAACTGGTTTAGCTGGATTAACTGGCTTAATCGTTATGACCGGTTTAGTTGGATTAGCTGGTTTAATCGTTACAACCGGTTTAGCTGGAATCTCTACTTTATTAGCCTTCAGTTTTACAGCCGTTTCTTTTAGAGCATTGATTACTTCATTAATTTCTTCTTGACTAGATTCTGCATTTTCCAAAAGTAACTTAGCTTTGTTGAAAATAAGATTATATGCATCTTTCTCCTCTTTACCAGCTGTCAAAAATCTTGGATCTTTGTCTTGGAACTTCACTTCATCCACGATAACATTTTTTAGGCTCATGAAATCTGTTTCTTTCCCATTCAGCTGGTCTTGTGCTTTCAAGAAAGCGGTCAATAGACGGTCGATTTCATCTTGAGTTATCAAATCTTTTGTAATTAATAATGCCAAGAGTTTAAATTCACGATCATATTGACCTTTGAGTTCTTGATCAGAATTTATATATTTACCTTTTTTAACTGTCTCAGCATATGCTTTAATGGCATTCTTCAATGATGTGATATCAGATTCCTTACCATCCAATGTTTGCATAGTAGACTCTAAAGCCTTAACAATTTGGTCAATTTTATCTTGGTTAAGTTTACTTCCCAATGCTAGTTGCGCATCTTTGACACTTTGATCAAAAATCTCTTTTAACTTCTGTTTTGTATTATAATATCTCGGAGTTTTAACTACTTCCATTTGTTTATTTAAAGCTGCAATCAGAGCTAACTTAGAAACGACTGAAAGTGACAAAACATTATTTTTACCAAACAGGACTTTAAATGGTTGAAGATTATCAAGTAATTCATAACCATTGGATAGATTTACAAGAACTTTATATTCACCAGTAACTACTTTCTTACCATAAGAATGTTTACCATATGTTTCAGCTGGCAAGACTTGACTCTGACCATCTTCACCTACTAAAGTAATCGTTGTAGTTCCAGGAACAGCTTGATTAAAGCCAACCGTTACTGGGGCATATTTCATTTTGTTAGCCAAGAAGGTAATAGTTTGAAAACTGTTTTCTTTCGTTAAATCAAATTCCTTAGATAGAGCACTCACAAATTTCAACTCTGTACGGTCATAGCTAAAAATTTCTGCAACATAATGCCCAAATTTCAAGAAATTAATATCTTTTGACTTGTCAACAGTTACATATTGACCTTCGCTATTTTTAATGCGATAAACATAAGTTGTATCAATCTCATCCTTGGTTTTATTGTTTAGTATAGCAATTTTTACACGGCCACTATTTTCTTCACCTACAAGATCTTTGAGAGATATAAAATCTACATTTCCCGCAAAGTCTTCTACATAATAGAAGATTTTCGATTTATCAACGTTCTTAGGAAGTGTATAACTACCATCTTCATTTTGTTTGATAATTTGATACTGTTCGATTTCTGAATCTGTCGCTTCTCTATTTTCAGAAGGACGAATATAAAAGACTTTTTCTAGAAGAATTCCGCCATTTCCTACATCCTGAGGTTTACGAACTATAAATTGTTCTTGATCTTTTTGAGAACGAATATATCCCGAAGTAATCAGAGGTTTTTGTGTATCGATTTGAATTTTAAATGTTGTATATTGTTCCTCAGCTCCAGGGACATCTGGCTTATAACTAATAACATAGTCATAAATTCCATCAGAAACTCGATTTCCATTAGAATCCTGTCCTCCCCAAGCTGTTTTATCTAAAATGTAACTTTTTGGATTTCTAGTATCGCCATCAAAATAATTTTTTACAAGGTCTGTTGGACGACTTTGCCAAATAGGCTGACTGTGTGTTGTATCCGAAGAATCATAAACCGTCGCACGAAGATTTACCAAATTTCTATAGACAAGAGTTTTAAATTTAACAGAATCTTTATTACCATCCTCATTTGGCGAGATAGCAAGGCGGATGTTCCCCTTTTCATCTAATTGTAGATGGTATTTTCCTTCAGCATCTTGTTTCACTCCGAGTACAGTCACTCGACTTCCTTGACGCTCTGCTTTTAAAACATTTACATCATTTTCAGAACTTGTTAAATAAGTTGCATCGTCTGAAGGTGAAATTCCTGGATTATCTTTATCAATTTCAGAGTAAAATCCACTGTTTCCTTCCTTAATCAATTGATAAATTGGTTTTTCAATTGCAGGTAGATTTTGGAATTCTCCCTTAAATCCCATAAATGGTAAACCAATAATAGAACCATCATCTGCAGGATTGACAAATCTAACAAATCCTTCTAGAAAATATCCATTTGGCATTATTTTGCTAAGTTCTTCAGTAAACTTACTTGTATCTACACTAACTGTTACCGTCTTCGTACTATGAGCTTTCACAGTTACTTCAGGCCAAACTGTTTCAGTTAGTTTTCGTGGACGGAGAGTGAATTTCCCTTCTTCAACTTCGTCCGTATTTGTATTTACAATCATCTTCAATGTTTGGTCTTTATCCGAAATATTATGAATTGTAACTTCAAAGGTAAATTTATCACCAACATTGCCAAGAGTAACACTTGGATAGTTATTTGCACCTGTTACAAATAAATCTGTGCTTGTTGCCGCCATCGTGTCAACTACGCCTGCACCTTGCTGACGTGGAGAAGTATAGGCTCCAGTTTGTTTATTAAAATGTGGTTTTGCAGTAGACATAATTAAAGCTTTTACAATCTCTGAAATTTGACTAGCTGATAATTCAGGATGTTTCTTTGCTAAATATTCTTTGACTAATGCTGCGACACCAGCTACATGAGGGGCCGCCATACTTGTTCCACTGATACTTCCATAGCTATTGTCGTTAAATGATGAATAGATATTTCCACCAGGTGCAGTAACATCTGGTTTCAATTGTCCATCAGTTGTAACTCCCCAACTTGAAAAATCTGATAATTGGTCTGCAACGTCTGATTTACGATTATCCATCTTGTGATTAAAGACAATTTTATACTGACCAGACTTAAGAATTTCACCATAATGTTTTGAAATAAAGATAGATGGGATTTTCTTAGCATCACCTGTAACAGACATACTAACATTTGCACCTTCAACGTTGTTATAAATTAAAACTCCAGCTGCACCATGTTGAAGAGCATTTTTAATCTTATCAGAAAAATTAATTTTACCACGTTGAATCAGTGCTAACTTGCCTCTTACATCAATATTAGCAAAATCTTCTTCACGACCAATACCCGCTGCTACATATTCGTATTCTTTCCCGTTTTCAAAATCTTTTTCTGTTTCAGGTCTATTAAAATCAAACTTACCATAATCAAGGGTAGCGTCATTTTCTAAACCTTTTACTTCAAAGACTTCAGTAGTTAGAATTTTATTATTAATAGAAGCAACAGAAATTGAATCTTCCACTGTAGAGGGATTTCCTACAAGACCATAATCAGGATTTGCTGCCAATGGTTGTGAAAAACCTCTACCGAAAGTATTACTATTACCTGCAGCGATAACAACAGATACTCCTTTAGCGCGTGCTCTTTTTACTGCATCAATGATATCTGAACCAGCATCTACCGTTGAACCCGCACCTGCACCCAAACTCATATTGATCACATCTGCACCTAATGCAACAGCATCATCAATAGCTTTTACATAAAGGGCAGAGGCTGTAGTTTTATCTCTGTCTGAAAAAACTCTCATAAACATAATTTGAGCTTCTGGCGCCACCCCGTAAACCTTCTCAGAATTCGGTGCTTTATTAACAGGATTTCCAGCTACAATTCCAGTAACGTGCATTCCATGAGACTCTTTTTCAGCCTCTTTTATATTATCAGTTCCATCAAAGTAATCATAAGCATATACTACTTTGTCACTGTACCATTTCCCATAGTCAATACCAGCAGCCTTTTTAGCTTTTTCGATATCATCCTGATTTTTAAATTTCGCCTTTGACGGATCAGAAATACGCAAAACCTCATGATTCAAATCAAGACCTGAATCTATAACAGCGACTACAGTTCCTTGTCCTTTATGTCCTGCTTCCCAGGTTTTAGGGACAGTAATAATTTCATTACTGGAGATACTGTTCGGCTTTTCTTTATGTCCACCTTGAGATAACGACTGTGATTGTATGCTTTCTGAAGAAGAATTACTTTTCACTGCTGATTCTTCCTTCTTCTCTTCACTTTTTATAGCAGTCGTTTCTTTCTGTGTGGTTAAATCCTTGTCTGACTTATTATCTCTATACTCGATAGAATCATCTTGTTTTAATGACTCTATCACTTCTGTTTTTTCTTTCGAAGAAGAATTTAGAGCATTCTTGTCAGCCGTGACTGGTGATGCAAGCTTATTTGAATCATCTAATTTATTAGTCGTTACAGTACGTGTAACTTGATTGGATGTTTCAAATTTTCCCTCATCGGCACTAACCTGTGCGAAAGCAAATCCGAAAGCAAAGACCGTTAGCAGAAAAATTGTTGCTATTTGGTACTTGTTAGGACAAAAATCTTTGCAATCTCCCATAAAATCACTCCTTTTTATTTAAATTAAAAGTATTATATACCAAATTATCTGAAAATTCTATCAAAATATTATTTTGTAACAAAATTGTAATATTAACCAATCCTATCATGAGATTTAAACATAAAAAAATTTAGCCTCGATTAATACAAGACTAAATTTATTTATTGAAAAATTACTTACGATTTAATTAGTTATTCAGCAAAAGTCTTACTGATCACGGTCATAGAATAGTTCATGTGCTTTTAATCGTGAATTAAGCATTTCAGGAACTGTGACAAAGTGATATCCTTGCTCTTTTAGATAATCTATAATCTTTGGTAAAGCATTGACTGTTTCAGCATGGATATCATGCATTAAGATAATCGAACCATTACGAACTTGACGTTGAATCTCTGTCAAAATTGCTGCTTCATTCTTACTCTTCCAATCCAGACTATCCACATCCCACATAATAAAACTCAAATCAAGGCTATTTCGAATGTCGTCTGTAATGGCTCCATAAGGCGGACGCATAAGTTTGGAACTAGAACCCAACACTTTAGTTAGCGCATCCTCAGTATCAGTAATCTGTTTTTTAGCTTCGTCAAGTGAAAGTTTTGAAAGCACTGGATGACTCCAACTATGGTTTCCAATAACATGGCCATCCGATTTCATGCGTTTCAAAATCTCTTCATTTCCAGAAACATTCTTACCTAAAACAAAGAAAGTTGCCTTGATACCATACTTAGAAAGTGTATCTAATGCTTGATTTGTCGTTGCAGGATTTGGTCCATCATCAAAAGTTAGAGCTACCACTTTTTGGTTTTTCTTTTCATAATAAGCCTTATAAAGTTCGGCATCCTTGTCTAATAAATAAGAGGATTGTACTACATCAAAGAAACTAGATACTGGTAAGGCAATCTCATCTAGATTTTCAACTGACTGACTTGGATAAAGGATAATCTGACTATCCTTGTAATCAAAATTCCATGCAGACAAGTCTTGTTCAGAGAAGCCTTTAACAACTTGATCAATCTTTTCTTGGTCCAATTTCTTATCCTGTAAGAAAGAGGTGATTTCTTTTAACAACTGCTCTTTGGCTTTACTAGGATCTGAAAATAATTGATCAAGTGTAAAAGGTTTACCATCTTCTGTCAAATGGACTTTTGCCAGACTAGTTTTTTCAGTCTCTTCAACTTTTGACGAAGTTAAATCATAGACTTGTTTCATCACACTTCGGTTAACAATCCCTTTTAAAGTCGAATCCTGTTTCTCCGTATAATAAAAAACTAGATTTTCCTTGTCTTCCAGATTTTCCTTAATATCCTGTGTCATGATTTCTTTTACAGATGAAATCACTTGCTCCCCTTGGAGAGGATAATAGGCAATTACTTCGGCTTGTCCCTTACGAAAATGATCTTTCTGATTTCCCTCACTCAATTGATCATCTTTCTCTTTTTTGAGCGTTTCAATCCTTTGTTCAAAACTTTTCTTTGTATATATTTTGTATCCAATCATTGAACCAAGGACACAAATACTTACTGAAAAGATAGCTACTAGGGCTATTAAACCGATTCTCTTTTTATCGTGCTCAACACGATTTGCTCTACTTTTATCCATAGAAATATCATATCAAATTCAGGCTATAATTTCAATGAGAAATAAGTACTATTACTCGTTTTGAACAAAAAAATAGGCTCCATAATATCTATAGGGGGATTTACCCACTACAAATATTATAGAGCCTTTTATTATGTTAGAAACGAATCGTCTCACGTGTTTTTTCGTATGAAGTGACAAAACGGTTGGTTACACCTGGTTCTGCAACTTCCAAAGCTTGCGAAATCTTATCAAATGAAGCATGATAATCAAATTCTTTTTCAAAAATTTCTAATGATTCATTAAAAGCTTCTTGAATTCGTTCATCAAATGAGCGGTAACGGTTCGAATACTGTAGCAATTGTTCTGTCAATGTTGCATATTGAACAATATTATATGTTTCTTCTTCAAGTGCTTCCATATCATTGGTTGTAATTTCAAGCATACGGTTCACAGCTTCGATATTGACCCGAGCTTCTTCTAGTTCAGCCATCAACTCTTCAGTATGGTTACTTGCTGTAAAGAACAACTGTAAGAAATTCTGAGGAATACCTGGAAGATTGCGTTTTTCCATATATCTCTTAATTGTGTGAAGACGATTAACATAAACATTTGCCTTCTGGCGAGCATTGATATCATCTTTTTCAATCTGAGCAAGGCGTTGACTAACCGCAACTTGTTCATCTTCAATTTCCTTCAAAGTCGCTTGTAAGTTTTCCAAACGATCTTCAAGGAATGAATAAGGTTCAGAATGTTCCTCTTGTTCAGAAGTTAATTCCAATACAGATTCTTCTAAAGATTCTAACTCAGCTTGTAATCTATGAACATGACTAACATCCGTTTCAGATAGTAGGTAATTGTTACTCAATCGTTGAATATCTTCCACTAAAACAGCATTACTATCTTTCATGTGTTTCAAATATGTAGGAAGGGTTGCAACTAAGCCTTCTACTACTTTTTGAGCAGCAATTTCTCGTGTAAAGATATCATAGAGTGTATTGATTTCTTCTTGAACTTGAGTATTTTCATACTCAGCATTATCCAACTCTAATTGTGCAATATTTTCGTGGTTTTTCTTCAAAGCTTCATAAAGCAATTGGAAGCGAGATTCAATATCCGTTTCAGCAAAATGATAATTAGCATCTAAAAGTTTACGGTAACCGTCTTCCAAATCTTCCAATTGATCAGGTAGCTCTTTAGATAATGTTTTTACAATTGCTGGCAGGCGATCTACTATGTGACTCAAAGCCAAGATATGATTTTCAGCATTATCCAAAATCACAGCAGCTTCTACTGGGTCACCTGAAGTGTTCAAAGTAACAAACTGAGAAAACTCTGATTGGATATTTTCCAATTGTTTTTCGATTTCAGATAAACCTTGGCCATATTCTTCAGAATGATCAGCCACTCGGTGTTGCAACTCTTCAAACAAGTCCAAAGTATGAAGAACACGTCCACTATTTTTAGACTCTTGTTTCTCCAAATCTGCCAAAGCATTGCGAATTGCCGCAATATCTTCTTCAATCAAGGTAATTTGACTCTCGATTTGGTCTATTTGATGACTGGCCTTGAAAAAACGGAATGAGTTGTTATAGCCTTCTGCCTCAAAAAGATTATTTTCGATATCCGCAAAAGAGTTAAGAGATAGGTCAACCCATTTTTGGTTCCACTCACGGAAAGTCACTTGACTTTGTCCAATCAAGTGCATATTTTTTACAGCTTCAACTTCATCGTTTACTGGAAGATTGTACAGCTCTTCTTTTTTCTCTTCTAAAATTGCTAATTTACTTTCATTGCGTTTTCGTACGTAGATTGCGATAGCATAGGCAATCACTAAGAAAACTGCAACAGCAATTGCAAGATAAATTACTAGTGTACCAGACATATTAAACTCCTTTTTTACTTGAAACAATCGTAATGATTATATCATATTTTTTAGACCAAGGGAACTAGTTCTCCCGATTTTTTAGACATCAAGTGTACTATAGACGGCATTTTCTTCGATAAACTCACGACGAGGCTCTACTCGATCCCCCATCAACATATCAAAGATTTTATCTGCCTCAGCTGCATCATCCACAGAAACTCTGGCCATCAAGCGATGTTCCGGATCCATGGTTGTTTCCCACAATTGGTGGTCATCCATTTCACCCAGACCTTTATACCTCTGAATAGTTGGTTTGGCACGACCTTCACTGTGGCGGGCTAAGGCTTCTTGGAGTTTAATTTCTTGGTCTGCTCCTGGCTGGATATATTCTTTAATCTCGCTTCCAACCTTGACACCATAGATTGGTGGTTGGGCGATATAAACATAACCAGCTTCTAAAATTGGTTTCATATAACGATAAATCAAGGTTAAAAGAAGAGTACGAATGTGGGCTCCATCGACATCGGCATCGGTCATCAAAACAAGTTTTTGGTAACGAGCTTTTGAAACATCAAATTCTGCACCAAATCCTGTTCCCATCGCTGTGAAAAGACTACGAATTTCTTCGTTAGCTAGAATCTTATCCATACTTGCCTTTTCAACGTTCAAAATCTTACCGCGGATTGGAAGAATTGCCTGAAATTCACGGTTACGACCAGATTTGGCTGACCCACCAGCTGAGTCTCCTTCGACGATGAAGAGTTCTGTTTCAGCAGGATTGTTAGAAGAGCAGTCTGCTAGTTTACCTGGAAGGTTGGAAATTTCCAAACCAGATTTTTTACGAGTGACTTCACGCGCACGCTTGGCAGCCACACGAGCCTTAGCAGCCAGAATTCCTTTTTCTACAATGCGTTTTGCAATTTGAGGATTCTCCATAAGGAAATCAGAGAAGGCATCACTGAAGAGGCGATTGGTAATCTTGACCACTTCGCTATTTCCCAATTTGGTCTTGGTTTGTCCTTCAAACTGTGGATTTGGGTGTTTAACTGAGATAACTGCAGTTAATCCTTCGCGGACATCTTCCCCTGTTAAGTTGTCTTCATTGTCTTTCAGTAACTTATTCTTACGAGCATAATCATTGATAACACGTGTCAAGGCTGTACGGAAACCTTGTTCATGCGTTCCACCTTCATGGGTATGAATATTATTGGCGAAACTCATGACATTTTCATGGTAACCTGTTGTGTACTGCATGGCTACTTCGACTGTGATATCATCCATCTCACCGTCTGTATAGATTGGTGTATCAAAGATTACATCCTTGTTCTCGTTGATATATTCAACGTAGCTAGCAATCCCACCTTCATAATGGTAATGCTTGGTTTGTTCCAAACCTTCACGCTTATCTGTGATAGAGATTTGAAGACCACGATTTAGAAAGGCCAATTCTTGAATACGTTTATTTAATTTATCAAAGTCAAAAGTGGTTGTTTCAGTGAAAATTTCTGGATCCGGTGTAAAGTGAACTGTTGTTCCCGTTTTATCCGTATCTCCAACTACTTCAAGATCTGCGACAACATGACCACGACGATATTCTTGGTAATGAATCTTACCATTTTTGTGGACATGAACGTCTAATTGAGTTGAAAGGGCGTTAACAACTGAGGACCCCACTCCGTGAAGACCACCTGAGACCTTATATCCGCCACCGCCAAACTTTCCTCCAGCGTGAAGAACAGTAAAGACAGTCTCAACGGCAGGTCGACCTGTTTTTTCCTGAATATCGACTGGGATACCACGCCCATCATCAACAACTGTAATCGAATCATCGGGCTCAATAAAGACTTGAATATGGCTAGCAAATCCTGCCAAGGCTTCATCAATTGAGTTATCAACAATTTCCCAGACTAGATGGTGAAGACCTTCTTTTGAGGTCGATCCGATATACATCCCTGGACGCATACGAACAGCCTCTAAGCCCTCTAAAACTTGAATTTGACTGGCATCATAATCTTGTGCCTGCAGATTTTTAATTTCTTCTGTCATCTTATTCCTTTTTCTTACATGTCTAATACTTGTCTTAAATTCACGATACTGGTAAACAAGTGGGTATCGAGTCCAGCAGCTTGCCCTGCTTCGATATCAATCGGCCGATCACCGATGACAAGACCAGAGTTAATTTGATACTTTTCTCTTAAATAAATCATGGACTCAGGATCTGGTTTTCTCTTAAAGCCTGAGTTAGAAGTCACCACTTCTGTAAAATAAGCTGCTATAGAGGTTTTTTCTAAAATTTCCAAGACCTGATCATTTCGATGAGAAACTAAAAAATGACGGCCACCTTGATTTGAGATATCTTCCAATAAACCAGAAACTCCATCAAATAAAATCGGATGTTCTAGCTCTCTGGCTTCATTTTCCTTGTACTTTTCTAAAAAATGATCTAAGTCGGGAGCGAATGTCTCAATCGCAAAATCAGTAGAAACCTTTAAAGCCTGATAGACACTGTCGTGGTCTTGTGTAATACCATACAGCGCTAAAGTTTCAACAAATGAAGCTGTTGAAGTTTCATAATTATCTAGTAAAGTTCCACCTAAATCCCAGATGTAATCGTGATATTTCATAGCTTTCATTATACCATTTTTTCCTTAAAAAAGCGATGATTTCCCTGAGTTTTCCACATAAAAAATGCTCTATACTATTTGTAGTGGGTAAATCTATTATAAATACTATGAAACCTATTTTCTTGTAGAAAAAAGCCCCATATAATCTATAATGAAAAGCAACCAAACCATCATTAGCGAGAATCATATGGAACAATTATATTTTAACACAAAACTACTTTATATTAAAAATCCTAATATCCAATTTATGGATGTTATTAATAAGGGGGGTAACTTCTCAAAGTAAGTTCCACTTGACTGGTATTGAGCCTAGTTTTTTACTAATCTTCTCTTGAAAGTTTAAAACTGATTACAAACAGCTCAGCAAAGCTAACTTATAAAACCTTACTCAAGAAGTCTTTAGTCCGTTGTTCTTGAGTTTGTTCAAAAATCTGTTCAGGTGTTCCGTCTTCAACAACCACACCGTCTGCCATAAAGATGACACGATCTGCAACCTCACGCGCAAATCCCATTTCATGAGTTACGATAACCATGGTCATTCCTGACTTGGCTAGGTCTTGCATAACCGCCAGCACCTCACCTACCATTTCAGGGTCCAAGGCTGAAGTCGGCTCGTCAAAGAGCAAAACATCTGGTTCCATAGCCAACCCACGCGCGATGGCAATCCGTTGTTGCTGCCCACCCGACAAACTCTGTGGATAAGCAGTTGCCTTATCTGGTAAACCAACTTTTTCCAAAAGTTCCTGAGCTCTCTTCTCAGCAACTGCCTTACTTTCACCTTTGGTCTTGATAGGAGACAGGGTGATATTTTCCATCACAGTCATATTAGGAAAGAGATTGAATTGTTGGAAAACCATACCCATCTTCTCACGCATGGCAAAGAGGTCATTCTTCTTGTCCGTAATATCGACTCCCTCGAAGATAACCTTCCCCTTGGTTGCTTCTTCCAACAAATTCATAGAGCGAAGCAAGGTAGATTTCCCGCTCCCCGAAGGACCGATGATAACGACAACTTCTCCACGTTTAATCTCAAGATTGATGCCCTTTAATACTTCATTCTTTCCAAATGATTTATGTAAATTTTCAATTTTTATCAAGGTTTCTGTCATTATTTCTTATCTCCTTGTCCCATACGTTTTTCAAAAGCTTTCAAGGCTACTGTCAAAATAGAAGTCATAATCAAGTAGTAAAAGGCTGCAAATAAAAGTGGAGTCAGAGGTAGATAGGTTGTTGTAGAAACTGTTGTAGCCCCGTTCCACAACTCCATGACCCCAATTGCTGATAAGAGGGAGCTGTCCTTGATAATGGTGATAAATTCGTTTCCCAATGCTGGCAAAATATTTTTGATTGCTTGTGGCAAAATCACATAACGCATGGCATTTTTAGGACGAATCCCTAGCGAATAAGCCGCCTCTAACTGCCCCTTAGGCACCGCATTAATCCCGGCACGAACAGTCTCAGAAACATAAGCACCACTGTTCATAGAGATAATCAAAATTCCTGGAATCAGGCGAGATAAATCAACACCCAAAATCCCAACCTGAATAGTCGGAGCATTGATATGCATAAGAGCAAAGGCAATCATAATCTGAACCATCATCGGTGTTCCTCGAAAAATCCAAACGTACAAGTTCGCGAGCCAGACAAGCGGTTTAAACTTTGAACGTTGCCCAAAAGCCAAGACAACACCCAAAATAGTTCCCAAAAAGACAACACAGATAGAAATGAGAACCGTCACGACAGCTCCATAGTTAAAATAAGGTAAATACTTAGGTAAAAAAGAAAAATTCATAGTCACACTGCTTTCTAAAATAGAATACTGTATGATTATAACATGTATTGAATTAAAATTCAAATCTTTTATCCGATTTATTCAAAAAAACTTTAAGCTAGTAGAATTAGCGAGAAATCTTAGTTTTTTCTAGTCAAGTTGGCCTCCTTTATGGTAAAATAGTAACGATAAGAAATGAAGGAGAATCAAAATGGAATCACATTTGGTTAGAATCATCAACCGCCTTGAAGCAATGGCAAAAGACGGCGGAAATTTAAAACGTAATTTTGAACGCGAAGGAGTTGTTGTTGCAGAAGTTGCATACAGCCACGACGAAGAAAACGGTTCAATCTTTACCCTTCGTGATGTCGAAGCTCGTGAAACTTATACGTTTGACAGTATTGACTTGATTGCAATGGAGATTTACGAACTCCTTTACTAATATAAAACAAGCTGGGATTGCCCCTGCATGTCTAACCAAAATCCTTTTTGTCTCACAAATAGGATTTTTTTATAGTCTAAATTCACAAAGATTTTCATTGTAACAACTTCTCAAAGCTACAATCTTTTTACTTGCTTTACACCTCAATCCTGTTATAATGAGAGTATAGAATTTTGACTATTTTTGACCTTTAAATAGGTCATGCTAAAGAAAGAAATGAGGTAGATGTATGCTTTGTCAAAACTGTAAAATCAACGACTCAACAATTCATCTTTATACCAATCTCAATGGAAAACAAAAACAAATTGACCTCTGTCAAAACTGCTATAAGATTATCAAAACAGATCCTAACAATAGCCTCTTTAAAGGTATGACAGATTTGAATAATCGTGACTTTGATCCTTTTGGCGATTTCTTCAATGATTTAAACAATTTTAGACCTTCTAACAACACTCCTCCCACTCCTCCAACCCAATCAGGTGGAGGTTACGGTGGAAATGGCGGTTATGGTTCTCAAAATCGTGGATCTGCTCAAACTCCGCCACCTAGCCATGAAAAAGGCCTGCTGGAAGAATTTGGTATCAACGTAACTGAAATTGCCCGTCGTGGTGATATTGACCCCGTTATTGGACGCGACGATGAGATTATCCGTGTCATCGAAATTCTCAATCGTAGAACCAAGAATAATCCAGTCCTTATCGGTGAACCAGGTGTCGGAAAAACGGCCGTTGTCGAAGGTCTAGCTCAGAAGATCGTTGATGGCGATGTTCCACATAAACTCCAAGGCAAACAAGTTATCCGCTTGGATGTGGTTAGCTTGGTCCAAGGAACAGGTATCCGAGGACAATTTGAAGAACGCATGCAAAAACTCATGGAAGAAATTCGCAAACGTGAAGATATCATTCTCTTTATCGATGAAATCCATGAAATTGTTGGTGCAGGTTCTGCAGGCGATGGCAATATGGATGCTGGAAATATCCTCAAGCCGGCTCTTGCTCGTGGGGAACTGCAACTTGTCGGTGCTACTACCCTCAATGAATACCGCATCATTGAAAAGGATGCTGCCCTAGAGCGTCGTATGCAGCCTGTTAAAGTAGATGAACCAACCGTGGAGGAAACAATCACAATCCTCAAAGGGATTCAAAAGAAATACGAAGACTACCACCACGTTCAATATACCGATGCTGCGATTGAAGCAGCTGCAACTCTTTCCAATCGTTACATCCAAGATCGCTTCTTACCTGACAAGGCCATTGACCTCCTAGATGAAGCTGGTTCTAAGATGAACTTGACCTTGAATTTTGTGGATCCTAAAGTAATCGATCAGCGCTTGATTGAGGCTGAAAATCTTAAATCTCAAGCTACACGAGAAGAAGATTTTGAGAAGGCTGCCTACTTCCGCGACCAGATTGCCAAGTATAAGGAAATGCAAAAGAAAAAGGTCACAGACCAGGATACTCCTATCATCAGTGAGAAAACCATTGAGCATATTATCGAGCAGAAAACAAACATCCCTGTAGGTGATTTAAAAGAGAAAGAACAATCTCAACTCATCCATCTAGCCGAAGATCTCAAGTCTCATGTTATTGGACAGGATGATGCAGTCGATAAGATTGCCAAGGCTATTCGCCGGAATCGTGTCGGTCTCGGTACGCCAAACCGTCCAATTGGAAGCTTCCTCTTTGTCGGACCAACTGGTGTCGGTAAGACAGAACTTTCCAAACAACTAGCTATCGAACTCTTTGGTTCAGCTGACAGTATGATTCGCTTTGATATGAGTGAATATATGGAAAAACACAGTGTAGCTAAATTAGTTGGTGCCCCTCCAGGTTATGTTGGCTACGATGAAGCTGGACAATTAACTGAGAAAGTTCGTCGCAATCCATATTCTCTTATTCTCTTGGATGAAGTAGAGAAAGCCCATCCAGATGTTATGCACATGTTCCTTCAAGTCTTGGACGATGGTCGTTTGACAGATGGGCAAGGACGCACCGTTAGCTTCAAGGATGCCATCATCATCATGACCTCAAATGCAGGTACAGGTAAGGCCGAAGCTAGCGTTGGATTTGGTGCTGCTAGAGAAGGACGTACCAATTCTGTTCTCGGTGAACTCGGCAACTTCTTTAGCCCAGAGTTTATGAACCGTTTTGATGGTATTATCGAATTTAAGGCTCTCAGCAAGGACAACCTCCTTCAGATTGTCGAGCTCATGCTAGCAGATGTCAACAAGCGCCTCTCTAGCAACAATATCCATCTCGATGTGACAGACAAGGTCAAGGAAAAATTGGTTGACCTCGGTTATGATCCAAAAATGGGAGCACGCCCACTTCGTCGTACTATTCAAGACTATATTGAGGACGCAATCACTGACTACTACCTTGAAAATCCAAGCGAAAAAGACCTCAAGGCAGTTATGACCAGCAAGGGCAAGATTCAAATCAAGTCTGCCAAAAAAGCTGAAGTTAAAACTTCTGAAAAAGAAGTATAAATCCTATAGAAAAGGAGCAGAAAATAAAAATTTTCTGCTCCTTTTTACTAAAATAACTATAAGTTCTTGACAGCTTGCTCTTTGTCTATTATGATAATAATAAAGATACTAGATAATGAGGAAAATGCAATGGCAAACCCAACTTTCGGAGAAAAGAAAGCAAATACAGACTATGTTTTACGCTATGGCGTATATGCAGTTATCCCTGATACTGAACAAAAACAAATTGTTCTTGTTCAAGCACCTAATGGCGCTTGGTTCCTACCAGGTGGCGAAATTGAAGCTGGTGAGAACCATCAGGAAGCCCTAAAACGTGAATTGATTGAAGAGCTTGGCTTCACAGCTGAAATTGGTGCCTATTACGGACAAGCTGACGAATATTTCTACTCTCGTCATCGTGACACCTACTACTACAATCCTGCCTACCTCTATGAAGCAACTTCTTTCAAAGAAGTGCAAAAGCCACTAGAAGACTTTAATCATATTGCCTGGTTCCCTATTGATGAAGCTATTGAAAATCTCAAACGTGGTAGCCATAAATGGGCAATCCAATCATGGAAAAAACAGCATAAGATTGACTAAATCCAGCCACTTTATTCAAAAAGTGCTATAATAGAATTAGAAAATCGGAGGAAATGTTATGAAGCTAATCAATACGACAAACTCACACTCGCAACTTGTTAAAAGCCAGCTAGAAAGTACAGACGCAACCCTTGTTGAGGTCTATTCTGCAGGGAATACCGATGTTATTTTTACCCAAGCTCCGCTTCACTATGAAATCCTCATCTCAAACAAACACCGCGCTATTCGAGAACCTGAAATCGAAGCTATTCAAGAATTTTTCTTGAAACGTAAAATTGATAAGGACTCTATTGATGAGGCCAATATCAAAACCCTATATTCAGAAAAATTAATTGGAATTTCGATTCCAACCAAATAAAATCTTGGAGAGATTAGAAAGTGCTTTGAACCTTATGGAACAAATTTAGGTTTATTTAGCTTTTTAAATCGTCTCCAATTTTTTTCTTGAAATCCTATCAAACACGGTTTTATAGGTAATAAAGGAGACAAGCATGGGAGACATCATATATAGAGAGGCAAAAATTGAGGAATACGAAAAAATTGGAAAACTATTAGCCAATTCCTTTCTTGACTATCCCTTCTTAACGATTATAAGGGATGATTTAAAGAAACCTGATTACTATCCTGCTTTTGTAGAAACATTGCAAATGTTACTCACTAGACTCTATATTAAAAAGGGAAACTGTTTAATTGCGGAACAAGATGGAAAATTACTAGCAGTCGCCCTCTTGCAACAAAAGGATTTTTGTATACTATCCTATCTACGAAATGGCGGTTCAAAAATTTTTCGCTACATTCGACCACAAAATCTCCTTAAATACTTTGACTTTGTAAAACGTTCCAAAAAGCATTTAGAAAAATCTGGAGAGTTTGATTGGTATTTGATGGCCTTAGCTGTCAATATAGAAAGTAAGGGGCAGGGAATAGGCAGTACTTTTCTGACACAAGGGATTGAACCTTATGTCAAATCAAAAGGCTGTAAACACTTGGGACTCATAACTAGTACAGCTAGAAATGTCTCATTCTACGAAAAAAACGATTATGTATTACTGGACTTTATGGATCTAGAATACGGATCAAAATCAATTGGTAACTGGGCATTTTTAAAAACAATGAATAAATTATAACAGGCTAGCAATTTACTGACCTATTAAAAAGGATAGCTCATATTTACAAAAACCAACGTTCAAAACGTTGGTTTTCTTATCTATTTTACTGCTTCTTTCAAAGCATCTACCTTGTCCAAACGTTCCCATGGAAGGTCAATATCTGTACGTCCCATGTGTCCATAAGCCGCTGTTTGACGGTAAATTGGACGTTTGAGGTCCAGCATTTGGATAATTCCTGCAGGACGAAGGTCAAAGATTTGACGAGCCGCTTTTTCAAGTTTGCTTTCAGCTACTGTTCCTGTACCAAAGGTATCGATACGAACAGAAACAGGTTGCGCAACACCGATAGCATAGGCCAATTGCACTTCTGCCTTCTTAGCAAGACCCGCTGCAACGATATTCTTTGCAATATATCGAGCCGCATATGACGCAGAACGGTCCACCTTAGTCGCATCCTTACCAGAGAATGCACCACCACCATGACGAGAGTAGCCACCATAAGTATCTACGATAATCTTACGACCAGTCAAACCTGAGTCCCCTTGAGGTCCACCGATTACAAAACGACCAGTAGGATTGATGAAGAATTTTGTTTGCTCATCCAAGTAAGAGGCTGGAATAACCTCTTTGATAACCTTGTTAATGACATCATTGTGAATTTGTTCGTTGCTAACTTCTGGATCGTGCTGAGTTGAAATCACGACTGTGTCCACACGTACTGGATGGTCATTTTCATCATACTCAACTGTAACTTGTGATTTAGCATCTGGGCGAAGATAGCTGATTTCCCCAGACTTACGAAGTTCTGCCAAACGACGAACCAATTTATGACTGAGTGAAATTGGCAATGGCATGAGCTCTTCTGTTTCATCTACCGCAAATCCAAACATGAGTCCTTGGTCTCCAGCACCAATCAAGTCCAGTGGATCCTGGTCTGCATTTCCACGAACCTCCAAGGCTTCGTTAACGCCTTGAGCAATGTCAGGAGATTGTTCCACCAAAGATGGGTGTACTCCCACTGTCTCAGCAGAAAAACCGTATTCTGTATTGGTATAGCCAATCTCTGCAATGGTATCACGAACAACACGGTTAATATCCACATAGGCATTTGTAGAAATTTCACCAAAAACGTGGACAGATCCAGTGTATACAGCTGTCTCAGCAGCAACGTGCGCCTCTGGATCCTTTGCTAAAATAGCATCCAAAATCGCATCTGAAATTTGGTCTGCAATCTTAT
>ERZ773009.1148-NODE-1148-length-18883-cov-11.122796_pt1 | contig 18883 bp, 13 predicted proteins | sample MGYA00580663_ERZ773009 | MGnify/ENA primary metagenome ERZ773009 (study PRJEB29015, sample SAMEA2737969) | human oral metagenome | biome: human oral; feature: human-associated habitat; material: dental | place: China | collected 2026 ... | reverse complement strand
TAATAATATTTAATTTTAATAAAAATATTTTTTATTTCTTTTATATATTAAAAATATATTGTATAATATATAAAACAAATAAGATTAATATTGAAAGGAAGATTTAATGAAAATTTTTATAGTTGGTGGAAGTTCAGGGATAGGTTTATCTCTTGCAAAAAGATATGCTAGCTTAGGAAATGAAGTAGCTATCTGTGGAACAAATGAAGAAAAATTAAAAAAAATTGAGCAAAGTAATAACAATATTAAAATATATAAAGTTGATGTTAGAAGTAAAGAAGAATTAAAATCTGCTATAGATGATTTTTCTAAAGGAAATTTAGATTTAATTATAAATTCTGCTGGAATATATACTAACAACAGAACTACAAAGCTAACTGACAAAGAAGCCTATGCCATGATAGATATAAACTTGACAGGAGTTTTAAATACTTTTGAAGCAGTAAGAGATATGATGTTTAAAAATAACAGAGGACATATTGCAATTGTTTCATCTGTTGCAGGTTTGCTTGATTATTCAAAAGCTTCTGTCTATGCAAGAACTAAAATGACAATAATGGGAGTTTGTGAAACATATAGAGCATTTTTTAGAGATTACAATATAAATATAACTACAATAGTTCCAGGCTATATAGCTACTGATAAATTAAAATCTTTAAGTGAAGAAGACATTACAAAAAAGCCTACTGTACTTTCTGAGGAAGAATCCACAAACATAATAATAAAAGCTATTGAAGAAAAAAAAGAAAAAATAATATATCCATTGAGTATGAAAATTTTAATTTCAATAATAACAAAATTACCAAAGAAAGTTTTAACTTACATTTTAATGAAACAAGCTAATTGGGGTAAAAAATAATTATTGAAATTCTTTGGATTTCTTATTATAATATGGAAAGTATTTTTATTTTACATTTTACTAAATAATATTACACTAATGAAAGGAGTTATGGGGATTTACCCATATAAGTTTTTAATATGCCTAATATACTTGAAATGATTGATAAATTTTTAAATTTAAAATTTGCTGGTGAATTAACAGTTGAAGTTGTATGTTTTAGATTAGTTTTAGCTATTATTCTTGGGGGAATTGTTGGCTATGAAAGAGAAAAAAATAATCGCCCTGCTGGTTTTAGAACACATATTTTAGTATGTTTTGGAGCTGCTATTGTATCTATGATACAAGATCAATTAAGACTAAATATTCTTGATTTAGCTAGAACTGAAGGAAGTGCTGTTGCCTCTGTTATAAAGACTGACTTAGGTAGACTTGGAGCTCAAGTAATAAGTGGAGTTGGTTTCTTAGGTGCTGGTAGTATAATGAAAGAAAAAGGTGAAACTATCGGAGGATTAACAACTGCTGCTGGAATTTGGGCAACTGCTTGTGTTGGTTTAGGAATAGGTTGGGGCTTCTATAATATTGCTATTGTTGCAATATTATTTATGATAATAATTATGGTATCTTTAAAAAGAGTGGAGTCTAAATTTGTTAAAAAATCAAGATTATTAAAATTTGAAGTTAAATTTTTTGATAGTGATGATTTTGCAAATGGACTTATAGAAGCCTATGAAATTTTTAGACAAAAATCTATAAAAATTTCTGAAATAGATAAATATCAAGATGAAGGTATAGTAACTTTTACAGTGAATATAAAAGGAAGAAATAATATTTCTGATGTTGTTGTTTCACTTTCATCAATTAAAAATGTTGAATATGTAAGGGATGTATAATGCGTGTTATAGGAATTGACCCAGGTACAGCAATAGTTGGATATGGAATTATAGATTATGATAAAAATAAATATTCAATAGTTGACTATGGTGTTGTACTCACTTCAAAAGATTTGAGTACAGAAGAAAGATTAGAGATTGTATATAATGAGATAGATAAAATTTTAAAAAAATATAAGCCAGAATTTATGGCAATAGAAGATTTATTCTATTTTAAAAATAACAAGACTGTTATTTCTGTTGCTCAAGCAAGAGGTGTTATTTTACTTGTAGGAAAACAAAATAATATTGCTATGACAAGTTATACTCCACTTCAAGTAAAAATTGGAATTACTGGTTATGGTAAAGCTGAAAAAAAACAGGTACAACAGATGGTACAAAAATTTTTAGGACTTTCTGAAATACCTAAACCTGATGATGCTGCAGATGCTTTGGCTATCTGTATAACTCATATAAACTCATTAGGTTCTAAGTTAAGTTTTGGGGGAGCAAATAATTTAAAGAAAATAGTAGTCCCTTCTGGTACAAATAAAATATCTCTTGAAGAATACAAAAATTTACTAAAGAAATAAGGAAGATTTATGGAAAATATAAAAATTTTAGTTCTTGATGTTGATGGAACTTTAACTGATGGAAAAATATATGTTGATGATAAAGATAATTCTTTTAAAGCTTTTAATGTAAAAGATGGTTTTGCTCTTGTAAATTGGTTAAAACTTGGGGGAGAAGTTGCTATATTAACAGGGAAAAAATCTAATATTGTAGAAAGAAGAGCTGAAGAACTTGGAATAAAATATGTTATTCAAGGCTCTAAAAATAAAACACAGGATTTAAAAAAATTATTGGATAGATTGAACATAAGTTTTGAGAACACAGCCTATATGGGAGATGATTTAAATGATTTAAGTGTTATGAAAAATGTAGGCTTATCTGGCTGTCCTAAAGATTCTGTACAGGAAGTATTAGAAATCTCTAATTTTATTTCTTCTAAAAATGGTGGAGATGGTGCTGTAAGAGAATTTTTAGAGTACATTATGAAAAATAATGGAATGTGGAAAAAAATCTTAGAAAAATATTCTAATGAGTGATACTTTTGTAAGGAGGGAGGAAAACTATGATTAATTTTGAAAAAATTAATAAAATGATTGATTTAATTGAAGAAAGTCAAATAATGGAAGGACTAACTTTCAATGAATTTGCAATGGAATTTTATTCAGAAGTAAAACTTGTACCTTTATCAAGATATCTAAAAACAAATAACAGAGTAAAAAGAATGCCTAAAATTATGAATATGAGAAAAGCAGGAGAACTTTTATTATTTACAAAAACTGATGATGAGACTTTAAGTTTTTTAAAAAGAAAAGGCTATAGTGAAATACCTAGTCTTGATTATAAGACTATTATGTTACTTAGAAAACTTGATCCTATTGATAACTGGAAAAAAGTTTTAGCTTTTTTTAATGGAGATAAGACAGTAGAAGAAATTAATCTATCAACAAGACCTATTCTATTCCCACAAGAAATTAAAAAACTTGAAGATTATATTAAAGATGAATTGAGTCTAAATGATGATGACTTTGAAAAATTTATGAGAACTTGCTCTGTCGCTATTAAGAATAAGGAGATAATGAAGGCTATTAAAAAATTAAGTAGATAATATTTAAAAGCTGTTGTAGATTAATGTACAACAGCTTTTTTATTCTCCCCAAACTTCTTTATGTGAATAAGTCTTTAAAGTTCTATTTTCTTTTTCTTTTAAATATTCTTTGTAAATTTTTAAATCATATTCATCTTCAATATAATCAAAAACTACTTTTTTCATAAATTCAGACATAGTCATTCCTTTACTACTTGCATAATTCTGTATAATTGCTTTTTCTGTTTCATCTAATCTCAATGTTGCTGTTGTTCTCATATTTATCACCTCTTTGTTTAAACATTGTAACACAAAAACAATTAGATTTTCAACTTACTTTTACTTAGACATAAATAACACTTCCTAATATTTCTTCTTTTATCTTTTCTTTATATTTTCTAACATTATCACTTCTAAACTCATAATCAAAAGTTCCTTTTTCAATTAAATCAACTTTCCTATTAAAAATTTTTTCTAATTCTTTTTGTAATTCACAGAAATTTTGGTACATTCCTTTTTTAAACTCTAACTTTACTAATATATCTATATCACTGTTATCATCTGCATTATCCTTAGCATAGCTTCCAAATAAACCTATTTCAAATATACCATATTTATTTTTATCTATTTGAGATAACTTATCTAAAATATATTTTTTATATCTTAACATATATTCAATTATTCCATTACTATATTTTTATCAACTCTTTTTATCATAAATTTAACTTCCTCATTCATATTTATTGGAAGTATTGTTATTTCTTTATGTTTATTCCTAAATACCCTAAATATTTCATCAGCAAATGCCTGTCCTATTGTTTTAACTCCATTGAAATCTAAGAATATTACTTTAAATTTTTCTATATTAGATAAAATTCTTCTTGCTATTGAACGAGATATAAGGTGTTCTCCTAAATATTCTTCAGCTAAATAAATCGTAATCTCTGTTTTATTAAAAACATAGTCATCATCAGTATAGCTATCAAAGACTTCCTTAGTTGTCCTATTAGTATTTTTATCTATAATAAAATAAACTAATGTTCCCTTTATATTTTCTTTTTTATTATGTTCAAAATGATAAAAATAATCTTTATTCCCTGAATAAAAATTTTTATTATATGAATCTATTAAAAAATAATCAACAACTTTTGATGAGAAAAAGATTCCTTCTCCACTATGGTTTTCTGGATCAGAAGTTATTTTTCCCTTTTTTAATTCAAATATAGCTTCATTTTCATTTTTTAAATTATAGTTTTTCTTTATTTTTTTAAAAATCCCAACTCCATCATCTAATATTTGAACATAAATACTAAAATAATCTTCAGCATAACTTATTCTTATATTTCTACTTTCTGAATGTTCTATTGCATTATTTAATATTTCTGTAAAAGAATAAGTTAAAATATGAATAACATTCTCTTTTTTATCTTTTTCAAATTCTTCTAATAGATTCTTATAAATTATATCTTCTTGTAAATTAATATTTTTATAATTTTCTTCTTTAAGATTATAAAACGATAGAGTATAACTTTTATTATCTACTTTCTTTATTAATTTTTTTTCTATTAATTCCTTAATATATTTGTATACTGTTTGTCTACTTATTTTATAAAAAGAAAGTGTTTCATTATAAGGATTCTTTTTTTCTTTAATTGCTCTTAATATTGTATTTATTATTTCTACTTTATGCTCTTTTGTAAATGACATAATATCACCTCTTTTCAATATTATTTTATCATAATGTAAATATAAAAACAATATATAAAAATATAAGTTTACAAAATAATACAAAAAAGAGAATCCTTTAAGAGTTCTATTCTCAAAAAATTCTCTTAATTATATCAGGTCATAGTCTAAGCTTTTTCATCAACAGTATTTAACAAACAACCTCTACAAAAAATTGTTTTTTAGTATCATTTTTTCTTGATGTTAAAATTTGTAATTCAATCTAACACCATAATTTAATTGAGATTTTTTGTAACCTTGATATTCAGCTCTAAATGTTATTCCATATGTATTTTCTTTTTCTAAACCTAGTTCAGCTCCTACTGCTACTCTTGCTCTTCTTCTTTCTGGTTTAGATAAATCATAATATCCAGTTGAAGCATTTCTCATTTTAGCTTGATTTACTCCATGATATAGTTTTGTTACATCATAGCTAAATTCTGTATCTACTTTTGCAAATGCTTGATGTACTGCTCCTAATGGTAATATATATTTTGTTTCAACACCAACATTTGGAGTTATTACAAAGTAATCTTTACCTTTTACTTCTAATGGTAAACCTTCATTCTTTTCTTTTATATTAAAGATATGACCATAGGAAATATCAATACCAGTATATGGTTTTACTGTCCAATTTGTATTTATATCATAATCATAATAAATTGTATTTTTCCAAGATAATTCTGTTGAATAGAAGCTTACCTTATTTTGATAAGTATCTGCTCCTACTTGACTATATCTCTTAGTTCTATGGTTATTTACTGTTACTTCTCCTCTTGTTAACCATTTTAATCTAGCATTGTCATCATCTTTATTTAATGGAGTTTGATAATGTAATCCTAATTTTCCAGATACTACTCTTTCCTTAGAACCTTTATTAGTATCTCCATTAAATTCAAAATTACTTCCTACAATACCTGCTGACCAACCATATTTTCCACCATAAGTGAAAGCTTCTCTGTCATTTAAGTACAATACACCAGTTGATTTATATTTATATCCTGAAACTCCTAATGTACCATCTTTATGTTCTCCACCTGTATAGATAACACTAAATTTATCTGCATTTCTAGTTTTATTATATGATGATAGAAGTTCATTATATGTTTTATCAAAAGAATTTTCTACTGTCTTCATTCTTTCTTGGATATTAGAATAAATATCTCCACGAATATTTGCTACTGCTCTTGCAAAATCTCTATGTGAACTTATATTATCTAAAGATTTGAATATTGGTGATGATGAATCTTTTCCAATCTTTGATCTAATGTCTTCTAATCCACTAGCCAAGTTCTTATATCTTTCACCAGATATTAAACTATTATAAGGTATTCTTACCATAGTTATATCACTTGTTGTTGTAGATGAACCTGGTTCTTTAGATATTTTTGCTATCCAAGATACAGATTTAGATTTAACATCTCCTGAGAATGCTCCAACCACTCCTGTTCTGAATACATCTTTAATAGTAACTTTTTGTTCTGAGTTACCTCTTGAGAAACTAGGTAATACTTCTGCAACTCCTGAAATAGATTTAGCATCAACCACTGTCTTTCCTGTGCTTACATCTAATCCTAGTCCTTCCATATTTAAAGCACCCTTAACATTAAGAGTTCCTCCATTTATTACTTTATTATTTATTGTAACTACACCTTTATCAGTTACTTTTATTCCTCCAAGTTCAGCACTTGCTTTTGTATCTGGTTTAGCTGTTGATTTTGAAGTAGCATCAATATTTATTGTTCCTGTTGCTCCATTTTTCAATGAAGCTGTACCAGCAAGATATATTCCTGTTGCTCCATTTGTTACATTAATTGTACCTTGGTTATCAATTAATCCACTATATGCTGCAATTCCAAATGATACATTGCTCTTTGTTGCATTAGTATAAACATTTGTATCTACTTTTCCATCAATATTTAAAGTTGAACCACTTTCTAGTGTTATATTTTCAACTTTTGAACCTGTCATTATACCAGTTGCTCCATTTTTGACAGTTATTGTTGAACCAGATTTAACTGTTATACTTCCTCCATTTGCCCCATAGATACCTACTGATAATGGTTTATCAACTAACATATTTCCTTTAAAGTTAATATTTGAATTATCACCAAATATTCCAATAGAGTTTTTATTGTCACTAGGTGTAGTAAATCCACTTGAACCTATAGTTGTTTCTCCTACTGTGATATCTCCTGTATGATTAACAGTTGTATTTTTAGCATAGATTCCTACTGCTTCTTTTCCAAGAGTCATATTCATATTACTATTAATTATACTATCAGCTCTTGAATTTCCTTTATAGTAAAGTCCATAACCTTTTTCAGCAATAGTCATTGTTTGAATAGGTGAGCTTGCATTTATATTCATAGTTCCTTTACCATCTTTGTAAACTCCTATTGAATCTTTACCTACTGTCATAGCTCCTACTGTTGATATATTTCCACTACCTTTTGAATAAACTCCTATTCCATTATTATTAGCTACTGTGATATTTCCAGATTGAGCAATATTTGCATTATCTCCTGCATAAAGTCCTACTGAATTATTAGAACCAACTGTAATATTTCCTGTTGAAGTTAAAGTTTTTCCTGATCCTTTAACAAGTAAACCTACTCCTTTATCTGCTACTGTAACTGTTCCTGTTGAAGTTAAATCATTACCATCTACATAAGCTCCTATTGCATCAACACCAACTGTAACATTCATATTATTAATTAGTTTTGCACCTTTTGAGAATACTCCATATCCACTATCTGCTACTGTTAAAGTTTTTCCAATAGAGCCAAGAGCTGTTTTTATTTCTCCACTGCCATTTTTGTAGATACCAACTGAATTATTTCCAACATTTATATTACCAGTAGTTTCAACATTTCCAGCACCCATTGAGAATATACCTTTACTATCTCCAGAAGCTACACTTAAATCTCCTGTTAAGTTAACCTTAGAGTTAGTAGTTTGTATTCCTATTGCTCCATTTGCTCCTACTGTAATATTTCCATTTACAGTTGTATCTCCTTTACTTGTTGCAGTATTATCAACATATAATCCAACACCTTTTTCTCCTATATTTAGATTTCCATTTAATGTAGCAGCTGTATTTTTTCCATAAATAGCAATAGAATTTTTACCTATTGTAGCATTACCTGTACTTGTTACAGTTCCTCCTTGTGAATAAATTCCTATTGAAGAATCTCCTGTTGAATCTGCAACATTAAGTGCTCCATTATTTGTAACTGCTCCTGTTGTTTCATTATATATTCCAATGTTCTTACTTCCAACAACAGAAACTCCTGCCACTGTTAATCCTGCTCCTGTTCCTTTTACTGCAACCCCAACTTGTCCAGTTGCATTGGTGTCAGTTAATTGAACTGAATTTGGCATATTAATAGCATTTGTTATATTTTCAAAAACATAACCTATTGATTTATTTCCTTTAATTTCACTAACTTTTGCAACAGATGTTAAAGCTCCGCCTTTTGCATACATTCCAATACCTTCAGCACTCTTAACTTTAATATCAAAGTTATTATCTATGCTTCCACCATTTTCTACATATGCTCCTAATCCTTTTACTCCATCTACTTCAACAGTAGTTGTAGCATTGGCACTTACTTTTCCACCCTTAGTTCCTAAAGCAATTCCATTTGCTCCTACCTTTAAAGTTCCTCCACCATTTAGAGCAACTTCTGAATTATTTCCATCAGCATAAGCTAGAATTGAACTTCTACTTGCATCTGATGATTCTAATTTTCCAGTAGCTAAGTCAAATGTTAATTTTTTATCTTTTGCATATAGTCCTAAAGAATTTTTACCAACTTTAACTTCTGTATTAGAAACAGTTCCATTTACTCCTAAGGCAGAAATTCCTATTCCACGACTAGCAACATTAGTCGTATTTCCTATTGTTACCTTATTAGTAGAACTTGATGTTATTGTAAAATCTTGACCATCTTTAAAAATTAATCCTTTTGCATTAGTCCCTAAAGAAATATTAAAATCTTTTACTTTTGTTTGAGCAGCACTATTATCAAAGAACATTCCAACTAATTTATCTTTTGTACCAGTAATTTTTCCACCAATAAAATCTTGAGTAGTATGTGCTTTAACTGCTACTATTCCTGTTGCTTCATCACCAGTTAAATTAATTTCACCATTATTTTTTAATGTAGTATTTGTTAAAGATAACATTGAATTATCATAATAATTAGTTGTATATATTCCTACACCCTTTGCTCCTATATTTATTTTTGCTCCTGTTGCATTTTCTATATTTGCACCTTTTCCATAGATTCCAGTAGTTTTCTCTCCTGAAATAGTTTCAATAGTTCCTTTATTTATTATATCCACTTTCTTTGAAGCTACTGTATTTTTAGCTACTGCTGCTATTCCTGTTGCTTTATTTCCACTTAATTTTATATGTCCAGTAGGACTATCTAATTTAAGTGTGTAATCTTGTGCATTAGAATCATAAATACCATTAATACCTATTCCATTTTCTCCCACATTCACAATAGAATTAATAATTGAATTAGCATTTTTAAGTGTTAAGAAACTTCCTGTTCCAGTGATATGTAATCCTGCACCTGTTGTTAAAGTTCCTCCATCTTGGTATACCGCTCTACCAGAACCAGTGAAATTAATATTTACAGTTCCTGTTGACCCTAAATCAGCTTCTCCACCTTTTAAGTAAACTGCTGTTCCTCCATTTCCTACATTAAAAGTAGTATTTTGAGCAACAAATTTTGAATATTTAGGAATAAATGTTCCTATTCCACTTCCAACATCAATAGTTCCAGTATGAGTTACTGTTGAACCAGTACTTCCTGTTGCTCCAAGATAGAAACCAATGGTCTTTGAACCATTTAATTTAAGATTAACATTAGCTGCTTTATTATATCCAGATTTTGTGTAAATACCTATTCCATAATATGTTGTACCTAAATGTTCAATACCATCACCAACTGTCACTTTTGAACCTGATTGGAACTCTGCATTTCCTTCTGCATATACTCCAACATGAGATTTTCCAGCTGCTGTTGTTATTTGTCCAGCAATTTTAGTATTTCCTGTTGCATATAGAGCAACTGTTTTATCTACTGTTGATTCCACTGTTGGTGCAATATTAAAATCTACAATAGAATTATTTGCATATACTCCAACTGCTTCACTCTTTGTTAATTTTAAAGTACCTGAATTTAAAATCTTATTAGCAGTTGTATCTTTAAGAGCAAGTCCTATATTATCAGCAGATATTGTTCCACTATTTGTAAATTTAGCATTAGCTCCATTTATATATGCTCCTATTGATTTGAATTCAACTCCAGAAACTTCCCTATTTTTTGCAGTTATATTTCCTGAGTTTTCTCCTATTGAATCATTTTCAATATCCATCCCAATAGCCTCACCATCAGCTACAATATTTCCCAGATTTATAACTTTTGCTGTTTTTCCACTAGCAGCTTTTGCAATCATTCCTATAGATGGAGTACCACTACCTGATGTGTTATAATCATAGACTCCTATATTTTTCCCAGATTCATTTGCCACTTGACCATCTTCTACATATACACCTATAGCATTTTTAATAGAATCTGTTAAAGTGATACTTCCTTTATTTTTAAATATAGAACCTCCAGTTACAAATGCTCCTACATTATTTGTACCATCACCAATTTTTATAATTTCAGTATTATTTAGCTTTATTCCCCCATCAACATATAGGGCAAGTAAATTACTTCCATGATTTATTTTTAATTTTGTATTATGAGTAACTTCATCACTACTTGTACCCTTTGTATAGTATATTCCTGCTGCTGTTGTTCCAGTTGTTTTATTTTCAAGCTCTAATGTTCCTCCACTTAGATAGCTACCATTTGTCATGTACATCCCTGTTCCAGCAGAAGTAACTTCAACTTTATGTTCATTTTCAACAGTAACTTTTCCACTATTTCCATAAAGTCCTATTCCATTTGTTTTTGCTTCAATTAACCCATTAGTTCCACTAAGTTTTAAATCACCATCAGTAAATACTCCAACACTTCCAGCTCCAGTAGAAGAAACTTTTATTTTATTTATCATATTATTTTTACCACTTCCAGTAGTATTCTTTGTATAAACTCCTATACCACTATTAGTTACAGAAACTTTAGCATTTGACTCAGTCATATCCAAAGTATTATCTACAAAAGTTGATTCACCTTTTACAGCTGTATTAAAGTACATACCTATAGTTTTAGCTGTTGAACTACTTCCACTTGGATTAACTTTAAATTCATTCTTTAAAGTTGCAGTACTTCCTATATCTGTTCCATTATTCCTGCTTCCTTGTGCAAATAAATATATATTATTTTTACTATGATCTGAATTAAATGTATAAGCTGCTGTTCTATTATCTACCCATTTGGCTCCTGCTAAATATGCTCCTATATTATTTTTAGCATTTGCATTCGTAAAGTCCATTGAAGCTGTATTATCATTTACAGTTACTCCATTTGCTCCATATAAACCAATAGAATTTTCTTTTGTAAATTTAATATTTCCATTAGAGTTAATTACCCCTGATGTACCTTTTGCAAAAACTCCAACAGAACTATTACCATTTAATTCTATATTTGAACCATTACTAAAATCTATATTTTTTTGCCCAAATATTCCTGTTGATTTTTGCCCTAACTTCATTGTTTTACTACCACTATATACTAAATTTTCACTATCTGCCCCAGTAATACCTGTACTATTTTCATTTAATGATATATCAGCTTGAACAGTTAATGTTCCATTATTTTTTGAGTAATATGCTATTACATCATTTACTCCTGTGTCAGCAACTACTTCTGTGTTAAGAGTTTTATTAGTTACAGTATCAGCAAGTATTCCTACTTTTCCAGCCAATGTTCCTGTTGCTGTTTGTTTTAAAGTAACTTTATTTCCAAGTAAAGTAGAATTATCTTTTAAATAAATTCCTACTCCATTTGCTCCATTAAAATCTATATTTCCTAAATTATTTCCAGCAACCCCAACAATGGAATCTTTTGCATAAATTCCTACTGCTTTTTCTCCTATTTTTATTGTTCCATCTTTAGGTAATACTGTTGATTTATCTGCATAAATACCTATTGCTGTTTTAGAAACTGATTTTTTTACTTCAATAGTTCCTGTATTTGTTACTTTATAATCATTACTTGCAGCAGATGTATTATTATTTTTAGCATAGATACCAATAGCATCATCATCAGACATTGTTATATTTCCAGAGTTAGTTACAGAAAAAGTTCCTTCACCAGTTTTTCCACCAAACTGATTCTTTTGAGTAACTCCTCCTGATTCTCCATAAGCCATAGCTAAAACACCAACTGATTCTTTTCCACCAGCTTCAATAGTTCCTTTATTGTCTACTTTTGAACCATTTACTGCATATACTCCTACTGCTCCCTTATTTGCAGTATTTCCAGTTGAAGTATCCTTTTCAACTTCTATTTTTGATGTAGCATCAATATTTACTAAACCATAGTTAATATATGCCCCTACTGCTCCTGTTCCTACTCCATTTCTATCAGCTATTATTTTAGAATTATTTTGTAAATTAATAGCAGTATCAGTTTCATTTGTAGCATTTTTACTTGAGTTCATTTCAAATCCAACTACTTGTCCATTAAATCTTTCTGTTGCATCCTCTGTTGTTAAAACTGCTTTTATTGTCTTACCACTTGCAGTAGCTTTTAATCTTTGTCCTAAAAATTTATTAAAATATTGATATCCATCTATTTTATCTTGATCAGTATCACCTTTTTTTCCAGATTTATCAAGATTTCCGACTGTTAAAGTTCCTCCATCTACTGCTGCTACTTTATACTTATTAGAAGTACTTCCATCAAATAAGTTAGTTAAGTTTACTCCTGTAAGCTTTCCTTGAATTTTTGTTATTATATCATTTTCTATTCCACCCACTGTTGTTAGTGTTACTCCACCTGTTTGTTTAAGATTAAATGCAATTACATCATCTGAATTAGCATGAATTCTTGTACTACTATCTAAAGTAATTGGTAAAGTTGCTGATGGTGTTAAATCAACATCAAAAGCTGTTGATTTACCCTTTAAAGTTAATTCAGCCCCACTTAAATCTACCTTTCCTATTCCATCTGAATATACAGCATATCCATTCCCATCATATTCTATTTTAGAATATTTTGCATCTATTTGTGAAGCTATATTATTTGAATCTTTTCCCATTGAAACTAGTGCTGAAGCTCCATTTTTAATAGTTATCTCTGTTCCATTTGTAAGAGCTGTCCCATTGACTTGAATTTTTCCTCCATCTTGTGCAAATAAGCCTACACCTTTATTTGAAGCTGTCCCATCACTCTTAGTTCCATCTATATTAATCTTTCTAGTTTTAGATTTTAAAGTAATTAAACTATTTTCTCCTTTTGAAAAAATAGCCGTATTTTCCCCTGTTTTTCCATAAACTAATTTAATATCTACTTTTGATTCTCTTACTTTATTAGGAGTTGGAACAGCTCCATCATATTCATCATCTATTGTTATTTTTCCACCATTATCTGCATAAAGAACAGTACTATCTTTTGCTTTACCATGAGTATTTTCTGTAACCAAATCTCCTGTCATAGTAATCTCTTTTTTAGAAAATAGTCCTATATTTGATTTCCCATCCTGATTTCCTTCATTTCCATTGATATTTCCACTATCTCCTGAAGGTCCCATAGTAATGTTCCCTTTATATTCAATAGGTCCTCCTACTGAATATAAACCAATATTTCCTTCTCCTCCTTCAATGGAAATATTTCCTTCTTCTATTGAAATTTTTCCACTCTCTGCATAAACTCCTACTCCATCTTTTGAATATTTTTTTATTGTCAATTCTGGAACTTTAATTTCTAACTTTCCTGTTGGAGCTATTTTATTATAAATTCCTACTGCATTATCTACCCATTTTTCTTCTTTTCCACTAACATTACTTGCAGCAGTAAAATTCTTAGTAGTGCCATCAGGCTGAGTTTGAGAATATACTTTTTTATTATCTTTCTCTCCAATAATAGCTCTAAATGTACTAAAAGATTCATTTGCTTTAGTCAAATTATTTTCCATATTGTAGAAACCAACAGTTGTATCTCCAAACAATTTTACAGGTTTTTTAAATATAAATTTTGTTCCTTTTCTAATCCCTTGTCCACCTGTACCAGTTGTAGGATCTCCTCCTGTGTTAAATCCTATTCCCATACTTTTTGTTCCATATATGTTAATATCTCCCTCATTAACAAATACTGCATCTGGAGCTCCTGCTAAACCTTGGTTTCGATAAGAAAATACGGCTCCTGCACTCTCTGGAGCATGGAACTCCATTGTTCCAGAATTTACATAGACATAACTAGTTTGTTGAGATGTATCTGGTGAATGATAAAATCCATATTGTTGAGAACTACCAGGTGTATTAATCCCTGTTATTGTTCCTGCATTTTCCACTACATTTATTCTTTTATCTCCATCTGTATGAGTTGTTACTGTTAAAAATTTTACTTCCCTTCCTAACTCTATTTTTCCTCTATTAACAAAATATAATGAAGGAGCTTTTAAAGGTAGTGCTTTTGATGGAGATAATTCCCTATATGCTTTAACCTTATCATATATTTGTGTATTTTCTGTATCATCATTACTAAATCTTTTAGCTGCTTTCATTTGTTCTAATGTTACATTTATCTTTCCTTCTGTTTCTAAGTCAACTATTGAAGTTCCACTTTCTGAATATATCTTTACATTTTTTCCAATATATGAATACGGAACATCTAATAAAGTTAATATAAAATCATTAGATAAATTATAGGTACCATCATTCAAAGTAAATTGTTTATCATGAGTTGTTTTTCCTGTAACATTATTTACAGTTCCTCCACTTGGTACACTTGTAGGTGTTGTAAAGTTAGTGCTTCCTCTTCCTGCTGTATTATATGCTTTATAATCCTTTGTCTGTACTTTTCCATTAGTTTTCCAAATATTTCCTTCTACAATAGTAGTTTGTGATGTATCTCCATCATTTCCATTCCACCAACTATATATATAATGTGATGGATTAGTACTTAATGTTGGTAAGTTTCCTAAAGATAATGTTATTGCATTTGGTACATTTACAACTGGTGCTTCAGGAGGTGTAATCAATCTTGGTGTAAATCCATTTGGTGTAGCAGGTGCTTCCACTGTTGGTGCAGTTACTGTTGGTGCATCTCCTACTGTTGGGGGAGTAGGACTTATATTTAATGCTGTTACTGGTGTAACTGTTATAGCTGACAATGTTGGTGGTGTCCCTGGTGCTGTTACGTTTACTGTTACTGCCCCTGGTTCTGACATAGTTCCAATAGTTGGTGTTGAAACTGTTGGTGGTGTTATTGTAGCTATTGTAACAGTTGGTGGTGTTACCCTTGGTGCTTCTATTATTTTTTGTATCACTGTTTTTTCAACTATTGTTTTTTCAGTTACTGCCTTTGGTGTAATATTTGCTCCAAAATCTATTTTATCAACAAACTCCAATGGATTTTTAACTATTCCATATTCCCCATAATATTTCCCATTAGAAAATTGTCCATATCCCATATTTTTTCCATAAGAAGCAGAATATTCAGGTCCATTAAAGTTACTTTCAGTTTTATTCTTATTTTTGCTATAATTTCCCCAATTAGCAAAGATAAATCCTTGATATGATTTTTCTAATGGTTTTACCCAAAATTCTCCTCTTTGTGTCAATTTCTTTATTTTTAATTCTATATCTTTCATACTTTCGTCTGTTTCTTTTAGCATTTGAGATATATTTTCTTGTTCTTTTTCTATTCTTGTCTTTATTTCTGTTCTTAATGGCACTTGTATTGCTTCATCAGCATAAGAAAAACCACCATTAATTAAAAATGATATTAATAGTGCCATAGAGTAGCTTAGTCTTTTATTATTCTTTAAAAAACTTTTTAGACAACTTTCTACTTTATTATAATCTTTCATATTTTCCCCTCTCTTATTTTATTCCTGCATTATTTAATTCTTCTAATTTTTGTAATTTTTCTTGGTATGCTTTTAGTTGTGCTTTCTTTTCTTGATATTGTTGTACGTCTGCTTGTAGGGCATTCATTTCATCTGAAACTCTTGTCATTTCATATTCCATTATTTCCCCTCTTGTCATTCCTTTATGTGATTTCTTGTTTTGAACAGCAACTTCTTCCTCTGTAACTTCCTCTCCATTATCAGTTACAACAGTTTTTTCTACTTCTGCTGTTTCTTCTTTTTTCTTATCAGCTTCTTTTAAAAGTCTTGATATTTGTGCTTCTTTACTTTCATCTGTACTTGTATCCATATTAGTACAAGCAAGTATTAATAAAGATAATGATAGTAGTAATATCTTTTTCAAAATTTTCCCCTCCCTTTATTTTTCTTCTGTAATATTTTTTAAAGCTTCTTCAACTTGATTTTTTGTTTCTTCAACATCTATCTCTTCTTGTCTTGCTTTTTTAGCTATATCCAACATATTATCTATTTTTTCTTTTGCTTTATCTACTTTATATTTAAGTTTTTCATCTTCTGTCATATTAGCTAATTTCTCTTTTTCTGTTTTGGCTTCCTCAGCTGTCATTTCCACTTGGTAACCTTTTGCTTCTTTTTCTTTTTTCTTATCTAATTCTTCATAATACTCTCTTTTTTCTTCTAATATCTGCATAGCATCTCTATCTTCATTATTTATTTTGTTATTACTACATGCAATTAAGGATACTACACTTAAAGAAATTAACAATATTTCTTTTATTTTCATTTTTCCCCCTCACTATCTTATTTTTTGAATTTTCTCAAAATTACTTACTATTTCATTATTTTCAGCTATTTTTTCATCTATTTGACTTAAATATTTTGAATAATCTTTCACTAAACCATCAAAAGTGTCTTTAAAGAATTTTGTTTTTCTTTCTTCAGGAGCTGCTAGTAATTTTTCTTCAATGTTTGCTTTTAATTCAGCTAATTTAACATTTTGAGCTGCTGCTCTTTCAGAAAGTTCTTTTTCCTTTTGAAATCTAGCTTCTTCTTCTTTTACTAGATCTTCATATTCTGCATTAAGTCCTTTTAACTCTGAAATAATTTCATCACTTGCCAACGAAAAAACAGATAATAAAGTAAAAAACATTAAAATTGTTTTTTTCATAAACTCACCTTTCCTTTAATTTCAATAAAATATATAGTATAAACTATTATATCATTTTATTAATCATTTGTCATTCAAAACATTTATATGCAAATTGAGAAATGAGTTGTATAATAAATTGGTTGTTTGTCAAATAGTACTGATAAAAATTTTAGATTTGCATTTAACATAGTTAAGAGAATTTTTTTGAGAATAAAATCTTAAAAGATTCTCTTTTTTGTTTAATTAAATCACTTTATTGAATTAAAAAATTAAGCACTAATTGATATAATTCCTGCTTGAATTAATATGCGCTTTTTAAAATTACTAAAATTTGAATATCCAAATGCTGTTCTCTTTATTGACTTAATTTTGTTGTTTAAACCTTCTATCAACCCATTTGTAATGTTTGACTTAAACATATTTTCAATGTGTTTCATATATTTTTTTAAACTCTTTAAAGCTACTAACATTTGTTTAGATACTTTCTCTTTTTTAGCTAAATTTTTCTTTACAATATTTTCAAATCTTTTAAAGTTATTATGTCTTATTGATTGAAGAATATCTTGATATATATTAAAATTAACATCTAATTCAGGACTCTTTTCTAGAAGATAGTCCACTTTTTGCTTAGTACTAAGTTTGTATTTAAAGCTTGGACAATAATATGGTTCTTGACAAAGGTCAGGATAATATTTTTGGAGTAATTTCCAAAATAGTTTTAATTTTCTTTTTAATGAATCATCTTTAAGAGAATTCATAATGGATATTCTAGTTTGGTTAAAAGCTCTACTAACTAGATTAACAATATGAAATTTATCCAATACTATTTCAGACTCAGGAAAAATAGATTTTACCAAACTAATATATGGAGAATACATATCCATACAGATATATTTTACATTATTCCTAGCTTCAAGTGAAAATCTTGAAAAGTATTCTGTCAAGGAATTTAATCTTCTATCTTCCACAATATCAATAATATTTTTAGTTTGATAATCAGCAAAGATAAAAGACATAGCACCATCAATATTTTTAACTGACTTAAACTCATCAATGCATATAGTTTCAGGTAAATGGTCTTTATTAACCTTAAAATCAGAGTAACACTCATCCATAATTCTTTGAACTGAAGAAATAGAAAGATTGTACTTCTTAGCAATAAAAGTAAGAGAAATATTTTCTTGAAGTTCTTGCGCAATAGTGTATTTAAGGTTATTAGAAATATTAGAATTATCTTTAGCAACACTAGTAGAAGGAGAAAAGTTTTTTTACAGTCTTTACAGATATGTCTTTGTATACTAAGATTAAGTTCAACATTGTAATTTTGAAAAGGAATAAATTTAATATTACGTTCTCTAGAACCATTTTTAACAATATTCTTAGAATTACAATGAGGACAAGAACAATAATTAGATTTAAGAAATCCTTTAAAAACTTTAATCACATAATTACCTTTTTGAATAATCTGACAATAATCTTCTTCTGGAAAAGAAATATTATCATCTTGAATATTTAAAATAGTTTTGATAAAATTAGATAGAGACAATGAAATCACTTCCTTTATGGTTATTTTGTGCGATTTAATTTTAACAGGAAAATTTTATTGTCTCAACTTTTTT
>ERZ773009.1147-NODE-1147-length-18883-cov-11.139526_pt1 | contig 18883 bp, 15 predicted proteins | sample MGYA00580663_ERZ773009 | MGnify/ENA primary metagenome ERZ773009 (study PRJEB29015, sample SAMEA2737969) | human oral metagenome | biome: human oral; feature: human-associated habitat; material: dental | place: China | collected 2026 ... | reverse complement strand
TTTATGGTTTAAAAAATAAAAGGAAATAAAATATGGATATCAAATCAGAAGTTATTGAAATTATTGATGAGTTGTTTATGGAAGATGTTTCTGACATGATGGATGAAGATCTTTTTGATGCAGGTGTCTTGGATAGTATGGGAACGGTTGAGTTGATTGTGGAGATTGAAAACCGTTTTGATATTCGTGTCCCTGTTACAGAGTTTGGTCGCGACGACTGGAATACAGCCAATAAAATCATAGCTGGTATTGTGGAGCTACAAAATGCTTAAACGCTTATGGATGATCTTCGGACCGGTCTTGATAGCTGGTTTGTTGGTTTTTCTGCTCATTTTCTTTTATCCTACTGAGATGCGTCATAATCTAGGAGCTGAAAAGCGTTCAGCGGTGGCTACTACCACAGAAAGTTTTAAGGAGAGGAGTCAAAAGGTCAGAGCCTTATCTGATCCAAATATGCGTTTTGTTCCCTTCTTTGGCTCCAGTGAATGGCTTCGTTTTGACGGTGCTCATCCTGCAGTCTTGGCTGAGAGATACAATCGCACCTACCGCCCTTATCTTTTAGGACAGAGGGGAGCTGCTTCACTTAATCAGTATTTTGGGATGCAACAGATGTTGCCACAACTGGAGAATAAACAAGTTGTGTATGTTATCTCACCTCAGTGGTTCAGTAAAAATGGCTATGAGCCAGCAGCTTTCCAGGAATATTTTAATGGAGACCAGTTGACCAGTTTTCTGGAACATCAATCTGGAGATCAGGCTAGTCAATATGCAGCGACTCGCTTACTACAGCAGTTTCCCAACGTAGCTATGAAGGAACTGGTTCAGAAGTTGGCAAGTAAAGAAGAATTGTCGAAAGCAGACAATGAAATGATTGAATTATTGGCTCGGTTTAATGAACACCAAGCTTCCTTTTTTGGTCAGTTTTCTGTTAGGGGATATGTCAATTATGATAAGTATGTGGGTAGATATTTAAAAACCTTACCAGATCAGTTTTCTTATCAAGCCATAGAAGATATTGTTAAAGCAGATGCAGAAAAGAATACTTCTAATAATGATTTAGGAATGGAAAATTATTTCTATACTACTCAGATTAAAAAGGATTTGAAGAAATTAAAAGGTTCTCAGAAAACACATACCTATCTCAAGTCGCCAGAGTATAATGACTTGCAGTTGGTTTTAACACAGTTTTCTAAATCTAAGGTCAACCCGATTTTTATCATTCCACCTGTTAATAAAAAATGGATGGACTATGCTGGTCTACGAGAGGATATGTACCAACAAACGGTGCAGAAGATTCGCTACCAGTTAGAAAGTCAAGGTTTTACTAATATAGCAGATTTTTCTAAGGATGGAGGGGAGCCTTTTTTTATGAAGGATACCATTCATCTGGGTTGGTTGGGTTGGTTGGCATTTGACAAGGCCGTTGATCCTTTCCTATCCAATCCCACTCCAGCTCCGATGTACCATCTGAATGAGCGCTTTTTCAGTAAAGACTGGGCGACTTATGATGGAGATGTCAAGGAATTTCAATAGATAATAGTATGGAAGAGTTCAAGAATGAAACTGGTTTTCACGTTTTTTCTTGACTCTTTTTTTGGTTGTGATATAATTAACCAGTAAATAATTCTTCAAAGAATAGTATTTTCTCTTAAAAAAGAGAAGTCCAAAAGGAAAGGAGTCAGATATGAGACAGCTAGCGAAGGATATCGATGCTTTTTTGAATGAGGTGATTTTGCAGGCGGAAAATCAGCATGAAATCCTAATAGGTCATTGCACTAGCGAGGTGGCTCTGACCAATACCCAGGAGCATATCCTCATGCTCTTGTCAGAGGAATCTTTAACAAATTCAGAGTTGGCGCGTCGCCTCAATGTCAGTCAGGCAGCAGTTACCAAGGCCATTAAGTCTTTGGTCAAGGAAGGGATGTTGGAAACATCTAAAGATCCTAAGGATGCGCGTGTGATTTTTTATCAGTTGACTGATTTGGCTCGTCCAATCGCTGAGGAGCACCATCATCACCATGAGCATACACTTTTAACCTATGAACAAGTGGCGACTCAGTTTACTCCAAATGAACAAAAAGTGATCCAGCGGTTTTTGACTGCTTTAGTAGGAGAAATCAAATAATGAGATATATTACGGTAGAGGATTTATCCTTCTATTATGATAAGGAGCCCGTTCTTGAACATATCAATTATAGTGTTGATAGTGGGGAATTTGTTACCTTGACGGGGGAGAATGGGGCAGCTAAGACGACACTCATAAAGGCCAGTCTTGGAATTCTTCAGCCACGCATTGGAAAGGTGACTATTTCAAAGACAAATACGCAGGGTAAGAAATTGAGAATAGCTTACCTTCCTCAACAGATTGCCAGTTTTAATGCAGGTTTTCCGAGTACGGTGTATGAGTTTGTCAAGTCAGGTCGCTATCCACGAAAGGGTTGGTTCCGTCGTTTGAATGCTCATGATGAGGAGCATATCAAGGCTAGTCTGGACTCAGTTGGTATGTGGGAACATCGAGACAAACGCTTGGGCTCTCTATCTGGAGGACAAAAGCAGCGAGCGGTGATTGCGCGTATGTTTGCTTCGGATCCTGATGTGTTTATCCTAGATGAGCCGACAACGGGGATGGATGCAGGAAGTAAAAACGAATTTTACGAACTCATGCACCACAGCGCTCGTCATCACGGCAAGGCTGTTTTGATGATTACCCATGACCCTGAAGAAGTTAAGGACTATGCGGACCGCAATATCCATCTAGTTCGTAACCAAGACTCGCCATGGCGTTGTTTCAACGTTCATGAGAATGACCAGGAGGTGGGTCATGCTTAGTTTATTATCTTATGACTTTATGCAACGTGCCTTTCTGGCCGTTATTGCCATGAGTCTTTTCTCGCCGGTATTGGGAACCTTCCTTATCTTGCGTCGTCAGAGTTTGATGAGTGATACCCTCAGCCACGTCTCGCTTTCGGGTGTAGCTTTTGGTTTGGTTCTGGGGATTTCTCCGACTATTTCCACTATTGCCATTGTTTTGATTGCGGCAGTCTTCCTGGAGTATCTCCGTACGGTTTACAAGAGCTTTATGGAAATCGGGACAGCTATCCTCATGTCAACGGGTCTGGCTGTTTCTCTGATTGTCATGAGCAAGGGCAAAAGCTCTAGCTCAATGAGTTTGGACCAGTATCTTTTTGGTTCAATCGTGACTATCAGTGAAGAGCAGGTTATTTCCCTCTTTGTCATTGCGGCGGTTGTTTTGATTTTGACCTTCCTCTTCCTTCGTCCAATGTATATCTTGACCTTTGATGAGGATACGGCCTTTGTGGATGGTTTGCCAGTTCGTACCATGTCCATTCTTTTTAACATGGTGACAGGGGTGGCCATTGCCCTTATGATTCCTGCTGCAGGAGCTCTTTTGGTATCGACTATCATGGTCTTACCAGCTAGTATTGCCCTTCGTCTGGGGAAAAACTTTAAATCGGTTATGCTGCTTGCCAGTGCTATTGGATTTTTGGGAATGGTAGCAGGACTTTACATTTCCTACTATGCAGAAACACCTGCAAGTGCAAGTATTACCATTATTTTTGTAACTGTCTTTTTACTCATCAGTTTAGTAAGACGTTTTATCAAATAGGAGACTAACGTGAAAAAAATTAGCTTATTGCTAGCCAGTCTATGTGCCTTGTTTTTAGTGGCTTGTTCCAATCAAAAGCAGGCAGATGGCAAACTAAATATCGTGACAACCTTTTATCCTGTCTATGAATTTACCAAGCAAGTCGCAGGAGATACGGCTAATGTAGAACTCCTAATCGGTGCTGGTACAGAACCCCATGAATACGAACCTTCTGCCAAGGCGGTTGCTAAAATCCAAGACGCAGATACCTTCGTTTATGAAAATGAAAATATGGAAACATGGGTTCCTAAATTACTAGATACCTTGGATAAGAAAAAAGTCAAAACCATCAAGGCGACAGGCGATATGTTGCTCTTGCCAGGTGGTGAGGAAGAAGAGGGAGACCATGACCATGGAGAAGAAGGCCATCATCATGAGTTTGACCCCCATGTTTGGTTATCACCAGTTCGTGCCATTAAACTTGTAGAGCACATCCGTGATAGCTTGTCAGCAGATTATCCGGATAAAAAAGAGACCTTTGAGAAGAATGCTGCTGCCTATGTTGAAAAATTGCAAGCCTTGGATAAGGCTTATGCAGAAGGTTTATCTCAAGCTAAACAAAAGAGCTTTGTGACTCAACACGCAGCCTTTAACTACCTTGCCTTGGACTATGGGCTCAAACAAGTCGCAATCTCAGGACTTTCTCCAGATGCAGAGCCATCAGCAGCTCGCTTGGCAGAATTGATAGAGTACGTCAAGAAAAATAAAATTGCCTATATCTACTTTGAAGAAAATGCTTCACAAGCCCTTGCTAACACACTTTCAAAAGAGGCAGGTGTCAAAACAGATGTCCTTAATCCTTTAGAAAGTCTGACAGAAGAAGATACCAAGGCTGGCGAAAACTACATCTCCGTCATGGAGAAAAATCTCAAGGCTCTGAAACAAACAACGGACCAAGAAGGCCCAGCAATTGAGCCTGAAAAGGCAGAGGATACCAAGACAGTACAAAATGGTTACTTTGAGGATGCAGCTGTCAAGGATCGCACCTTGAGTGACTATTCAGGTAATTGGCAATCAGTTTATCCTTTCCTTGAAGATGGAACTTTTGATCAGGTCTTTGACTACAAGGCTAAGTTGACTGGTAAGATGACTCAGGCTGAATACAAGGCCTACTATACAAAAGGCTATCAGACAGATGTGACTAAGATTAATATCACTGATAACACTATGGAATTTGTTCAAGGTGGACAAAGTAAGAAATTCACCTACAAGTATGTTGGTAAGAAAATCTTAACTTACAAGAAAGGCAATCGTGGCGTGCGCTTCCTCTTTGAAGCCACAGATGCAGACGCTGGACAGTTCAAGTATGTTCAGTTTAGTGACCACAATATCGCCCCAGTGAAGGCAGAACATTTCCATATCTTCTTTGGAGGAACAAGCCAAGAAGCCCTCTTTGAAGAAATGGACAACTGGCCAACCTACTACCCAGATAATCTATCTGGCCAAGAAATCGCTCAAGAAATGTTGGCGCATTGATGAGAAACCGACTAGTTCATAAGAGCTAGTCGGTTTTTGGATACTAGATGGTAACTTCATTATAGACCTTTCAGATACCTAAGGAACGTAATCGGTAACCGATGACAAAAATAGTATACACATCAAATCTAGATCAACAACCTCACTTAATGCTTGAACTATTGGAGTGCGGTCCACTTCAATGATGTTTTTTGTGAGTCTTTTAAAGGGATTAACCGTTACTTGTTTCGTTTCTTTGTCCACGACTTGTAAAGCTCAGATACTATGTTGATAATCAACGGAGTTAGAGAGAACTGTCATGATACACCTAATTCCTTACCAGTTGGTTTAGCAAGAGATTAGACGACAATGTGACAATTCACCTCTAATTATTGACATTTCAGGAAAAATCGCAGTAAAAACTGCACAGCCTTCTTTAAATGTGCTATAATACAGGAAAATAATGATGGAGGTCACGATAATGGCAACATTTTTGATGATTTTTGTGGTGGTTTGTGTGCTCCTATTGGTGATAGTCACACTGAGTACAGTTTATGTGGTTCGTCAACAGTCGGTGGCGATTATTGAACGCTTTGGGAAATACCAAAAGGTTGCCAATAGCGGTATTCATATTCGATTGCCTTTTGGGATTGACTCGATTGCAGCGCGGATTCAGTTGCGCTTATTGCAAAGCGATATTGTGGTTGAGACCAAGACCAAGGACAATGTGTTCGTTATGATGAATGTAGCGACTCAGTACCGTGTCAACGAGCAGAGCGTGACAGATGCCTACTATAAACTCATGCGTCCAGAATCTCAGATTAAATCTTATATCGAAGACGCTCTTCGCTCTTCTGTTCCAAAATTAACCTTGGATGAATTGTTTGAGAAAAAAGATGAGATTGCCCTTGAAGTTCAACACCAAGTAGCAGAAGAAATGACTACTTATGGTTATATTATCGTGAAAACCTTGATAACCAAGGTTGAACCAGATGCAGAAGTCAAGCAATCCATGAATGAAATCAATGCGGCGCAACGTAAGCGGGTCGCAGCGCAAGAATTGGCGGAAGCCGATAAGATTAAAATCGTCACTGCAGCTGAAGCCGAAGCAGAAAAAGACCGCCTCCATGGTGTGGGGATTGCCCAACAACGTAAGGCGATTGTGGATGGATTGGCAGAGTCTATCACAGAACTCAAGGAAGCCAATGTTGGTATGACAGAAGAGCAAATCATGTCTATTCTTTTGACCAACCAGTATTTGGATACATTGAATACCTTTGCCTCTAAAGGAAATCAGACTATCTTTTTACCAAATACGCCAAATGGTGTGGATGATATCCGTACTCAAATTTTGTCAGCCCTTCGTGCTGAGAAGAAATAATAGACTAAAGAGCTTGGTAACAGGCTCTTTTTGTATTGCTTTTGTATGTTTGAGGACAAAATCCTCCTCCACAAATTATAGAATCTTTTCTGAGTATTTAGGGAGTGATGGAGGAAATCTTGAAAGCGCTTTTGTTTTGTGCTATAGTCAAGTCAATAGACTTGTTTAACGAGGAATGATTGTATGAGAAGAGAAGAAGTTTTACGAAATCACTGGTATTTTAGCCAGGAGGTGGGGAAAGAAGAGGCCTTGGCATCGGATTTTCAGAGGGAAAATTGGCAGGCCATTCAAGTGCCCCATGACTGGAGTATTTACAATGATTTTGACCATTATTCGCCAGCGCAAAATGAGGGTGGCCAGCTAAATGGGGGTCAGGCCTGGTACCGGACGCAGTTTTACTTAGAAGAAGATGCTAGTCTTGTTTCAGTGCGTTTGCTCTTTGATGGGGTTTACATGAATGCTCAAGTCTATATCAACGGGCAAGTGCTGGGCTATTATCCCAATGGCTATACACCTTTTTCTTATGATATCACGCCTTATCTAAGAAACGATGGGACGGCCAACCAGCTTGCGGTTTTTGTAGAAAATCAGCAACCTAGCAGTCGTTGGTATTCGGGTAGCGGTATTTATCGAGAAGTGAAGTTGTTGATTACAGATGCAGTTCATCTGGATTTGTATGGGATTACGATAGCAAGTCCCAAGCTTAAGGAGCAAAGGCAATCTTGGGTGGAAACCCAGCTTGAAAGCAAGGTTTCAAATGATGGGCCTCAGTCCGTGTCGGTGTATTTGGAACAGAGTATCTGTCATGATGGACAACAGCTGTCAGACTGGCAGGCGACAGACTCTGTAGTGATTGAGTCTGGGGACAAATATCATTTCAAACAATCAATATCAATTTTTCAACCCTTGCTTTGGGATATTGATTCCCCTCACCTTTACCAATTGAAGACTCGCCTTTACAAAAATGGCATTTTGGTTGATGAAGAAGAGGAGACATTTGGTTACCGCTATATGGATTGGCAAGCGGGTAAGGGCTTCTTTCTCAATGGTCGCTGGTTGAAGATTCATGGGGTTTGTTTGCACCATGACTATGGATCTCTGGGAGCTGTGGAAAACAGGTCAGCTGCCGAGAGACGCTTGCGCCAGATGAAGGAAATGGGCGTCAATGCGATTCGAATCACCCATAATCCAGCTAGTAGTATCTTGCTGGATGTGGCTGCCAAAATGGGCTTACTCATCCAAGAAGAAGCCTTTGATACCTGGTATGGAGGCAAGAAAGAATATGACTATGGTCGCTTTTTTGAGGAAGAAGCGACTCATCCAGAAGCGAAAGCAGGCGATTTCTAGTCAGATTACGATTTGCGCACCATGATTGAGCGTGGCAAGAACAATCCAGCGATTTTTATGTGGTCCTTGGGAAATGAAGTCAGCGAAGCAGATGGTGATGCTCATTCATTGAAGACTATCAAACGCTTGCTAGAAAGGGTCAAAGAAGTGGATGATAGTCGTTTTGTGACCATGGGAATGAATCAGTTCCGCTTTGGAGATGGGTCTGGAGGTCATGAAAAGATTGCTGATTTGCTGGATGTAGTGGGCTTGAATTACTCGGAAGACAATATTGATGGGATTCGCAAAAGACATCCCAAGTGGCGACTTTACGGCTCTGAAACCTCATCGGCTACCCGAACACGTGATAGCTATTTTCGCCCAGCTAAGGAATGGGTTGGGAGATAATCGCCGCGTGCGGAATTTTGAACAGTCAGACTATGGCAATGATAGAGTTCCTTGGGGGAAGACGGCGACGGCTTCTTGGATAGCAGATAGAAATCGGCTAGACTATGCGGGTCAGTTTATCTGGACAGGAGTGGACTATATCGGTGAACCGACTCCTTGGCACAACCAAAATGATACACCTGTCAAGAGTTTCTATTTTGGGATTGTGAACACAGCAGGGATTCCTAAAAATGACTATTATCTCTATCAAAGTCAGTGGGTGGACCTAGATCAGCAGCCTATGGTTCATATCCTGCCCCACTGGAATTGGGAAATCCACAAGAGTTATCAACAAGTTGTGGATAAGTATGGGGATATCCCTGTTCAAGTGTATTCAAATGCTGGTTCTGTAGAGCTATTTCTTAATGGAAAATCCCAGGGCAGGAAGACTTTTCAGGAGAAATGGACTTCAGATGGCAGAAAATACCAAGAGTGAGAAGGTTCTGACCAACTCTATCTCGAATGGCGCTTGGCTTATTAACCAGGAAAAGTGCGTGCTGTGGCCTATAACCATCAATGTCAGATTGTGGCAGAAGATAGGGTGGTGACTGCAGGTAAGCCAGCCAAAATCGGGTTACATGCCGAAAAAACACAACTGGGGCCAGATGGGCAAGACCTCCTTTATCTCTATTTTGATGTATTGGACAAGGATGGAAACTGGGTGCCGAGTGTTTCCAATCAGCTTCATTTAAAAATTGAGGGCCCTGCTCGCATTGTGGGTGTGGATAATGGCAGGCAGGCCAGTCGTGAACGTTACAAGGCTCAGAAAAATGGTCAAGAGGAAAGCCTTTCATGGCAGAGGTGTCCTCTTAGTTCAGAGCTTGGAGCAGGCAGGTCTAGTCAGAGTAAAAGCTAGTGCTAGAGGGCTAGAGCCAGCAAGTTTTGATCTCTTAGTGGGAGATGCTTTGCCTACCCAACCAGTGAAAAATAAGCGCTTGTTTGAGATTTGAGTGGACAAGCAGGCAGGCTTACAAGAAGGGGATTCCCTAGCTATTGGACTTTATCCACAAACTGTGGATAACCCTGTGAACAAGGTGGGGAATAGTGAAGTGATTTGGGAGACGAGTGGTAGTGCCCACGCCATTATCAAGCAGGGAGTGCTTCATTGCTTGTCTGCAGGCGACTTGGCTATCCGAGCCATGTATCAAGGCAAAATCTATCAAACTCATTTGCAGGTGGCAGAAAATACCTCACTAGGGCAGGCAGTTTTTGTACGACCACTTCGCTTGTATACAGATAAGGGAACTTATCCACATCTTCCATCTTCAGTTTTGGTGGACTATGAGTCCGGTAGTGCAAAACGAGTCAAGGTTGTTTGGGAGGAGATTCCTGAAGAAGCTTTGGCAAGCTTTCATAAATTTACGGTATCTGGTCAGCTAGAGTGTTTGGATTTAAAGGCTTCTGCTCAGGTTTGTGTCCAAGGGATTTGCGCTGTTGAGCCTGAAAGGGTTTGGACGCTTGTCAAGGAAGCCCCACATTTACCAGACCGAGTCAAGCTAGTCTTGTCAGATGGCAGAAGAGATACGGCCAAGGTGACTTGGGATGAACTCGAACTTCAAGTCTATGCTCAGGTAGGAGAAAGTGTGCTCACAGGACAAGTAGAGGGTTGTGAGTTGCCAGCAACAGTCACCATTCATGTGACAGATGCTAGTGTAGATGGGGAAGTTATTTCCAATCAGTGGACAGGGTCCAACCTGCCTCTGGTCTTTGCTTCTCACTCAGAGCCAAATCACCCAGCCTCTTACCTCAATGACAAGGTCATTGCTCGGAAAAAATCGACAGCCAATACTTGGATTGCCAAGTCAGAGAAAGCCAGCGTGGGCGTTCTTTTTGGAGATGCAGGGATTTTAAAACCGCGATTTGTGGATAACGTGACCTTGTATTATGTTGAAATGTGGCTGTTGAGCCGACCTTTATTGATTATTACATAGGGAATGAGCCTAGCTTACCTCGGACTCCAAATCATTTGGATAAGGATTCTCTGCTCAAACAAGAGGAGAATTGGCGGCCTGTATCAGCTATCCGAAAAGTTTCAATCGACAAGGATGAAGAGCTCCGTTTTGAATTTAATAAGGTGAAAACTTATGCCCTTCGTCTTCGATTTGAAGGCTTGAGCAGTCCCCTAGCGTTAACAGAATTGCAAGTGTATGCAAAAAAAGTAAAGAAAAATGTAGATAGGAAGTAATATGGTAAGAGAAATAAAACCGCATGGGCCCTTGCCTAGTCAGGCCCAGCTAGCTTATTTAGAGGATGAACTAGCAGCCTTTATCCATTTTGGTCCCAATACCTTTTATGACCAGGAATGGGGAACAGGTCAGGAGGATCCTGAACGCTTTAACCCGGCACAGTTAGATGCGCGTGAGTGGGTTCGCGTGCTCAAGGAAACGGGCTTTAAGAAGTTGATTTTAGTGGTCAAGCACCACGATGGTTTTGTCCTTTATCCGACAGCTCATACAGATTATTCGGTCAAGGCTAGTCCTTGAAGTATCCCAAGCTGCCACAGAGTTTGATATGGATATGGGGATCTACCTATCACCCTGGGATGCCCACAGCCCCCTCTATCATGTGGACCGAGAAGCGGACTATAATGCCTATTATCTGGCTCAGCTGAAGGAGATTTTATCAAATCCTGCCTATGGAAATGAAGGGAAATTTGCTGAGGTCTGGATGGATGGTGCCAGAGGAGAGGGCGCTCAAAAGGTCAATTATGAATTTGAAAAATGGTTTGAAACTATTCATGAACTGCAGGGCGATTGCTTAATTTTTTCAACAGAAGGCACCAGTATCCGCTGGATTGGCAATGAACGAGGGTATGCAGGTGATCCCTTGTGGCAAAAGGTGAATCCTGACAAACTAGGGACAGAAGCAGAGCTGGATTATCTTCAGCATGGAGATTCTTCAGGCACTATTTTTTCAATCGGAAAGGCAGATGTTTCCATCCGGCCAGGTTGGTTTTACCATGAAGAGCAGGATCCTAAGTCACTTGAGGAGTTGGTCGAAATCTATTTCCACTCAGTGGGGAGAGGAACCCCGCTCCTACTTAATATTACGCCGAATAAAGCTGGGCTATTTGATGCAAAGGATATTGAACGCCTCTATGAATTTGCGGCCTATCGCAATGAGCTCTATAAAGAAGATTTGGCTCTGGGAGCTGAGGTATCTGGTCCAGCTCTTTCCGAAGACTGTGCTTGTTACCATCTGACAGATGGTCTTGAGACCAGGTCTTGGGCAAGTGATGTAGGCTTGCCTATCAAGTTAGAACTCGACTTAGGATTTCCTAAAACTTTTGATGTAATTGAGTTAAGAGAAGATTTGAAGCTAGGGCAACGAATCGCTGCTTTTAATGTGCAAGTAGAGGTGGACGGCGTCTGGCAAGAATTTGGTCCAGGCTTTACAGTTGGTCATAAGCGCCTCCTGCGAGGTTCGCTAGTAGAGGCACAGAAGGTGCGCGTGATGATTACAGAGTCACAGGATTTACCTGTATTGACCAAGATTTCACTCTATAAAACTCCGAGGTTATCACAAACAGTAGCTGTTCAGGGGCTAGCATTTGCAGAAAAAAGTCTAGCTGTAGCAAAGGGAGAGACTCTTCATTTTAGGATTGAACGTAGCGAAAGTAGCTTCTCTTTAGAGGCTAAGATTTCGATTCAACTGGGGACTGGTGTCCATGGTGTCGCCTATTAGGACGAGATTCAAGTCCTTCAATTCCAAGCAGGGGAAAGCAAAAAAGATTTGTGCCTACCAACCCTGTATTTTGCTGCTGATAAGATCTTGGATTTCTATCTGAATCTGACTATTGATGGACAACTGGTTGATCAAGCTCATATTTTAATTGAAACGAGATAAAAATCCTCACAATTCATTTCCTTTTCGAATAAACAGATAGAACCATCGAATCTAGCAAAATATATAATAAAAGAAGGAAGTGGATGATTCTCAGACATCCGGGCATCAGCCCAACTAATGATTTAGTGGCTAAGAAAATCTTTAGTAATCCAGAAATCACTTGTCAATTTATTCGCGATATGTTGGACTTACCTGCAAAAAATGTGACCATTTTGGAGGAAAGCAATATTCACGTATTATCCTCCATGCCTTATTCAGTGCAGGATTTCTATACCAGTATAGACGTCTTGGCGGAGTTGGACAATGGCACTCAAGTAATCATTGAAATTCAGGTACATCATCAGAATTTTTTCATCAATTGCCTGTGGGCTTACCTATGCAGTCAGGTCAATCAAAATCTAGAAAAAATTCGCCAACGAGAAGGTGATACACATCAAAGTTATAAACACATCGCACCAGTATATGCTATCGCAATTGTGGACAGCAATTACTTCTCAGATGACATAGCTTTTCATAGCTTTAGTATGCGTGAGGACACGACAGGTGAGGTTTTAACTATCATAAATAACGGTCAAGAAAACCATCTAGTCAAGATGGCGTTCTTGGAATTAAAAAATACAGAGAAACCAGCAAAGACAAGGCTCGCAAGCCGTGGTTGGAGTTTTTTGGGAACAAACCCTTTACTCAGCAACCCGAGCGAGCCATCAACCAAGCAGACCAACTGTTGGACTACAAGAGCTGGTTCGAGGAGGACAGGAAGATGTTTAGTGAACAACGCAGACGTGAAGAACAAGCCTTGTTAGCACAGGACTATGCCTTGGAAACAGCTAGGGCGGAGGGGCTGGAACAAGGTTTAGAGCGTGGGAAAGTTGAAGGAAGTTTGTCTATGCTACTAAATCTCGTTCGTCAACATCTCCTGACTTCGGAGATTGCGAGTGAACAATTAGGTATGAGCGTCTCTGAATTTGAGGGACTGTTGTAAATAGTCAAAAACGACATGTTATCGGCTGAGATAGCATGTTTTATTTTGGTTTAATGTTTTTCAATTTCGACAAAAACTATCAATAATTTAAGTTGAAATAAAATAGCTACTATAGAGGCAAAATCATGTTAAAAATGTAAAAAAATAAAAAATTAGAAGCGATTACAAATCAGGGAATGAATTCATATTTTTAAGGAGGAATTTTAATGGTTCTAATAGACCATTTAAGTACATCATAAAAACCCTAAAATTTTGTAATTAGATAGAATTTAAATAGCTAGTTACAAAAGCAAATGTTACGATTTGTCAACATTTTACAATCTATATGATTTTAATTTAATTTACTTTGCTTTTAAAATAGTTTTGTGTTATCATTGTGATGTACATTAAGTACAAAAAAATGATATAAATAATATGCAAATATTATGCATATTAACATATTATAAATTATGAATAATATAAAATTTAAGGAGGTTGTGTCTCATGAAGAGTAAACAACAGGAGTATCGCACTGAAAAGTGTCTTCGTTATAGTATCCGAAAGGTCAGTTTTGGTGCAGCTAGTGTAGCAGTGGCCGCTCTTTTCATGTTCCTAGGGAATGGGGCTGTATCAGCTGATGAGCTTGGGAAACAAGATGTAACAGTTATTGAAAAAAATCTTGAGCCCAAAGCTTCTCAAGATGGAGAAAAGACTGTCCAATCTGATGCTTTAGCAACAGAAGTGACCGCTAAACCAGAAGAAAATGTTGTCGCACAATCAGAGCCGGCTTCTAAATCGGCAGAATCAGCAAAACCAACTTCAACTTTGGATAAGTCACAATTGGAAAGCTATATCGCTGAAATTGAAGGGAATATTTCATCAGGTAAATACGCTAATAAAACAGAGGAAAGTATTAGTCTTTTAAATTCTGAGATAGCTTCTGCCAAGTCTGTGCTTGCTTCTGCAACCAGTCAAAATGAACTAAAAGCAGCTTACAACAAGCTTGTTACTGTAGTAAGCTCAAAATTAAAAAACAAACCAGTTGAGAAAAAAGAAACGCCAGCAGTAGATACTACAAATGCTAAAGAAACTGTAGGTAAAAAAGCAGAAAACACAGAGAAAAAATCTGATTCAAACTCAATCGAAAACACTGGATCTAAAGACTCACGTAATGGACAAGCATTAGATAAAAATAATGCATTTAGAGCGGAGACAACTGCAACTCATGGTAACTTTAATTACTCTATGGAGTATTCTAATGGAAAAGAAATTTACCTTTATAATGAAGAAGATGCAGATGTCAATATTACAGTTAGCTCAACAGCTGGAAATATTACTAAAGCAACAGTTAAAGCTGGAAGTGGTCAGTTTGTGCTAAAATCGAAAAGTGATCAAGCGATAGCTCATGCTAAAGGTCAGAACGTACCTATGCCACAGGAAGAAGAAGTTGAAATAGATGGCTATGGTTGGAGTTATCATCAAACACTAAGTGAAACTCAAGGTCCAGTAAAAATTAAAATCACTGGTAAACCAAATGATACTTTTAAAGGACTTAAATCTTACACAAAAACTGAAGATCAACGAGCAGTATTAGGAGCAAGATATTTACAACTTGAAGATTCTACTGGTGCTAAACTGTCTGGAGGTAACAATCCATCGGCTCCTGGTTATTTCAACTTAGTTGTTAAATCTCAAACATACAAATACGATATTCAACCAGTAGCAGAGAAGAATAAAGTTGCTGTTGTAGATATTAACAACTTAACTCCAACTGATATTGATAAAATTAAAGAGAAAATTAATATTCAATATTCTGATAAAGCAACGAAAGAAGATGCTCGACTTGCTTCTAAAAAAGGAGAAGTTTTACAAAATAGATCAACGGTAGTGAAAGAAGTCGCTGTTGCTAACGGAACAGTTACAGTTACGTATAATGACGATTCAGTAGATACTACTCCAGTTGCAAATGTAGCACGTACTAACCCAGCGCCAACAGTAGAACTTCCATACTCAAATGCAGACAAACGTCAAATCTATGTTTACACAGGAGAAAATACAGATTTAACATTCACAGGTAAAGACGAAACAACAGTTAAAGACTTATACTTACGTGGACCAGGTGGTGTTGGAAATGATAATGCCGCAGCGTACGGATTCACAACAGGTAAGATTGATAACGGTGCCGTTACAAATGGCGAAGGAACAGTATCTGGCGATAAGAGAACAGCAACTATCAAGATGAAGGGTATTACAACTCTTAAAGCTCCAAACCAATGGACAAGTTTTATTGAAGCTAAAGATAATGATGATTTCAAATCAATGACAGGAGCAAATTACGATGCTTCAACTGATGATGCAGTACGTAAACAAAAACCAGGATATGTTCAATTCATCGTTAAATCTCAAACAGATAAGTACAATATCAAGGCACCAACAGAAAAGGTTACAGTAGCAGACCCAACAAATGTAACAGAAGATGATTTAGCTAAAATCAAAGAAAAGTTACAACTTGAGTATAATAAGGATAATGACGATGCGAATATCTCAAAAGATGCTCCAGTTACAGATAAAGATACTAAGATTAAGTCAGTAACAAAAGATGCTAAAGGAAATCTTGTAGTAACATACGCAGACGGTTCTCAAGACACAAGAGCATTATCAGACTTTGTAAACAAAGCACCAACAGTAGAACTTCCATATTCAAATGCAGCCAAACGTCAAATCTATGTTTACACAGGAGAAAACACAGATTTAACATTCACAGGTAAAGACGAAACAACAGTTAAAGATTTGTACTTACGTGGACCTGGTGGTATTGGAAATGATAACACTGCAGGTTATGGATTTACAACAGGTAAGATTGATAACGATGTAGTTACAAATGGCGAAGGAACAGTATCTGGTGATAAGAGAACAGCAACTATTAAGATGACAGGTGTTACAACACTTAAAGCTCCAAACAAATGGACAAGTTTTGTTGTTGCTAATGACAATGATAATGCTAAATCAATGCCATCAGATCTAAACTATGACGCTTCAACTGATGATGCAGTACGTAAACAAAAACCAGGATATGTTGAGTTTATCGTTAAAGACCAAACATCTAAATATGATATTGTTGCACCAACGGAAAAAGTTGCAGTAGCAGATCCAGCAAATGTTACAGATGCAGAGTTAGAAAAAATCAAAGAAAAATTAAAACTTGAATACAATAAGGATAATGATGATGCGAACCTAGCAGATAAAAAAGGTAAAAATGTAGAGGATAAAGACACTAAAATCAAGTCAGTAACTAAAGATGGTCAAGGAAATCTTGTTGTAACTTATAAAGATGGATCTGTAGATAAAAAACTACTTTCTGAGTTTGTTAACCTTAACAAACAACCAGCCCTTGATGCGGTTAATAAAGCAGCAGAAAACAAGATTGCTGAAATCAATAAAACTCCAAATGCTACTGATGAAGAAAAAGCAGCAGCAATCGCTAAAGTAAATGCAGATAAAGAAAAAGCTCTTAATACAATTAATGATGCTAATGTAACGACAAAAGCAGAATTAGATAAAGCGAAAGAAGCAGGGACAACTGCAATCGCAGCGGATAACCCAGTAGTAGCGAAAAAAGATGCAGCAAAAGCAGATGTAGAAGTAGCGCGTAAAGCAAAAGCAGATGCTATTAATGCAGACAAAAACTTAAGTCAAGCAGAAAAAGATACAGCTATCGCTAAAATCAATAAAGCGGCTAAAGATGCAACAAAAGCAATCGATGCGGCAACGACAGATGCAGCTGTAGATACAGCGAAAAATGCTGGAACTACAGAATTTGGTAAAGTTAACCCGGTAGCAAAAGAAGCTGCAAAACAAGCTGTAGCAGACGAGTTAACTAAGAAAGAAGCAGAAATCGACGCTCGTGATGACTTAACACAAGAAGAAAAAGACGCAGCTAAGAAAGAAGCACAAGCTAAAGCCAAAGAAGCAACTGATGCAATCAATGCTCAACCTGATACAGTAGATACGCCAGAAAAAGCAACAGCAGCGCAACAAGTTGTAGACACAGCTAAAGATAAAGGAGTATCAGAAGTTAAGGCGATTAACCCAGAAGCAAAAGCCAAACTAGCAGCTAAGAAAGCAATTGATGAAGCATTAAAAGCGAAAGAAGCGGAAATAGATGCACGAACTGATTTAACAGACGAAGAAAAAACTGCAGCAAAAGAAGAAGCAAAAGCAGCAGCTGACAAAGCGAAAGAAAATGTAGATAAAGCAACAACAGATGCGGCTGTAAAAGAAGCAGAAAAAGCAGGAACATCAGAAGTTAAAGCAATTAATCCAGAAGCGAAAGCCAAACCAGCGGCTAAAAAAGCAATTGATGAGAAACTGGCAGAACAATTAAAAGCTATTGAAAATACACCTGATGCTACTGATGAGGAAAAAGCAGCAGCAATTCAAAAAGCTCAGGATGCAGCAGAACAAGCAAAACAAGCAATAGATGATACTAAAACAGATGCAGAGGTAAATACTGCAAAAGAAACGGGTGTAGCAGAAGTTGAAAAAGCTCTTCCAGTAGTTGAAGATAAACCAAATGCTCGTAAAGCAATTGATGAAGAAGCAAAAGCTAAAAGAGCAGAAATCGATGCTCGTAATGATTTATCTCCTAAAGCTAAAGAAGCATTAAAAGCTAAAGTAGATAAAGTTGCGAATAAAGCTAAAGCAGCAATCGATGCAGTAAGTAGTGAAGCTGATGTTAATGTAATAGAAGAAGCAGATAAGGAAGCTATTAAAGCAATTGGAGATATCAATAGACCAATTGACAAAGTTCTTGTAAAAGACCCAAGTGCATTAACAGATGAAGAAAAAGCTAAAATCTTAGAAGAAGTTAAAAAAGTTAATCCTACAGCCAAAGAAGTTAAATATAACGAAAATGGTAAAATCGAGGTAACTACTGAAAATGGTGATAAAGGAACGATTAATCCAGCTAAATTAGTTAAAACTGAAGAAGACTTAGATAACGGTAAAGGTGGAAACGACATTAATAAACCACTTGATAAAGTTATCGTAAAAGATCCAGCTAACCTAACAGATGAAGAAAAAGCTAAGATTATTGCAGAAGTTGAAGAGGTTAATCCAGATGCTATTGTAACGATAGATGAAAATGGAACTGTTTCTGTGTCTACTCCAGATGGAAAAACTTCGGCAATTCCAGCATCAGATTTAGTAAGAACTAAAGAAGATACAGAAAAAGCAGGAGCGGGGAATAGTAGTATTGTGAAACCGGCAGATAAGATAGTCGGTGAAGCTAATGACCCAGACGATCAAGCTAAAGCAGAAGAGAAATTAAGAGAACTAAATCCAGATACTAAATCTGTCAAATTCGATGGGAATGGTAATGCTACAGTTACACTAAAAGACGGCACTACAGCAACAATTCCATCGGAAGACTTATTCAAATCAGAAACTGATGAGACTAAACCAAAAGCAGGAAACGACATCGTAAAACCAGCGGACAAAACATTAGTGAAAGATCCAGCTAAGTTAACAGACGAAGAAAAAGCAGTAATCGCAGCGAAAGTAAAAGAAGTAAATCCAGGTGCAACTGTAGTAATTGATGATAAAGGAAATGCAACAGTAACAACACCAGAAGGAAAAACAGCGGTAATCCCAGCAGCAGACTTAACTAAGAGTGCAGAAGATGTAGCTAAGCCAAAAGCAGGAAACGACATAGTTAAACCAGCAGATAAAACTGTAGTAGCGAACCCAGAACAATTAACTGATGCTGAGAAGAAAGCGATTGAAGATAAAGTTAAAGCCG
>ERZ773009.1139-NODE-1139-length-18918-cov-22.829401_pt1 | contig 18918 bp, 15 predicted proteins | sample MGYA00580663_ERZ773009 | MGnify/ENA primary metagenome ERZ773009 (study PRJEB29015, sample SAMEA2737969) | human oral metagenome | biome: human oral; feature: human-associated habitat; material: dental | place: China | collected 2026 ... | reverse complement strand
TAGAACGTCGTGAGACAGTTCGGTCCCTATCCTCTGCGCGCGCAGGAGACTTGAGGAGACCCGTCCCCAGTACGAGAGGACCGGGACGGACGGACCTCTGGTGCGCCAGTTGTCCCGCCAGGGGCACCGCTGGTTGGCCACGTCCGGGAAGGGTAACCGCTGAAGGCATCTAAGCGGGAAACCACCTCCAAGACCAGGTCCCCGCACAACCCCCCCCGGGGGGTTGTGGAAGGCCCCCAGTGGACCACTGGGTCGATAGGCCGGAGGTGCAAGCCCGGCAACGGGCTCAGCCGACCGGTACTAATAGGCCGACACGAACCACACACCCACACGCCCACGCACCCGCACCAGCGCCCGAGCGCGCCGGGGCGGGCGGCGAACCAGACCCCGCGTCCACTACGCAGCCCAGAACCAACCCACCCCACCCCCCCACACGCGGGGGGCCGGCCACCAGGGCCGCGCACCACAACCCCACCACCGTCCCGGCGGCCACAGCGGGCGGGGAAACGCCCGGACCCATACCGAACCCGGAAGCTAAGCCCCCCAGCGCCAATGGTACTGCCCCCACCAGGGAGCGGAAGAGTAGGACACCACCGGAACACACACCAACCAACCGGCCCGCGCGGGGCCGGCGCCCCAACCAGGCGCCCACCCCACGCGGGCCGGCCCCACACCCACACCCAACACCGCCGCCTCCCACCGCCGCACGGGAAAAGAGACGCGGCGAAGGCGGCGAAGGGCGAAGAGACGCAGCGGAGCAAACCCCGCTAGCGGGCACCGACGAGTCCCGTCGGCTCCTTGACACCGATCACGCCAACGGCTACTCTGACCGAAACCTAAATCGAATTAGGTAGGAGGTCAACGATGACACAGCTCACCCGGCGCGGTCTACTGGCCGGGGCGGTGGGGGTAGGCTCCCTCGCCCTCCTCGGCAGCCAGTGGCCGCGCCTCACGGGCGCGGACATCCCCGGCAGGCACGACGACTCGCTGTCGATCGCGATCCTGGGGACGAACCAGGACGCCGCGGCGAGGCAGTCCCTCGTCGACGCGTTCACCGCCCGCCACCCCGACATCCCCGTCCGCCTCCAAGCCATCCAGGGGACGGACTGGGCCGACTTCTTCGCCAAGATCCTCACCATGGTGGCGGCCGGCACCCCGCCCGACGTGTGCGTCGTCGCCACGGAGGGGGCCCAGCTCTTCGCCGAGCGCCTGGCCGAGCCGCTGGACGAGTTCATCAAGCGCGACGCCGCCCAGGTGCAGGACTACTTCGACGACGTCCACCCCAGCCTCATCGAGGCCTTCATGTACAAGGGCTCCTTCTACCAGATGCCCATCGACTTCAACGCCGCGAACATGTACTTCAACACCGAGGCGATGCGGCGGGCCGGCGTCCCCTACCCGGCCGCGGACTGGACCCACCAGGACTTCCTGACGATGGCGCGTCAGATGCGCCAGGCGGCGGGCTCGGGCTTCGTGCCGTTCTACTGGACCAACCGCCTGTGGGGCGGGATCGTGCCGTGGCTCTACATCAACGACACCAGCTTCCTGACCGAGACCAAGTCCCCCGGCGGGGAGTGGCTGTGGGACCGCTTCTACCCCGACCACAAGGGCGCCTACTCCGGCGGCTTCCTGTGGGAGGGCTCCAACGCCTCCGACCCGAAGGTCGCCGAGTCCTTCGAGTTCGTGCGCGCCCTGGTGGAGGAGGGGCTGGGCACCAGCCCCGCCCAGGGCGGCGGCAACGAGCTCGTCGGCCAGTTCTCCGGCGGCTCCATCGGCATGACCCCCGCAGGGGGCTTCTGGGTCCAGGGACTGAGCGAGGCCGGCCTGACGCCTCAGGACTACGACGTCGCCTACTTCCCCAAGTGGCGCACCCAGCGGCACCAGTTCGGCGCCGCCGGATACGCGATCCTCAAAACGTCCGAGCGCAAGGACGAGGCCTGGGAGTGGGTGAAGTTCTGCACGTCGCGGGAGGGGATGCAGCTCGCCTTCCCGTCCCCCAACACCACGCCCACCCGCCGCTCGATGTGCAACGAGGCCCTGTACTCGCAGAAGGGCCCCGCCCACTGGAAGGTCTTCTACGACACCCTCGACCAGCTGCCCTGCGCGCCGATCCCGGCGCCGCCGCAGCAGGCCGCCGTCGAGACCGCTCTCATCAAGAACGTCCTCGGGGCCGTCACCGGCTCCGCCGCAGAACTCCCCGCGGCACTGGAGCGGCTGGACGAGGACCTCACCCGAGCCCTGGAGGCATGAACATGCAGCGCAAGCTTCTCATCGGACTGTTCCTGGCCCCCACCGTCATCGGACTGGGCCTGTTCACCTTCCTGCCGATCCTGGCCTCGGTCGTCCTGGCCTTCTTCTCGTGGGACATCATCACGCCCCCCAGATTCGTCGGCCTGGAGAACTTCGCCGATATCGCGGCCGACCCGACGATCCGGGTGTCGTTCCTCAACACCATCGGCTTCGTCGTCGTCGCCGTCACCCTGCAGCTCGCCGTCGCCCTCGTGCTCGCGGTGCTCGTCAACACCAGGATGCCCGGGCTCCTCAAGTCGTTCTTCCGCTCCGTGCTGTTCTTCCCGCTCGTCCTGTCGGCCGCGTCGGTGTCGATCATCATGGGCTACCTGTTCAACGAGAACTTCGGGCTGGTCAACCACGTCCTCAACCTGCTCGGCATGGCCGACGTCCCGTGGCTGACCTCGACGCACGGGGCGATGATCGTGGTCATCCTCGTGTACGTCTGGCAGAACTTCGGCTTCTCCTTCCTGCTGTTCCTGGGCGGCCTGTCCTCGATCCCCAAGGAGGTCTACGAGGCCGCGCAGGTCGACGGCGCCACGGGCTGGAAGCAGTTCTGGAGGATCACGTTCCCGCTGGTGAGCCCGACGACGCTGGTCGCCTCCGTCATGGCGATCATCTCGGCCCTGCAGATCTTCGACCAGCCCTACGTGCTCACCCGAGGCGGACCCGGCGACTCCACCCGGACCGCCGTCATGGTGATCTACGAGTCCGCGTTCAAGCAGCTCGAATTCGGCAGGGCCTCGGCCATCGGGATCGTCCTGACCGTTGTCATCATGCTGGTCACGGCGGTCCAGTTCCGCCTGTCCCGGCGCTTCGTCTTCTACGGCTGAGGAGTTCCGACATGAAGAAGGCAGCCACCTACGTCATCCTCGCCCTGGCCAGTCTGATCACCCTCGCCCCGGTGATCTGGACGGTCCTGTCGTCCATGCGGCCCCCCGCCGAGTCCCTGTCCGCCGACGGCTCATTCATCCCCAGCAGCCTCGACTTCTCCTCCTACCCGGCGGTGTTCAAGGAAGTCGACATGTGGATGCTCACCCTCAACTCGGTGCTCGTCACCGGAATCATCGCCGTCGGGCAGATGCTCTCCGCAGCCATGGCGGGCTACGTGTTCGCGCGGTTCGAATTCCGGGGCAAGAACCTCCTGTTCGCCCTCATCCTGGCGACCATGATGGTCCCCATGCAGGTGACCATCGTGCCGGTCTTCATGCTCATCCGGGGCATGAACCTGGCCGACACCCTGCTCGCCCTCATCCTGCCCGCCATTCCGACGGCCTTCGGCACCTTCCTCATGCGCCAGTACTTCCTGGGCCTGCCCGCGGAGCTGGGGGAGGCGGCCCAGATCGACGGCGCCGGCCCGTGGCGGATCTTCGCGTCCATCTACGCGCCGCTGGCGATGCCGGGCATGGCCATTGTCGGGATCCTGGCGTTCAACTTCCACTGGAACGAATTCTTCCGCCCGCTCATCATGACCATCAGCGAGCAGAACTTCACGCTGCCGCTGGGGCTGGTCTCCCTTCAGGGCAATATGGGCACCGGCTCGGTGGCCACCGTCCTGGCGGGCGTGGTACTTTCAATGATTCCGGCCTTCCTCGTGTTCGTCTTCGGGCAGCGGACGCTGCGCGAGGGCCTGACCGCCGGCTCGCACCGCTGAGAGGAGCAGCATTATGACCGCGCCCACCACCAGCTACCACCTGCGACCCCGCAGCGGGTGGCTCAACGACCCCAACGGCATGGCCCGCGTCGACGGCGTGTGGCACGTGTTCTTCCAGCACAACCCGCACGCCCCCGTGCACGATCGGATCGCCTGGGGCCACGCCACGAGCCGCGACCTGGCCCACTGGGAGCTCCAGCCGGTCGCCTTCTCGCCCTCACCGGGGGCGCCCGACGCCTTCGGCTGCTGGACGGGGGTGTTCGTCCCGGGTCACGACAGGCCCGCCGTCGTATACTCGGGCATCGCCGACGACTCGCGCCAGTCGACGATCTGCCTGAGGTGGGGCAGTGCGGATCTGCGCGACTGGGGAGCGCCGATCGTCGTCGGGCGCACGCCCCGGCAGGACGGCATCGCCATTATGCGCGACCCCTTCGTCTTCGAGCACGATGGGCGCCGGTTGGCCGTCCTCGGGGTCGGCCTGGCCGACGGCGCGCCCGCCATCGCCCTGTTCGACCGCAGCGACGAGCTCTCCTGGCGCTACGAGGGGATCCTCCTCGCCGACGACCCGGTCCTCGCGGCGGTCGGCCGGGCGGACGTCTGGGAGTGCCCCCAGCTGTTCCCCCTCGACGGGCGCTGGGTGCTCATCGTGTCCCTGTACGACAGGGGGGTGCTCGGCGGCGTCGTCGCGGCCGTGGGCGACCTCGTCGACGAGGGCGGATCGATGCGCTTCGCCGCCCGGAGCGCGCACGCGGTGGACGAGGGCGCGGACTTCTACTCCCCGCAGGTCGTGGCCGCCGCCGGACAGGCGCCGCTCCTCATGGGCTGGATCCGCCAGGACGGCCAGGACCCCCGGGTCCGCGACCACGCCGGCTGCCTCAGCCTGCCGCGCCGTCTGCGGCTGGTCGACGGCCTGGTGACCGGCGAGGTCGACCCGGGTGCCGCCTCCGCCCTGACGCCGGGGCCCGCCCGTCCGCTGCCGGCCGGGCGCACGAGCCTGGCCGACCGGCGCTGGGCGCTCGACGTCATCGGCCGGGGCGTCCGGCTCGATCACCCGGACCTGGGGGAGCACGATGTCGCCCCCGGCGACCGGGTCTGGGTCGACGGCTCGGTGCTCGAGCTCTACCGGGCCTCGGGCGTGCCCGCGACGTGGCGCCACGACGAGCCGTGGACGCTGCTGGTCCCGGCCGACGGCGCGGTCGAGGCCGGAGACGTCGTCCCCCGGGTCCCCTGAGGTCCGGCCCGGCGCGGTGGAGCGGGGACTCGACGGCGCGGCGGCGCGCATCAGCGCGGCCGCGCCGTCGAGTCGCGCACGACGAGTGGGCAGGGCAGGACCCGCTGGGGCGGATCGGGCCGCTCCCCCCGCGCGACGGCGAGCGCCAGCTCGACCGCCGTCTTCCCCATGAGGGCGTGCGGGAGGGCGACGGTGGTCAGCGGGGGGACCAGGCTCTCCGCCAGGGCCTCCTGGTCGTCGAAGCCGATGATCGACAGGTCCTCGGGGACGGACGCCCCGAGCCGGGCGGCGGCCAGCAGGGCCCCCGCGGCCACCCTGTCGCAGACGGCGAACAGCGCCGTCGGCCGGCGGGAGGGCGGGACGTCCAGGACCCGCATCGCCGCCGCGTGGCCGTCGTGGATCGACCAGCCGCGGCCCGCGTGCCGGGCCTCGACCCCCGCCTCGGCGGCGGCGGCGCGGAACGCCCGCCAGCGGATGGGTCCCGACACATTGCCGGAGTCGGCCTCCGGCAGCTCGGGGGAGTGGTGGCCGCCCAGCATGGCGACGCGGCGGTGCCCCAGATCGGCGAGGTGGCGCAGGGCGGCGGCGGCCCCGCCCGCGTCGTCGGGGCTGACCGAGGGCCGGTCCGGCCCGCGCGTCACGCAATTGGCCAGCACGAGGGGAACGCGGGAGGCGGGCGGCTCGTCCAGCCGCGTGAAGCCCATGGTGGCGTAGATGATGGCGTCGACCCGACGGCTCTCCAGGGCGGCGATGGCCTCGGCGGCGCGCTCGGTGCGGTGGCCGAGGTCCATCATGAGCAGGACGTGATCGGCGGCGTCGGCGGTCTCGGTGGCGGCGGCCAGGAGCCTGCCGCCGAAGGGGGAGGAGGCGAAGGCGTCGGTGACCAGGCCGATGGAGCTGGTGGAGTTGCGCCGCAGGCTCCGGGCGACGTAGTTCGGCCGGTAGTCCAGCTCCTCGGCGGCCTTGAGGACCCGGTCCCGGGTGGCCGACGAGATGTTCCCGGCGTCGCGCCCGTTGAGCACGAACGAGACGGCCGTCGTGGAGACTCCGGCCGCGGCGGCGACGTCGGCGGCGCGCACGCGCGCCCGTCCCTTCGAGCCCGTCATGGCCCCATGTCACCAGCCGCTTCGCGCCGTGTCAATCCGATGGCCCCGCCCCGGCGGACGGGGACGTGCCGAGGACCACGCGGGGCCCGGGGGCTTTCGCCCACGGCGGGGACGGCCGGTCGGCCACCATTGACCCGTGAGTGATTCCACAGTTCCTTATGACCCGACACGGCCCGAGCTCGACGCGGATCGCCTCATGCTTCAGTCCGCCGTCGTCCTGCGCCTGGGCCGTCTCATGCTCGCCTCGGGCGCAGGCTCCTACCGGGTGAAGTCCTCCATGGCGCGGGCCGCCTCCGCCGTCGGCCTCGACCGCCACGAGGCCACCGTCACCATGACCGAGATCGTGACCTCCTCCTACGTGGGGAACCGGTTCCGCACCGAGACGGCGGAGGTGCGCGGGGTCGGCGTCAACGTCGCGCGCCTGGAGGCCCTGCGCCGCATCGTCCACGACCTGCGCGCCCACGAGACCGTGGAGCACCTCCAGACCAAGCTCGACGAGGTGGAGCGCATGAGGGGGCTCTACGGGCCCCTGCTCAATGCGGCCGCCTCCGGCGTCGCCTGCGCGGGATTCTGCTTCCTGAACCGGGGCGGCTGGGTCGAGTGCCTGGCGGTGCTCGTCGCGGCCTTCATCGGGCAGGCGGTGCGCCGGCAGATGCTTGTGCGGCGCTACCAGCACTTCTTCACCTGGCTGGTCTGCGGCGTGGCCGCCTCGGGCGTCTACATGAGCATCGTGGGCCTGCTCGAGGCCACGGGCGCGGTCGGCGGCAATCACGAGGGCGGGGTCATCTCGGCGATCCTCTTCCTGATCCCCGGGTTCCCCATGGTCACCGCCATGCTCGACCTGGTGCGCCAGGACTTCTCCAGCGCCCTGTCGCGGGCGGCCTACGTGCTCATGGTCATGGCCTCGGCGGGCGTGGCCGTGTGGACCGTGACCTTCATGTTCGACTGGCAGGTCGAGGCGACCAGCACCGCGGTCCCCACGGGCTGGGTCCTGCACGTCCTGCGCTGCTCGTGCTCCTTCGTCGCCGCCTACGGCTTCTCCATGCTCTTCAACGCCGGCGCGAAGGCGTCGGCGCTGGCCGCCGTCGTGGGCGCGCTGGCCAACACCGGACGGCTCGTCCTCATCGACGAGTTCCACGTGCCCTGGCAGCTCGCCGTGGGCCTGGCCGCCGTGACCATCGGCGTGCTCGCGCAGCTGTTCGTCTCGCGCGCCTCGCTGTCGCGCGTGGCCCTGTCGGTGCCCGCCGTCGTCATCATGATCCCCGGCGTGCCCTTCTACCGGGCGATCTCCGCCCTCAACAACCGGGCCGTGGACGCCAATGTCGCCGTCGGGCAGGCCGCCGCCAACCTGGCCGAGGTCTTCTTCGTCATCACCGCCATCGGGGTCGGCCTGGCCATGGCCCGGATCCTCACCGACCACAACTGGCGCCACGACGTGTCCACCTCCGGCCACATCGTCCTGCCCGAGTCGCACGGCAGCGCCTCGGAGCCCCGCAGGCGCCGGGGCTGACGGGCGGCGTCGCCGGGGGCGCCGCGCCTCGGCCCGCCCGCGCCGTCGGCCCGCGCCGCCCTCACAGGCCGCCGAGGAACTGGGCGAAGAAGATCTTGGCGATCATGGCCACGGGGTAGACCATGGCGTAGCCCAGCGCGACGCGCGGATCGGAGCCGGTGCGCTCATTGGCGAAGGCGAGGACGGCCGGCTGGGTCTGGACGCCGCCGACGAGGCCGGACAGGCGCGTGCCGCCCATTCCGACGATCCAGCGCATGGAGGCGTAGGTGCCCAGTCCCACCACGGTGGTGATGACGAATCCGGTCACCAGGATCCTCCACCAGTCGCCCCCGGCGAAGGCGTCGGCGATCTGCCCGCCCGCCTTCGTGCCCGCCTGGGCGAGGAAGACGAGCAGGCCGAACTCGCCCAGGACGGCGGTGGCCGTGAAGGGCAGCGCCGTGACGAAGCCCTTGATCCGCCCGATCTTGCCGAAGACGAGGCCCACCAGGAGCGTGCCGGCCGCCGAGCCGATGGAGAAGGTCGCCCCGGTGGGGGTGAGGAACTTCCACTCGCCGATGACGATGCCCAGGGCCATGCCCACGCCCAGGGCGATCGGGTTGATGGAGGACAGGCCCCGGGCCGAGTCGCCGAAGAACTTGGAGATCTCCGCCATGCGCCCGGTCGGGGCGACGACGCGCACGCGGTCGCCCTCCTGGAGGACCAGGTCGGGCGTGCCCACCATGTCGACGTCGCCGCGCCGCACGCGCGAGATCGTCGCCCCGAACTTGGCGTCCACGCCGAGCTCGGCGACGGTGCGCCCGGCGAGCTTGGGGTCGGAGACGGTGATGCGGCGGAAGTCGAGGTAGCGGCGGTCCTCCAGGAGGGAGTGGGAGGAGCCGTGGCCGAGGGCCTCGATGACCTGCTTGACGGCCTCCTGGGTGCCCACGACGGTCACCAGGTCGTCCCGGTTGATCCGGTCCTCGTTGCGCGGGCGCGTGATCGGCCCGGTCTCGCCCCGGCGCAGGCGGGAGAACTTCAGCTCGCCGGAGATGCGCTCGGCGATGTCGCCGATCATGGGGGAGTCCTTGCGCTCGACCCGGATCGTGCGGTTGATGAGCGGGGAGGGCGCGTCCTTGTCCGCGCGGCGGTAGCGCAGGGCCATGAGGCAGAAGAACAGCATCCCGGTGACGCCGTAGAGGTAGGCCACCGCGTAGCCGACGGTGGCGATGGCGGGCCCCTCCTCGTTGCCGGCCAGCACCGCCGCGTTGCCGGCGGCGGCCAGCGACGGCGTGTTCGTGGTGGCCCCCGCGAAGGTCCCCGCGATGAGGGCCGGGTCCATTCCCAGGGCGCGGCCCACGCCCACGCCCGCCCCGGCCGCCGCGAGGAAGATCAGGAGCATGAGGGCCAGGGGCCCGCCGGCGGTGCGGATGACGTGGAAGAAATTGGGGCCGGACTGGACTCCGATGGCGAAGGTGAAGATGGCCAGTCCGAGGGTGCCCAGGGGCACGGGCACATCGACGGCCACGCCCTCCGAGGCCCCCCACGCGGCGAGCGCGATCCCGGCGAAGAGCACGGCGGCGGCGCCCAGGCTCACCCCCTTGACCTTGACGTGGCCCACGCCCATGCCCAATCCGATGAGGAGGAACAGGACGAGAACGGGGTTCTGGGAGAAATGGTGCAGGAGTCCGGTGACCACGGTGGCGCGCCAGCCTTTCCTTCGCTGCTCCGCTGTGCGCAGCGACGTCTGTGTCGGGGGAACTGGGGAGGATTGTGCCATCTTCCGGCGGGTCGGTGTCGGACTTCGGGCCGGGCCGCCCCGGGGACCGGCCCGATCCGGGGACCGGCCGGCCCCGCCATGACGCGGGGAGGCGCCGTCGTCCGAGTCCGTGATTCCATGATGTGAGACGAGTGGGTTCCGATATGACTACCCGGGGTCGAGCGCCTACCGTTGCCGCTATCCGGTCATCAGGACGACCGGATCAGGCGTTGAGCCCGTACGGGGAGGAGGGCAGGCGAATGGGACGAAGCGGCGGAACCGCGGCCGAGGACCGCCAGACGATGACAGGTGCTCAGGCGCTGGTACGCGCCCTGGAGGACGCCGGGGTCACGGACATCTTCGGCATGCCGGGCGGGGCCATCCTGCCCTTCTACGACCCGCTCCTGTCGAGCTCGAGGATCCGGCACATCCTGGTGCGCCACGAGCAGGGCGCCGGTCACGCGGCCGAGGGCTACGCCCTGGCCACCGGCCGCGTCGGCGTGTGCGTGGCGACCTCCGGGCCCGGGGCCACCAACCTCATCACCGCCATCGCCGACGCGCACATGGACTCGGTGCCCATGGTCGCCATCACCGGTCAGGTCGGGGCCCCCTCGATCGGCACCGACGCCTTCCAGGAGGCGGACATCATCGGGGCGACCATGCCCTTCGTCAAGCACTCCTTCCTGGTGACCTCGCCCGAGGAGATCCCCGCGCGCGTCGCCGAGGCCTTCCACCTGGCGGCCACCGGCCGCCCCGGGCCCGTCCTCATCGACGTGACCAAGGACGCCCAGGTCGGCATGACCGCATACCGGCGCCCCTCGCGCCTGGACCTGCCCGGCTACGCGCTGCCCGGACGGCCCAACCGGCGCCGGATCGAGCAGGCGGCCGAGGTCATCGCCTCCGCCGAGCGCCCCGTGTTCTACCTGGGCGGGGGCCTGGCCCGGGCCGGCGTGCCGACCCGCGAGCTGCTCGAGCTCGTCGACGTCGTGGGCGCCCCCTTCACCACCACGCTCACCGCCCTGGACGTCCTGCCCACGGACCACCCGCTCCACCTGGGCATGCCGGGGATGCACGGCACCGTCGCCGCCGTCGGGGCGCTCCAGCGCGCCGACGTCGTCATCGCCCTCGGCACCCGCTTCGACGACCGCGTCACCGGCAGGCCGGACACCTTCGCCCGGCACGCCGCCGTCGTCCACGTCGACATCGACCCGGCGGAGATCTCCAAGATCCGCACCGCCGACGTGCCCATCGTCGGCGACCTGGCCGACGTCGTCCCCGCCCTGAGCGCGGCCTGCCGCGCCCAGTTCGCCGCCGAGCCGCGCGCCGATACCGACCAGTGGCTCACGGAGGTCGCCCACATGCGGGCCACCTACCCCACCACCTGGACCGACACCGACGACGGCCTCCTCCAGCCGCAGGAGGTCATCACCCACCTGGACGCCCACGCCCCCGAGGACACCATCTGGGTCACCGGCGTCGGCCAGCACCAGATGTGGGCCGCCCACTACCTGCACTTCACCCGCCCCCGCTCCTGGATGACCTCCGCCGGGGCCGGCACCATGGGCTACGGCGTCCCCGCCGCCATGGGGGCCAAGGTCGGCGCGCCCGACCGCCCCGTATGGCTCATCGACGGCGACGGCTGCTTCCAGATGACCAATCAGGAGCTGGCCACCGCGACCCTCAACGAGATCCCCATCAAGATCGCGATCATCAACAACTCCTCCCTGGGCATGGTCCGCCAGTGGCAGACCCTGTTCTACGGGCAGCGCTACTCCAACACCGACCTGCACACCGGCGCCGGAACGGCGCGCATCCCCGACTTCGTCAAGCTGGCCGAGGCCTGCGGCGCCGTCGGCATCCGCTGCGAGCGCCTGGAGGACGTCGACGACGTCATCGCCCGGGCCAACGCCATCAACGACCGACCCGTCGTCATCGACTTCATCGTCTCGGCGGACGCCCAGGTGTGGCCCATGGTGGCCGCGGGCGTGTCCAATGACGAGATCCAGCACGCCCAGGGCATGAGCCCGGCGTGGGAAGAGGAGTGAGACCGTGAGCGAGAAGCACACGCTGTCCGTCCTGGTGGAGAACAAGCCCGGCGTGCTCACGCGCGTGTCGGCCCTGTTCACCCGACGCGGCTTCAACATCCACTCCCTGGCCGTGGGCCCCACCGAGCACGAGGACGTCTCGCGCATCACGGTGATCGCCGACGCCGAGGGACTGGCGATGGAGCAGGTGACCAAGCAGCTCAACAAGCTGGTCAACGTGCTCAAGATCGTCGAGCTCGACCCGGCCACCTCCGTGGGCCGCGAGCTCTACCTCATCAAGGTCCGCGCCGACGACGCCAACCGCACCGCGGTGCTGCAGATCGTCGACCTCTTCCGCGCCCACGTCGTGGACGTCTCGCCGACGTCGGTGGTCATCGAGACCGTCGGCTCGGAGTCCAAGGTCAAGGCGCTGCTGGGCGCCCTCCAGCCCTACGGGGTCAAGGAGATCGTCCAGTCCGGCGCCGTGGCCATCACGCGCGGACCGCGATCCATGACCGATCAACTCAAGGAGAAGTGAAGCACCACCATGGCAGCTGAGAAGTTCTACGACGACGACGCGGACCTGTCCGTCATCCAGTCCAAGAGGGTCGCGGTCATCGGCTACGGCTCGCAGGGCCACGCCCACGCCCTCAACCTGCGCGACTCGGGCGTGGAGGTCGTCGTCGGCCTGCGCGAGGGCTCGTCCTCGGTGGCCAAGGCCGAGGAGGCCGGGCTGACCGTCAAGCCGATCGCCGAGGCGGTCGCCTGGGCCGACGTCGTGACCATCCTCGCCCCCGACCAGGTCCAGGCCGCCCTGTACACCGAGCAGATCGAGCCCAACCTCAAGGACGGCGCCGCGCTGCTCTTCGCCCACGGCTTCAACATCCACTTCGGCTACATCGAGCCCGCCGCCGGCCACGACGTCATCATGGTCGCCCCCAAGGGCCCCGGCCACACCGTGCGCCGCGAGTTCGAGGCCGGCCGCGGCGTGCCCGTGCTCGTGTGCGTCGAGCAGGACGCCTCCGGCAATGCCTGGCCGCTGGTCCTGTCCTATGCCAAGGCCATCGGCGGCACGCGCGCCGGCGCCATCAAGACCACCTTCCGCGAGGAGACCGAGACCGACCTGTTCGGCGAGCAGACCGTCCTGTGCGGCGGCGTCTCCAAGCTCATCCAGTACGGCTTCGAGACCCTGGTCGAGGCCGGCTACCAGCCCGAGATGGCCTACTTCGAGGTCTGCCACGAGATGAAGCTCATCGTCGACCTCATCAACGAGGGCGGCATCTCCAAGCAGCGCTGGTCCTGCTCCGACACCGCCGAGTACGGCGACTACGTCTCCGGCCCGCGCGTCATCACCCCCGACGTCAAGGAGCACATGAAGGAGGTCCTGGCCGACATCCAGGACGGCTCCTTCGCCAAGCGCTTCATGGACGACCAGGCCGCCGGCGCGCCGGAGTTCAAGAAGCTGCGCGCCCAGGGCGAGGCCCACCCGATCGAGAAGACCGGCCGGCAGGTGCGCTCCATGTTCGCCTGGCGCGCCGACGTCGACAAGGACTACACCGAGGGCTCCGTGGCCCGCTGATCGGGCGGCGGCGCCGGCCGGCGATGCTGACTGATGACGCCGGCACTGACGGCGGCGCAGATTGGCAGCGCTGTCAACGGTGCCGACTGGTGGCCGGCAGCGTCGGCGCTGACGGCGCGACGGTTGCGGACGGGCGGGTCCGCGCACTGCTCAGGCGGGGCGCGGACCCGCCCGCCGTCGTCCTCCCCTCGGGGCCGGACGGGGCGGGCGGTGCTCGACCGCGAGAAGATCCGGTCGGATAGTCTTGAGCGGGAGACCGACGTCGAGGAGGAGGGGAGAGACCCGTGCTCACGCGCTTCGAGGTGTCGGGCTTCAAGAACCTGAGGGACGTCGTCGTCGACTTCGGGCCCTTCACCTGCATCGCCGGGCCCAACGGCGCGGGGAAGTCGAACCTCTTCGATGCGATCCAACTGCTCTCCGCCCTCTCCCGCACGTCGTTCTCGAGGGCCTTCGGCGAGATCCGAGCGGGCGGCGGTCAGCGCGGAACGGTCCGCTCCATGCTGTCCCCCCGGGTGCTGGCCGGCGAGGAGAATCTGAGGCTCGCGGCGGAGCTCATCGTCCCCGGGACGACGGAGATTGCGCACCGCAATGTTCGGCTGCACAATACATTCCTGCGCTACGAGATCGAGCTGTCCGTCGATGACTCGGACGGAGTCGCCCCGCGCCTCGGCGTCGTGCGGGAGTCCCTCGCGCCCCTGAGAATGGAGTCGCTGCCCGAACCCATGCGGGCCGTCTGCGCCGACTACGTGATTGAGTGGGATTGGAATGATATAAGTGATATATTCGTGACATATCCTCTACGACGCTGCGAAAAAGGTGTTCCCACCATCTACGTCCGCGATACCGCATTCGACGAGGAAAGAGGTCCCTACGACTTCATGGACTCCGTCGAGGTCGACGGGATGGAGGCGACCGCGTTGAGCATGGCGGACCTGTTCGTTCCGCCCGAGGTGCGCGCGGTGCGCTGGGAGATGGCCTCGTGGCGGTTCTTGTCCCTCGAGCCGAGCGCCATGCGCGCCGCGGACAGCGTCGACGAGGTCGGTCCGATCTCGGCCACCGGCGCGCACGTCCCCGCCTTCCTCCATCGGCAGGAGCAGCGCACCGGGAGCGCGGTCTGCGACGAGGTCCGCCGGGCCGTGTCCGCCCTGGTCGATATCCGGAGTCTGCGGGTCGTCCCCAATGGCGACTTCCTGGAGCTGCGGGCCCGGCTGGGGGAGGGCCCCGAGTTGCCGGCGCGCTCGCTGTCGGACGGGACGCTGCGCTTCCTCACCCTGGCGGCACTGGGAGTATCCGATGATATCGGGCTCATCGCCCTGGAGGAGCCGGAGAACGGCATTCACCCGGCGAAGATCGAGGCGATGCTCGAGCTGCTGCGCTCGTTGTCCCAGCCGGAAGAACCGGAGAAACCGGAGGAGAAGAACTATTCTGATCCGTGGTCCCGGCTGGAGTCGACTGATTCGACCGAGCCGATTGATCCGATCGGGCCGAAGAGCGGACGTCTGCGCCAGGTGCTCGTCAACACCCACTCCCCGTACCTCGTCGAGGAGGTGCTGCGGCGAGCCCCGGATGACGTCTTGTGCGCGGTCCTGTGGACGCGTCAGGACCCCGACGGGCGGCGCAGCTCCTCGGCCTCCTTCCATCCGCTGGCGGGCACCTGGCGGGTGCAGCGGTGGAAGGAGCGGGGCGGGCCGCGCGCCATGGCGCCGGTGTCCCGATCCCGGCTCGTCGATTATCTGCGCGACCCGGCCGCCGAGGACACGGGGGATGACGCGTGAGCGGCTACTGGCAGTGCGCCCTCGTGTGCGAGGGAAGATCGGACGAGCCCCTGGCGGAGACGCTGCAAAGTCTTATGCTCGCCTGTCGTCCGGGCGATGATATTGCAGTCGAGGTATACCGCCCCGAGAAGGCCAAGGATCGTAGTGTCGCCGCGAAACTGGCGGCCATTGCCGCTGATGATGTATACGATCTCATCTTCGTGCATCGTGATGCGGATAATGTCGGGTGGGAGGCTCGTGCTGAGGAGATCCGTTCAGCCGGGGAGAAGCGCGCGGTGCCGGTGATCCCGGTGCGCATGACGGAGACCTGGGCGCTCGCCCATCTCTGGGCGGAGGAGGAGTGTCGCAAATGGCTGGCCGACAATGCGAGTGTCGGGCGTTTGCGGGCCCTGGAGGAGATGAGCGATCCCAAGGAGGTGCTCCGCCGTTGGGCAAGTCGTGACAGAACCTCTCTTCTCGCCGGGGATGACTGGGGCAGGTTCCGTTCCGAGGCGATCCGGAGGATCGATGTCGAGAAACATGTCGCCGAGCTGGACGCTTGGAGGAGGCTGCGCGAGTGCCTCGAGGCCGCCATGATCAGGTGCAGGCCCCACCTGGCCGGGGAGTCGGCGGACTGACCCGGGGCGCGGGGCCCGCTCGGGGTGAGCCGGTCGCGTCGCAGAGCCGTTCCCGGGATGGCGGCCGGCCCCTACATCGGGCGGAGCCGGCCAGGACGTCTCATCCCGACCGCGGGCCACTCCGGCCCCCGCTGTCGCAGTCCGAGCACGCTGGCGGGGCGGAAAAGGTGGCCGGCGCGTACTTTTAACGCCTCAGTTCCGCGATCGTCCATCGCAGAAGAGCGCAATGACGCCGTTTCTCGGATGCGCGACGTCGCGCGGCGACCTTAAAAGTACGCGCCGGCCACCTTTTCGCGGGCGGATCCCCTGGTGCGGCGGCAGTCCTCGAACTGATCACCGCCATGGCGCGCGACACCGGCGAGTTCCCCGGTGCGGTGAAGGCTCCCGCGGGACTGCCTCGTGACGACCCCGGGCGGCCTCGCCAAGGCCGATGTTCCGAAGGTCGAGGGGCTCTTCAGCGGCCCCGGGATCGCAGCGCGGGCGGGAGGGCGTGGCGGAGTCCGGGTCCTCAGCCGCGGCCCACTCGGGCGGCGCTCCGACGGCGCTCGCGGCCGGGGCGCCCCGGGTCCGCGAGATCGCCGGATAACCGCCGAGATCGTCACTTAACCCGCGAGCACGTCTGCTAGAGTGACGTGCTCGCGGGTTAAGTGACGATCTCGCGGAGCCGGGGCCCGGGCATCCGGGAGCCGGAGGCGGCGGCGGGGTCGAGGAAGGTCGCGTGGAGCCGGGCCGAGTCGGAACGGGGGGTCGGGGCCGAGTCCGCAGCGACGCCGAACTCGACGCGCACCGGGACCGGACCCGTGCGTGCGGGACCCGGCTTGCGTAATGCGAGCCCGGTGCAACGGAATCCACCCCACCTCGCGCCGTGCGAGCCCAGCGCGACGCAATCCATCTGCGCTCGATTCTTGCGAGCCCGCCTCGCACAATGCGACCTGAGGTGACATCACCAAAACGACTCCCCCCGGGGCGCGGTCGCCGGGACTTCGGGTGCAGGCCCTACCCGGCCGGGGAGTCGGCGGACCGATCCTCCTCGCGGGGCCCGCTCGGGGCGAGCCGGTCGCGCCGCAGGCGGACCCGCACGGCCAGCAGGGCCATGGCCACTCCCATGAGCCCCACGAGGAGGGCGGCGCCCCGGCCGGGCCCCGTCCCCACGACGGCCCCGACGCCGGTGGACAGGGGGCCTCCCGGCCTCAGGAGGGGTTGGAGGACGCGGTCGACGAGGACACCCGCGCACAGGTAGGCCACCAGGTAGCCCATCTGGGTGATCAGGCTGATCGTCCCCCAGGTCCGGGCCTGACGGGCGTTGTCCACCTCGCCGCGCACCAGGACCTCGGCCCCGGCCTGGGACAGGGGCAGGCTCGCGAAGGTGAGGAAGCCGCAGGCGCTCACCCACCAGGCGCCCGGCCCCAGCGGCACCAGGACCATGGCGGCGCCGGTGCCCGCCAACCCCGCTGCCAGCAGCGTCGTCGGCCGGGCATTCTTCATGATGGTCACCAGACTCGCCCCGACGAGCATCCCGGTGGCGGCGATCGTTTCGATCGCGCCCATGGCGGCCGTGCTCACCATGGGCATGAGGATCGGCTTGATGAGCACCTGGAGAACCCCGATGGCCAGGGTCGCCACGGTCATGAGGGCGACGAGGAGGCGCAGGCCCGGGTGGGAGGCGATGGTCCGCCACCCCGCCATGAGGCCGCCGCCGGAACCGGCCTGCTCCGCGGCCCCCCGCTCCTCCTGTGCGGGCGCCGCCTGGGCGTTGCGCGCACCCGGACTCCGGGCGCCGGCCGTCCTCAGGGCTCGGCGCACCGTCGCGGTGCAGGCCACGGTGACCAGGCACGTGGAGGCGTCGATGACGACCAGGCCCCGCACGCCGATGAGCGGCATGAGCAGGCCCGCGAGCGCCGGCGCCAGGAGGTACTTCGCCGCGGAGGCCAGTTGGAGCAGGCCGGAGGCCCTGACGTAATCCTCCCGGGGGACCAGGTCGGTGACGCTGGCCCGCAGCGCCGGCTCGGTCAGGGCCGCCAGGCAGGACGAGACGACGGCCCCCGCGCACACCTGCGCCAGGCGGGGCCGGGGCGAGGACAGGGCCAGCAGGATGATGGACAGGCCGAGGACCGAGCCGGCGTCGCCGATGATCATCATGAGGCGGCGGTCGTAGCGGTCGGCCAGGGCCCCGGCGGCGGGCGCCAGCAGGACTATCGGGGCGAAGGAGCTGAGCTGGACGGCGGCCGCGGAGGAGGCCGTGCCGTGGGTGGCGAGCATGACCACGGCCAGGCCGAAGGCCGTCAGGCCCGTGCCGAGGGAGTTGATGAAGGAGCCCAGGACGAGCAGGCCGACGTGCCTCATGGCCGCTCCGTCCGGGGTCCGGCGGCGCTCGGCGGGTGGTGTCCGACGGCGGCGGCGACCGCCTCGGGGGTCGTTGCGCGGTGCGCGGCGTCGGGGTCGTGCACGACGGCGTCGGGGGCCGTCTCGCGGGGCCCGACGGCGGGGCGGTGGTTGTGCGGCATGGGTCCTCCCGGAAGTGGTCGGCGCCCATACTAACCGACCGTCGGTCGAGAGGCTAATGGGCGGCCCGCGCCGGAACGGGCCGCGCCCGCGCCGGATGGTCACTATGCGAGCCGCGCGTCTCGCATGGTGGCCGCGCCCGTAGGGTGGGGCCATGACGCAGACCATTGAGCTCGCAGTGATCCCGGGTGACGGCATCGGCAAGGAGGTCGTGCCCGAGGGCCTGAAGGTCCTGGCCGCCGCCCTGGAGGGGACCGGCGTCGAGGTCGCCACCACCGACTTCGACCTCGGCGCCGACCGCTGGCACCGCACCGGCGAGACCCTCACCGATGCCGACCTGGAGGCCATCAAGGGCCACGACGCCATCCTCCTGGGCGCCGTCGGCGACCCCTCCGTCCCCTCCGGCGTCCTGGAGCGCGGCCTGCTGCTGCGCCTGCGCTTCGCCCTGGACCACTACGTCAACCTGCGCCCGGCCACGTACTACCCGGGCTCGCCCACGCCCCTGGCCGATCCGGGCGAGATCGACTTCGTGGTCGTGCGCGAGGGCACCGAGGGCCTGTACTGCGGCAACGGGGGAGTGGTGCGCGCGGGCACGCCCCACGAGATCGCCACCGAGGTGAGCGTCAACACCGCCTACGGGGTCGAGCGCGTCGTGCGCTACGCCTTCGAGCGGGCCCGCGCCCGCCGGGGCCGCCTCACGCTGGTCCACAAGCACAATGTGCTCGTCAACGCCGGCCACCTGTGGCGGCGCACCGTCGAGGCCGTGGGCGCGCAGTACCCCGACGTCGCCGTCGACTACAACCACGTCGACGCCGCCGCCATCTACATGGTCACCGACCCGGGCCGCTTCGACGTCATCGTCACCGACAACCTCTTCGGCGACATCCTCACCGACG
>ERZ773009.1138-NODE-1138-length-18920-cov-3.813835_pt1 | contig 18920 bp, 18 predicted proteins | sample MGYA00580663_ERZ773009 | MGnify/ENA primary metagenome ERZ773009 (study PRJEB29015, sample SAMEA2737969) | human oral metagenome | biome: human oral; feature: human-associated habitat; material: dental | place: China | collected 2026 ... | reverse complement strand
AGGGCACCTTTTGCAAGTCAATTAGGCGTCTTTAAGAAGCCAAAAGAGCATGTATAGGTTTTGAGTTGCATGAAAAGAGTTTACAAATAGTAAACAATAAGGGAATAAGCCGTTCGTAGAAGACGAATAAAATAGTATCAATTTGTATTTATCGCCAACTTTATCCTCCTTTGAAAGCCTGTATAATTTGGTATAGTAATACCATACAAGTGTATAACCCTTTATTCAATTCACAACCAATAATTTAACGAAGAACCTTAAGGCATACGATTTCTCTCAAAAAGACTTAGGGTTAAGACCCTCAGAAAACCTTGTAATCCGACCGAAAGACACCTATTCTATCTTCAACACAAAGATTGACAAAGGATATTCAAGTCCCTGTTGCAATCGCTCACAATGATTTACGAACCAACCTTAAAGACAGGAATAGTTGTTAATTCATTCGTTTATTACAGCGAAATTACGTATTTTTGCAGTCAAATCAATATAAGACTATGGCAAGTCAACAGACAAAGACACAGCAGGAATTTCAAGATGTACTCGCAGAGTGCAGAAGTCTCTTTGAAAAGAAGCTCCATGACTATGGTGCTTCATGGCGTATTCTGCGCCCTTCTTCCCTTACTGATCAGCTCTTTATTAAGGCGAAGCGCATCCGTTCTTTGGAGATTACGGGTGAAAGTTTGGTGGGTGAAGGTATTCGCCCAGAATTCATCGCGCTGATAAACTACAGTATCGTAGGACTTATCCAGTTGGAAAAGGGCTTTGTCGATAGCGTTGACATGACACCTGATGAGGCTTTGGCACTTTACGACAGCTATGCAAAGGAGTCATACGAGTTGATGATAAAGAAGAATCACGACTATGGCGAGGCTTGGCGCGACATGCGTGTCAGCAGCTATACCGACCTTATCTTAACAAAGATTGAGCGCATTAAGGAGATTGAAGACCTTGGTGGTGCCACACTCGTCAGCGAGGGTATCGATGCCAATTATATGGATATAATGAACTACGCTGTTTTTGGAGCAATCAAACTACATGAATAAAATAAAGTCTATACTGGTAAACCTCAGCCGTACCCTACTTGCTTTGACATTCATCTTTTCGGGCTTTGTCAAAGCGATTGACCCTTTAGGTTCGCAATATAAGATTGCAGAATACTTAGAGGCGGTGCAGTTGTCGGCATATATTCCAGATTGGGCACAATTGATTTTATCTGTCGGACTATCAGCAATAGAGTTCACCTTAGGTGTGATGCTCTTGCTTGCTATTCGTCGCCGACTCGCCAGCAAGCTATCTCTTATCATGATGGTGGTGATGACACTTGTGACGCTTTGGCTTACTGTAAGCAATCCAATACAGGATTGTGGTTGCTTTGGTGATGCCATTCACCTCACGAACACGCAGACATTCATCAAGAATATAATCCTCTTGACAGCAGCCATCATCCTTGCATGCTGGCCACTTTATCAAATACGCTTTGTATCAAAAACAAATCAGTGGATAGCTTTTTATTTCACGATTGTCTTTATTGTCACAGCCTCCACACTGAGTCTTTATCATCTGCCTATCTTTGATTTCCGTCCTTATTACATCGGACAGAATATCAAAAAGGGAATGGAAATACCCAAAGGGGCTAAGCTAACGACTTATAAGACGACCTTCATTTGTGAGAAGAATGGCGTAACAAAAGAGTTCACTGAGAATGATTACCCTTACAATGACTCAACATGGGTATTCAAAGATACGCACCAAGAGATACTTGAAAAGGGTTACGAACCGCCTATTCACGACTTTTCAATTACAGACGAAAAGACGGGAGAGGACCTTACCGATAGCATACTAACCAAGGATGGATATACTTTCCTACTCATTGCCCCAGTATTGGAGCGTGCTGACGATAGCAACTTTGGAGAGATTGATGCTATCTATGAATATGCTAAGGAGAATGGTTATGGTTTCTATGGATTGACTGCAAGTACAGATAAAGCTGTAAAACACTGGCGAGATATTACTGGAGCGGAATATCCATTCTATACAATGGATGGCACAACCCTAAAGACCATTATCCGAAGTAACCCTGGTTTGGTGCTGCTTTATAAAGGTACTATCATTAATAAGTGGAGTCATAACGACCTGCCAAAACAAGCAGAACTGAACGCACCATTGTCGCTTATTGAGGTAGGACGTGAACCAGAGAATGAGACATGGACAAAAATTGTATTGATTCTTATTTGTTATATCTTCCCACTGACACTCCTTATCGTAGCTGATCGCATTTGGTCATGGACACGATGGGTAAGAAAACGTGAGGAATGGTTGAAACAAAAAGAGCAATGGTTAATACAAAAAGAACAATCAAATAAATTATATCAACTTTTAAAACGTAAAAGACAAATGAGAAAGAAAATTGTAGCAGGTAACTGGAAGATGAACGAGACCCTGCAGGAAGGTGTTGCTTTGGCAAAGGAAATCAACGACTCATTGAAGGCAGAGAAGCCAAACTGTGATGTTGTTATCTGTACTCCATTCATTCACCTTGCAAGTGTTGCACAGGTATTGGATGCTGAGGGTGTTGCTCTCGGTGCTGAGAACTGCGCTGACAAGGAGAAGGGTGCTTACACTGGTGAGGTTTCTGCCGCTATGGTAAAGAGCACTGGAGCACAGTATGTTATCCTCGGTCACTCTGAGCGTCGCCAGTACTACGGTGAGACTGCAGAGATTTTGAAGGAGAAGGTACAGTTGGCATTGGCTAACGGTTTGAAGGTTATCTTCTGCTGCGGTGAGACTCTTGAGGAGCGTGAGGCTGAGAAGCAGAACGAGGTAGTAAAGGCTGAGCTCGAGGGTTCTGTATTCCACCTTTCTGCTGAGGAGTGGAAGAACATCGTTTTGGCTTACGAGCCAATCTGGGCTATCGGTACTGGTAAGACAGCTACATCTGATCAGGCTCAGGAGATGTTGGCTTACATCCGCTCTATCGTTGCAGAGAAGTATGGCAAAGAGGCTGCAGAGGACACAACTATCCTCTATGGTGGTAGCTGTAACGCAAGCAACGCTGCAGAGTTGTTCAGCAAGTCTGACATCGACGGTGGCTTGATTGGTGGTGCTTCATTGAAGGCTGCTGACTTCAAGGCTATCATCGACGCTTGGAAGAAGTAATTCAAAGAAAATTTAAGAGGCTGTATCAAACTGTCACATGGTCAACAACCATTGTCCTGTTTGATACAACCTCTATTTCAATTTTTATACATTAAAGAATGAAAAGGCTCCTTACAATCATAGTGTTTATGCTGACAGCTGTTGCGGCTGTTAATGCTCAAGGGTCAGTAACGGTATCACAAAGTTCCGAGATTGACGCATTGGTAAATGGCAAGAAAGCACAAAAGAAGAATAATAAAAACCAAAAGAAAGTAGAGAGTCAAAACGAGACTGCACGTCCAACAATCAAAACGCCAGACACAAAACAGCTCGTTGTACCAAAGATTGAAGACCATAAACCAGAAATTGCACGCCCCGACAACAGTACCTTACAACCTATCAGAACAAAGGTTGTCAAGCGTTTAGTCAGAAGACCGCACGTCCCTTCATGGGATGAAACTGAAGATACGCGGATTGTGACCAAACGTGTCAAGAAAGGTGTAAAGAAGGTTAGAGGCTTCCGTGTACAGGTTTACAGCGGTGGTAATACTCGTATTGCACACCAACAAGCAGACAAGGCTGGTCAGAAAGCGAAAGAACTCTTCCCAGAACAACCCGTTTATGTACATTTCTATCCACCACGTTGGATGTGTCTTGTTGGCAACTTTACCGACTACAATGCTGCAAAGAAGATAATGCGTACACTCCGTAAGGAGGGTTACCCACATGCCAACGTCATCCGTATGATGGTATCTATCAAGACATCACAAGTTGTAGATGAGTAAAGGTACTCCTCCCATATAAAGATTAAGGACAAACTAATACATATATTTAATAAGAAAGAAAAATAACATGACTCCCGAAACACCATTCCGTGAAGGATTAGACGAACTTGCATCACACTACAAACAGGTGCTTACACTCTTAGGAGAAGACCCCAAGAGAGAAGGTTTGGAGAAGACTCCAATGCGTGTTGCAAAAGCAATGCAGGTACTTACACGTGGCTATACACAAGACCCTCATAAGGTGTTGACTGACGCTCTGTTTGAAGAGAAGTACAACCAGATGGTGATTGTGAAAGATATTGACTTCTTCTCTATGTGCGAACACCATATGCTTCCTTTCTATGGTAAGGCGCATGTGGCATATATTCCAAACGGATATATCACTGGATTGAGCAAGATTGCACGTGTTGTGGATATCTTCTCACACCGCCTGCAAGTACAAGAACGCTTGACAGAGCAGATAATGCAGTGCATCAATGACACACTGAAGCCACAAGGAGTAATGGTTGTCATCGAAGCAAAGCACATGTGTATGCAAATGCGTGGCGTAGAAAAGCAGAATTCTATCACCACAACAAGTGCTTATAGCGGTGTATTTGAATCAAGTAAGACCCGCAACGAGTTCATGGATTTGCTACGCGGAGAGACCAAGAGAATATAAATTAAACACTATTATAAATTAAAACTTAAAGACATGAAAAGAACAATGACAGCAGCGATAATGCTATTATGTACATTCGCTTTAACAGTGATGACCACAGGATGTTCCAGTGACAACAATGAAGTAGAGCATCAGAAAAGTGCAGAACAAGTTCTTAACAATATGGTTGGGATCTATGAAGGGACACTGGGGTTTACCTATGGAACATCCACAGCAGCTTCAAGTAGCTTGGGATGGAAGACAATTTGTAAGGTAGATAAGGATCACAATATTATCTTTGATCAATTTCCTTACCACACATTGGCTAATGGTGTATCAAAGAAAGGATTGGTCGGAGTAGCATCACCTTTGTTTGCAACACTGCAAAAAGTAGAGAACAGTCCACTTAAAATAAAAATTGAAGCTGTTGGATTGAATTATAATAGAACAGAACTTTTTATCGTTCCAGATGTGAAGTTTAATGTAACAGGCACTAAAGAGATATACGAACTATCAGGACAAATTAGGTCATCAAAAAACAACTATTATACAATGAGCACATCAGAAATAAACATAGAATTCACTGTAAATAAGTTGGTGAGAATTAATAAAGAACATGGGACGGCATTAGTTGAAAATGATTTTGATATGCCTGTGACCTATTATTTGAAAGTAAAAAGAGTTAAATGAAACTGATGTCATGGAATGTAAACGGGAGCTTACCTATATTTTAAGAGAAAGAACCCCAATACAGAAGTTTATGAAAAAGATAATAAAACTTACAGCTATGGCATTATGTACCCTCGCATTATGTCTTACAAGTTGCTCAAAAGACAACGACATGACAGATGCTGAGAAAAACGCTATACAGGCGCTCAACAACATTGTTGGAAACTATAAAGGTAACTTGGCTGCTACTTATGGGACAACAACAACAATCTGGCCGGGAATCAATTGGAATGTAGACAAGAATTCTACCATTACAGTTAACAACTTCCCATACCAATTGTTGGCAGATGGAGTGTCAAAGAATACTGCATCTTCGCTATATACTACCCTCGTTAAAGAGAAGCAAAGACCGCTGAAATTGTATATTACGACGGTACAACCACAAGACAATAAGGTGTTTTTCAACTTGTCATCTAACTTCAAGTTTAATATTACAACAGCCAACGAAACTTATGAATTAACAGGTGCCGTTTCCTTTAACAATAAGCAGTTTAACAGTAGTTATACAATGAACAACTCTGAAATGCAAATGCAATTCACTATATACAAACTGGTGAAAATAAACAAGGCACACGCAACTGCAATTATACAAGAGGATTTTGATACACCTGTTAGCTTCTATCTGGAAGGATATAAGATGTAAATGAAAATTTATTTCATGGGATATAAGACGAGTAGTCTACCTTTACTATAAGATAAAAACATTAAAACAAAAGTATATGAAAAAGATTATGACACTTGCAGCTATGGCACTATGCACCCTCACTTTATGCCTCACAAGCTGCTCAAAAGACGACAACAATGAAAATATAGGGGGTAAGGAAAAAGAACTAACAAAAGAACAATTCCTTGAAGCACAGACAAAGGTTTTAAACAGTATTCCCGGTAATTACAAAGGTTTTATCAGTGCTGATGCAAAAAATCAGGGACTTAGTGGTAATATTAAATGGACTGTCAATAGGAATGGCATAGTAGTTTGCAAGAACTTTCCTTATGAAGCTCTTGCGTTTGGAATATCTACTGATGACAACAGCAGCGAAGCCGCTCAGCTTCGTTCAGCATTAAAAGAAGCTCCGTTAGCTGACCTTCAGTTCCGTCTTGAATCTAATCAGGAGTCTAAGGACCCAGCAGATTTATATGCAACCCCACGTATTACTACAAAAATTAAAATTTCTCAGGGTACTTATGAGGTTGTCGGTATACTACTAAATTATACACTTAATGCACACTATGATATAAAGACATCCAGCCTTAAGATGAAATTTGTAATCAATAGATTATATAGACTTATAGAACATCAGGATGGACGCATTGAATATAAACAAGAAAAGAAATTCAGCATACCTGTTGAGTTTGAACTAAGAACAATAGAAAAGAAAGAAATACAATGAAGTTTATTTCATGGAATGTAAACGGGCTTCGCGCCTGTGTAGGAAAAGAGTTTGAGCAGCAATTCAAGGACTTGGATGCTGATTTCTTCTGCCTACAAGAGACAAAGATGCAAGCAGGACAGCTCGATCTCAGTTTTCCTGGTTATGAATCTTATTGGAATTACGCTGATAAGAAGGGCTATTCTGGTACGGCTATATATACAAAACATAAGCCATTGAGCGTGACTTATGGTATTGACATTGATGAGCATGACCATGAGGGACGTGTGATTACACTCGAGATGGAAGACTTCTACCTCGTAACTGTTTATACACCAAACTCACAAGACGGACTTCGCCGATTGGATTATCGTATGAAGTGGGAAGATGACTTCCAAGCCTATCTTCACAAACTCGATGAGAAAAAGCCTGTTATCGTATGTGGTGACATGAATGTTGCCCATCAGGAAATAGACCTTAAGAACCCAAAGACAAACCGCAAGAATGCTGGCTTCACCGATGAAGAGCGTGAGAAGATGACCCAATTGCTTAGTAATGGCTTCATCGACACCTTCCGCACCCTTTATCCAGAGCAGGTTACTTACTCTTGGTGGTCGTATCGTTTCCGTGCAAGAGAGAAGAACACGGGGTGGCGTATTGACTATTTCCTAATCTCAGAACGTCTAAGAGACCGCCTCGAAGATGCTAAGATTCATACAGAGATTATGGGAAGCGACCACTGCCCAGTAGAAATCGTCTTGAAATAAACCTTCTATATGCAGGCCCAAATAAAGACATTACTTTTGATGGCTGCTGTCATGGCAGCCATCATTGTCTATGCTGTTATCCCAACTGAGATAACAATGGGCAGCTATACCATCCGCAAGATAACGCTTGTCAACCTAAGCCGACCGCTTATTGAGAAAACAAAACAAACAAAGCATACCGCTAAAAAGGTACATCGCAACCAGACAATCCTTTTCATTGGAGACTCAATGGTGGAAGGACTTTCACGTAGGTTGGGTGATTATGCAGGCGAAAACGGACACAAACTATATACCGTTATCTGGTATAGTTCTTCTACAGAGCGTTGGGGAACTACCCAAACCATAGAACACTTCATTGCTGAATATAAGCCAACATACATACTCATCTGCCTTGGCAGTAATGAACTCTTTATCAACGACCTTGCCAATCGTACGCAATATGTACAACAATTGGTCAAGAAATTAGGTAACATTCCTTTCGTATGGATAAGTCCTTCTGATTGGAATGGCGATACTGGCATTAATGATGTCATAAAGGAAAATGTCGGGAAAGGACGTTTCTTCGACAGTCGTAACCTCAAGCTCGAACGTGGTAGTGACCATTATCATCCAACATGGGCTGCAGCCGCCTACTGGATGGATTCCGCAGCTAAGTTTATAAGGAGTAAAGAGTGTGCTAATCCGCTACAACTCAACAATCCAAAAGCCCATCACAAGGCAACAAATACAAAACTTTTGCAACCTTCCTTTGAAGGCTATTAAATAGGAAACAAGCAGCAAATAAACGATTAATAGATGACAAATATAACACAGTTGATGACTGCCTTCTTTGACTTCTTGTCTTCACAAGACAAGAACTGGTCGCTGTGTACATTTCCATTTATGGTTTCTTTCCTTGTTTTCTTCACCATATACATAGGATTAAACCGCTATCGCCAAACATGGACAAAGGCAAACGTCATAGCTTTTAGTCTTTTCTTTGCCTTCAAAGCGAATGGAGTTTTGATGTGGCTATTGCCCATTATTACGATTAGTTCATGGTATCTCACTCGCTTTATGATGCGCTTAAAGCGTGGAAAAGTGCGTAAAATTGGACTTGCCATTGTCATCCTAACTGAGTTGTTACCCCTACTCTACTACAAATACTCAAACTTTACACTTGAGATATTCCACGAACTATTGCGTAGCAACTTCTCACCAGAGAAGATGTTGCTACCTGTCGGTATCTCATTCTTCACCTTTCAAGCTATCAGTTATACCGTTGATGTCTATAAAGGACGCTATCCAAAGACGGCAGAACTGATTGACTACGCTTTCTACCTTACCTTTTTCCCACTCCTTATCGCTGGTCCTATCACTCGCGCTGAAGTATTACTCCCACAGGTTCAGACACCGAAAGATAATGTCAACGAGAACCTTGTCTATAAAGGTTTATGGCTGATTATCTGCGGACTGATAAAGAAAGCCCTCATCGCCGACTATATCGCACAATACAATAACATTGTTTTTGATGCGCCAGCAAGCCAAAGTGGCTTTGGTAATTTGATGGGTGTATTGGGCTTTTCAGTTCAAATATATTTCGATTTCTCGGGCTACAGCGACCTTGCTATTGGTGTTGCCGCCCTAATGGGATACAAACTAAAAGACAATTTCAGATTCCCTTATCAGAGTCTGAACCTCACAGAGTTCTGGCATCGTTGGCATATAGCCCTCTCCACATGGTTCCGCGACTATCTTTACATCCCATTAGGAGGAAACAGAAAAGGCGAACTTCGCACCTATCTCAATAGCTTCTTGGCAATGATAGTGGCAGGTCTGTGGCATGGTGCATCATGGATGTTCATTGTATGGGGCGTACTTCATGGTATTGGACTGGTCATTCATAAGTTCTGTCGAAACAATGGATTGGATAAGATACCAGACAATAAATACACAAAAGGTATCAGTTGGTTTATTACGTTTAGCTATGTTTCCCTTGCATGGATATTCTTCCGTGCAGCAGATATGACGACTGCTACAACATTAATAGACAACATCCTGCATACTATCAGCCTCGCAGATGCCTACACCTTCCTAATGGAATACCCACTATGGCTTGCCGTTGTGCTGATAAGTTTAGAACTTCATAGTATTCGAGAGACTGACTATAATTGGCTGCAAAATAAGTTTATCAATTCTTCATGGCTCGTAAAGCTATGTATCTTTGCTGTTGTTATGCAGTTAGTTATTAATCTTAGTCATCATAGTATCCAACCTTTTATCTACACACAATTCTAAGATGGTTATCAAATACAAATATAGTGGCTTATTACTCTTAGAAGCGTTATTCACACTCATCCCCATCTTCTTTTTTATATGGTTTTTCTTTGGGCACAAAGGTGTAGACGCTGCCCATCCTTTCATGCTCATTATCGCACTCTTAACGATACTTCACACTGTTTCGTTTTGGCTTTTCAGACTTTTTGTTGCCTGCCAAAAACTGTGGGAAAAAGACTATCTATCCATCAAAAATGACCATATTTGTTTCTACGATTGTCTACGTCGCAAATATACGGAAGTAACTGCTGATGAAATAGAAGGGATAAACGACTACCATTATTACTTCGTTCCTTTCATCGTTCAGATAATTTATACAACAAAGGGAAGAATCTTCACCCTTCCAGAACTTACTAACGAAGGGCAAGAAAGGGTTACAGAAATCATTTACGACTTCCTATATCAGGCTGAAAAAGAGAAGGACGAAAAGCATACAAGCATACCCTAAAAGAAGATAAGTACAACCTATCAACTTTCCGTCTCCTCTCTTTGCCGAGACAAAACAAATGCTTTCGTATTTCATTCACCTTCGAAACAAGCAATAAATAAGCATTAATCGACTCTGAACCAACTCTTTATCGACAATCACATTTACATCTGTTTGTTTGGTGCGAAGCCTCCGCACCATTGGTGCTTACCATCCGCACCACACGTGCTAAGGCTCCGCACGACTCTTATTGGAAGTGTAAAGTAAGGGGAAGGTTATATCTACAAGCTACAGCTTTACCGTTATGCATTGCAGGTTTCCAACCTCTTAATAATTGAAGTGCTGCAGCAATACCGCGGTTCAACTCGATATTATTTACCGTTAGAAAGACTATATCTTTCAAAGAACCATCCGTATCAACAATAAAAGAGGCGTAAGTTCTCCCCACAGGAGTTGTTGCTGGGTTAAGTCCTGTATAAGAAATATTCTGTCCAATAGCCGCAGCTAAATTTCCATCAAACTGTGGCAATATTTCTGGGAAGACAGAATCAGTTGATAAGGAGAAATATACAGCCTCATTAGGAAGTTTCTTAGTGCCTGCATAAGATAATGACTGTTTCTGCCACTTCTTAAAACTCTTAGAGAAAAGGACATCTACCATGTCATTACTTACTTCTGAATAAACTCCTCCACCGCTATCAACACCAAGGTCGAAGCGTATATTCTGTCCTATCAGTGCAAACTGATTGGGCAGAAGGTCCCAATTTATAGAGTCCTCAGTATGCGTATTTGCCGTATAATCTAACAGTTCATAGAACTGATAACGAACGTTAGGATCCTGCCACATGCGTGTCTGATTAAACACATCATTCTGCGTTAAGACCTTTTTATTGATAAGATCAAAGGTAAAATAAGAATGCTTTGCCGTAATGACACTTGTTGCATTACGTTCCTCCAAGCGGGCAAGAAAAGAAATATATCTGCCTGGCTCTAACCAAAGACATCGTAAGCCCATATCATAAAAACGCCTTTCAGTACCCGCATCATCCTTTATAGTTCGCACTTCCTTCCCTAACGAAGACGCAAACTGTTTCCAACCAGTTTCATAACTTTCAGAAGGCTGGTTAAAGAAAAAGCTTGTAAGATAATGCTGTAGTTCTGGTAAGACCGAGCCATCCAAGCCTTTTGGCCATTCAAAATCCTTTGAGATAATCGTCAACGTATCACCCTTCTCATACAGATGTCGAGACGACTCATAAAGCATGGCATCCTTAGACGCAATTGTTCCTGCCGACTGTCCGAATGCCATAAGACTTACAAACAGTAACAGGAACAAAGTATTAAGTCGGTTAATCATAATTTCATGAATGTTGTCTGATGTTTCTTACTTGCTTTTTGACCCTTCGGTGTAAAAACATCATTAAGCTCCATCACACCAGAAAAACTAATCGTCTCCCTTTCACTGGGATTAATCACCAATGACACAGTGGCATTATCGAAGACTTCAAGTACAATCTGATAGCTCTCGAAATCATTACGAGTGGTCATGAAGATACGACGTCCGCCCTTCATCGGCTCTTCCCTATAACTCGTTAGAGGTTCTACAAGGCTCAAACCGCCACCACGTCCGTAAGGAATATAGTAAGCTCTACCGAAATAAGGGAGGAAAAGTCCTACCGAATCACCACTCACCTCGAGTCCCCAATCGTCCTGTAAATAGACAGCAGGACCACGCATAGGGTACATACGGTCCACAAAAACGCGGTAGCGATGCTCTGCTAAGTGAGCCTTCACAGCAGTAGAACGCAACTGACTCATCTTCTCCTTTGACACAGGATTACCCTCTGAATCATAATAAGTTGTAGCACAACCCACCATTAGGACAGCTACAAAAAGAAATAAAACTAAACGTTTCATTGCATACCTCTCTTTCTTTTAAGTCGTTATAGTATTTTTTCTTTCTACTCTACAAGCATTAAAACAACGTTTACACAAAGTTGTGAAGATTCTTATAGTCTACTATTCAGTCTAAAGAACAGTGCTTATACTATTCAATCTTTTCAATCTTTGGGGCATCCATCTTCTCAATAGAAGGTGCTGCCTGCTTAGCAGGAAGTTCTGAAGATGTAGTAACGTCTGGAGCAGGTGCAGCGATAGGAGCATCGTATTGGTTAGACTGCACCTTATCAGAAGCCTCCTTCCCCTTATCATCTTTACCAGACTTAGCCTTTTCAGCCTCAGCAGCTTTCTCCTCATCAGTCATCATATCCTCTTTTGAAGGCTTCATATTAGGCCAAAGATAATCGCCTACTATGTCTATTGTGTCTGCATCTGCATTTCGTTTCTGCACCTCTTCCTCCTCTTGTTCAGTCATAGGAGCATCATCTGAAGCCACAATGAGATTATAAATTAAGCCCAAGAATACGAGGACAGCCAGTCCACAAAGAACTTTAAAGGTCAGCGACTTTGTAAATTTACGCTGCTTATTCTGATTTGACATAGTCTTGTTATTATTCTGTTCTGTTAAGAATCAATTTATACATTACGGAGAAACGCAATCGGTACATTCTCCTTCTATCTTCTGCAAAGATAAACATTTAAAAGGAGAATGTACCGAAAGGATAGTAAAAAACTGCTTTTTTATTACAGAAAACACTTAAATCATTATTGATTCTTGGGTTTTCTATATAGCTTAAGTTTACTCCTTGATGCGGATAAAGGCATTAGCAAGGATAGCTGTAAGACCACCTGTGGTGATACCACTTGAGAAAATGTTCTTGATGATATCAGGCATCTTGTCAAGAATACCAGGTACCAACTCTACGCTCAGACCCATTGCAAAACTGATAGCCATGACTAACACAGCCTTACGAGTAATCTCAGTAGAAGCGATAATACGAATACCTGCAGCGGCAACAGTACCAAACATCAACAAGGTTGCACCACCCAAAACAGGGTCAGGGATAAGTGAGAACACCTTACCAACAACTGGGAACAATCCTAAGAGAACCAAAGCGCCTGCAATGAAATAACCAACATAACGGCTCGCAACACCCGTAAGCTGTATCATACCATTATTTTGGGCAAAGATTGAGTTAGGGAAACTATTGAAGACAGCAGCCAAGAAAGAGTTGAAACCATCTGCAAGAACACCACCCTGCGCTCTTTTCAAGAAGACAGGACCTTCAACTGGCTCACCAGAGATAAGCGAATTGGCTGTAATATCACCAAAAGCCTCTACGGCTGTTACGAGATAAATAAGTCCGATACCAATGATTGTACCTAAATCAAAGTTCAATCCATATTTGAAAGGAACTGGAATATTAAGGCTACCACTACCTTTGAGGCTTGAAAAGTCAATCATATTGAGTGCATAAGCAGCTACGCAGCCTATCAATAGTCCCAACACAATGGATCCCATACGTAGGAAACGGTTGTTTGAACGGTTGAAGAAAATAATGCTAACCAATACGAGTAACGCAAGTCCAAGGTTCTGCAACGAACCGAATGTACCAGCATCAACAGCCGACTGACCACCACCACAAGAGTTGATTCCTGCCTTAATAAGACACATACCAATGAGGGAAACAACGATACCTGACACCAATGGAGTGATAATCTTACGTGTGTAAGGCAAGAGACGGCTCACGACCATCTCTACAACAGAGGCAACAAGACAAGCACCAAAGATGTAACTGAGTCCCATTTCTATATTCATCTTGCCGTTAACCATACCCAACATACCTGCTCCGATGAGGAATAGTTGAACATAAGGCAAACTGGACTCACCAGCAAGGACACCCATTTTATGGGCTGTTGCTGCAACTCCCTCACCTGCTTGACTAAAATCTAGATAGCTCTCTAGTCCTGCTAATGGTACACCTATAAAGTTTACTAAGTCATTCCCTGCAAAGGCCATTGCTAAAGAGAAAGTGCCAAGCAATACAATGATCCGGAAAATATTGATACCTAACCAATGTAGTATCTGTACAAGCACTATTGAAACTAAAAGTGCATAAAGAATTAGCAGGTCAGGATGCTCATGCACAAAGGTTCCAAATGCACTATTCTGCACTATAGGTGCATTTTTAAGACTAACTGCAACTAGGAAATAGAATATGAGGGTAATTGAGAAGCCTCCATAAAGAGCAATACTCCAACGTTGATGCTTCTTATAATTGAAAGTGAAAATGATACGTGTAAACCACATCACAATAAGCCCCACCACGAAAGCTATCGCTACAGAAAGGAATATACCAAATATTACAGTTAGCGCCTTATCTGTGTTGATAAGTTCCGAATACGAAAATCCATCATTAATGATATATTTAAGTGCTAGCGCAGTTGAACCACCTAATAGCCCAAAGACCAACGACACGGTTGTAGATGTGGGGAGTCCAAGTGTATTAAAAATGTCAAGTAATATTACATCTGTAGCACTGACTGCTAAGAAAACGCACATGACATCGGCGAAGGAATAATGCTGAGGTTGCAATATGCCATGTCGAGCAATGTCCATCATTCCACTAGAAGTGGAAGCACCTATAAAGATGCCTACAGCAGCCACAGCCAAAATAACCTTAAACTTTGCCGCACGAGCTCCAGCAGCTGGAGCAAGAAAGTTTACGGCATCGTTAGCAACTCCAACACTTAAGTCAAAGATTGCCAAGATTAAGAGGAAGCCGAGTACTACCAAATACAGAGAGTCCATAGAAAAAGAACAGTTGATTGAGTTGAAAAGGATTTCATTTCCAACGCAAAGATACATTATGTTCGGAAAATATGAGGTACATTTCAATAAAAAAATAGTAATGGATTCAATCTTTGTCTCGAACTTGTTCAAGCTGAGCTAAATGAATCCATGTTTCGGAACCATCACTTGTTTGCACTCTTGCCCATCCTTTATTATCTATATCTTGCAAGTTAACGATGCTTCCAGCAGGAAGTAACATTTCCTTCTTAGAGCTCAGTATGGGCGAAGCATATGTTTGAGCTTGATCAGAGGTAATGACAGCTAAACTATTATGGTAATAACGATAACGCTGACAAATAGCTGCAAGACTAGTGATAAAAAATGAAATAACGAGGACAAAGGTAGAAAGCAGAGCGACTCTTTGAATAATTCTATGAGAGAGTATTCTGAAGAGATTCCAGCAGATAGCAGCTAGAATTAAACAAATGAAGGAAATAGAGGTCCACTTCTGAACACTGCCACAATCAAGTAATAACGTCAACGGGTTCTCCCAGGGCATATTGGATAAAGTAGCATGGCCTGGAGCTATTTTTTGTTGTGTAAGTTGTAGGTTGTAGGCTGCATCTTCAAAAGAAGGGTTTAGTCTCAAGGCTCGTAAATAAGCTATTACAGCTTCGGGATACTGTTTGAGTTTATAATGGGCATTACCTAGATTATAGAAACCTTCAACAGATGGGGCTTTTGCAACTTGTGTAGAAAAGAGGTCGACAGCTTCTGCATAGTTTTCGTTAGAAAAAGCTTTGAAACCTTCATTGTTAGGAGATTCAGCCCAACAAAAAACTATAAAGAAACACCACAAAACAGTGACGGAGAAAATGTACTTAGTACGCATAAACAGACTATCTAAGTGAATCATTTAGTAATGTTAGGAGATGACTAGAACGCTGGTAAAGATCCTGTCGGATATTCTCTGAGGTTGGTGCAAATTGTCCAAAATCTATCTCCGAAAGTAACGCCAAAGCTTCATCTATTAGGTCAGTATCAATTCTATGTGCCGCCATGCGTTCACGAATAATTTGCTGCGTTAGCGCAGCCTTTTCTAGTTTGAATTTCTCTGCAAAATAACCAGCAACAGCGTTAGATAAGGCATCATAAAACTCTGAATTACGATCAGAACTAATAAGCTTTTCTACTTGTTGCAAGCGCTGATGTGCTCTTTTCCATGCATTTCTTTCTTTTCTTCCTTCTGAGTCTAAATGTCGATACAAAAGTTTTTGAGCATAGCGACTTCCTAAAACACTTAAGGATAGGAGACAAGCTAACAAATACCAATATTTCCAGCTACCAATCCATAGGAATCCATCAGTTGAAAATCTATGATTACTTTGTTCGATAGCTCTGAGGTCTTCTGTTTTAGCCGAGCTAATAGGTGCATAGGCTTTAGTTCCCTTCTTGATGTCAAGTGTAATTGCTTTGCTGGAAGTTGTGAGATATGATTTAAGCTGAGGATCAAAGTAGTTTAAACTTATGGACGGAATTGTGAACTTACCCATGTTGCGTGGAACAAAGGTATAATCAAATTCCATAGAACCTTCTACTCCTGAAGACGTTATCTTCACTTTATCATTGATTTTCGGAGCGTAGGCGTCAAAGCCCTTGGGAAAAACTACATTAGGCGCTTTTACGAGTTTGAGGTTACCAGTGCCTCGAACTACCACTCTCAAAGTGGCTACATCATTTGTTTTAGGGACGGGAGTAGTTAAAGATGCGCTTATCGATAACTGTCCTACCCCACCCGAGAAATTCGCGGGTTGTGGCTGAGGCAAGGGAACTACTTCTAATGTTACAGGAGGTGTAGATCGTTCTACTGACACGTTAACACTATTACCGCCGTTGAAGAAAGCATCAATTTCATCAATAGATGAATTACGTTGTACTACATCTGTGCGGAAAGCCAGAGCAGGGATAGTGAGGGTTCCTGACTGCTGTGGGAAAATTAAATACTGAAGATTCGTCCCAACTCGATAAAGTTTACCTCCTATATGTGCAGCTCTTGGGCTTAGATTTCGAGGAAGTTCAACTTCTTGAGTCCAAAACCCTTTCATTTCAGGTTTGCCAGTTGGCATTATGTTGACAACAGCCACACCTTCTCGGACATGATAACGATAAGTCAGCATGATAGGTTCTTGCTCATATATCTTTTTCTTAGAAACCTCGGCTGTGAAATAGATATCCTTGAGGCCTATATGAGTTCCTATATTTTGAATACCGTGAGTAGAATGAGAGGATGCTGTAGGGGTTGAAGCATTGAGACTAGATTTTCCTGAAATCAGAATTGAAACAGGACGAGTCTGGTAAACTTTTCCTTGTGCATGGACAGAAGCTCCTCCTATTTGAAGAGTACCATTTCGCTTTGGAGCAAGAATATAAGTGTAAACAGTTGAAGAAGTGGTTTGCGTCCGCTTATTAATGATAACCACGCTGTTGGCTGTGGAAATGTTAGGGCCAGCAAGTATGTCGAAATCATTGAGTGCTGGTTGACGAAAATTACTTCCTTCAGCTCCATTAAGTTCAAATTGGACTCTAATTTGTCCATTAATATCGGACTTTGTAGGAGCTTTAACTCTGAAAGTTATTTGTGCCAACCCGTAAAATGCAAAACAAAAACCAATCAAGAGACTTAAAAATTTATGTATCATACGATGTCTTATATCGAATAAGATGAGTAAGTTTGTGGTTTACCAGTTCTTTTTGAGATGCTTTTGCCGTGGTTGTTCAGAACGTTGCAACTTATCTCGTGTTTGCTTTTCTGATTGCTGTGCAAGATTTAGCAAGCGCTCGGCGCTTTCTTTACTCATTTCTCTGTTAGTCTCTTGCTGCTGTTGTTGAGACTGTTGTTGATTATTCTGTTTTTCTGGTTGCTTTGACTTATGTTGCTGTTGTTGGTTTTGTTGCTGCTGGTCCTCCTTTTTTTGCTTTTGACAGAGTACTAAATTATAGCGAGTATCCTCATCATGAGGATTATTGCGTAATGCTTCTTTATAGAAGTCTATGGCTTTGTCGTATTGCTTATTCAAATGATAGGCTACACCCACATTGTGATATGATAGAGCTCTAAGGAATTTGTTAGACTCACCTTTAGCGGCTACTTGATATTGCTCCAAAGCTGCTTGCATGTTTCTTTGTGCTAAATATACATCTCCTAGATTGAAAGCAGCTCGTGCACTTTGTGGATTCAGTTTCTGTGCTGCTCGATACTCGAATTCAGCAGTCTTATAATCACCTTTCACGAATGCACGATTACCTTGGTGTATGTGTCTCCATTCTGCATTTTGAGCATAGGTACTTGAAGAGGCAAAGAAGAATAGATAGAAAAGAAAGTATTTATACATATTCTTAACTCCCACAATATAATGTAGAACAACTAAAATTATCTTTGAAGAAAGGAGAGCTTACGCCACCAGTTCTGTTGACGTTCGGCAAAAAACAGTTCTAATAGCAGTATAATCAACAGTAAAGAAGCAATCCACGGAAACAGTTCGTTAGGTGCACTATTATTAGTATAAGAAGACTCAGCTTCTTGTAATTGAGATAATACTTGTTGAAGCTGCTCTTGAGCAGAGTTAGTGCCATCTACATGAAAAAACTGTCCCTTACCAGCTTGTGCTAGTTCAATACATGCTTCTTCATTGAGAGCTGTCTTTACTACAGCTCCACTATTGTCTGTAAGTATACCTTCAGGTGTCGGGATTTGAGCTCCAGAGGTACTTCCAACCCCAAGAACAAACACGTGTTTCGTATCCCGTACCCAGCTTTTGGGTTCACTCGAGCGTGCCGCCATTCTTGCAGCTTCTACCGCTCCTTCTTCGTGGTTTTCTCCATCAGTTATAACAACAATGGCCTTGCCTACCTTCTTATTATTGCTAAAGCTTTTATCTGCTAATCTAATGGCTGCTCCAAGATTAGTACCTTGAAGTGAAACCATATCAGTAGATATTTGATCTAGGAATAAATTAGCACTAACTAAATCATTCGTAAGAGGGAGAATAGGATATGCC
>ERZ773009.1137-NODE-1137-length-18930-cov-14.593483_pt1 | contig 18930 bp, 16 predicted proteins | sample MGYA00580663_ERZ773009 | MGnify/ENA primary metagenome ERZ773009 (study PRJEB29015, sample SAMEA2737969) | human oral metagenome | biome: human oral; feature: human-associated habitat; material: dental | place: China | collected 2026 ... | reverse complement strand
TGGAAAAAATTTTGATAATTATATAATGTTCGTATATAAAAACGGATAAAATTTCACCGCGCGGCTAAATTTAAAAAACTTCGATTTTTAGGCGGTAGCGGTGGAATTTTACATCGCCAAACGGCTGGAATTTTAGCAATATTTAGATCTGATTTTGTGTTAGTTTTCGATATAATTTATGCAAAATAGAATTGCGTGCGAGCTTCTGCTAAATTTTAAACAGATCTAGGCTGATTTATATCAAAGCTTCACTGCGTGCCGTTAGCGATAAAATTCTACGTCATAAAATTTTAAATCCACGCGCAGATCCGCTTGAAGAGATAAAATACGACACTAAATTTTTGGCAGCTAAAAATTTCAAATAATGCCGATTTTTCAAAAGTGCCGCTGATTAAGCGACACTAATCGCAGAAGCGCTTATCCGCGTTATTTGCTTTGCGCTTGGCTAGGAAGTCCGCCTTTTTAGTGGGGTCTGCGAAAAACTCGTCCTGCCTAAGTAGCGCGGCGTCCATTTTGTCCTCGGCTGCCTTGAGCGCGGCGGCGCGATCTGCGAAGTGCGATGGAAATTTCTCATCAAATATCGCTTTATACGGGTGTGCCTTGACCCAGTCCCTGGCGCGTGCCGCCGCATCGCGCTGTTTAGCGAGATCGCAGAATGCGTATGGATTTACCACGTTGCCGACGAGTTGTAAAAACGCCGCGTTCGCGGACTCGGTCTCACGAAATATCTCGTCCTTGATGTCGATGACGCGAGCGAAGGTTAGGAATCGATTTTTGCCCGCGTAGAACCAAAACACTGCGTCGTCCTTAAGGCCTAGATCATAAGCGCGTGCAGCGACGGTCATCAGCGTGGTCGGAGCGACCATATCCGGGGCGTCCTCGATGATTTTGATCGCCTTTTTTAGGCTCGCCACGTCGTTTTTCATCAACAGATCGTCGATCGGCTCGTAAACGTGCACGTATTCGGGCCTGCCCTCCTTAGCCGAATAAAACGGCGAAACATAGATGTCGATCGAAGTGATTTTTTCTACTTTATCCTCACCCTGGGCGCTCAAAGTCGCAGCCGCCGCCGCACACAGCAGCAGTGAACGAAATTTTTTCATGGTCTCTCCTTCGGTTAAATTTTATAAATTCTCTTCGTAATTATACCCTTAAATTTTAAGAGCACGAGCTTGATTTTTAACGAATATATTTTTGCGGAATTTTAATTTTCGCGGCAGCTCTATTTTCTTTTTATTCGGCTTCAGCGTGACGCTTTACGCTGCTAAATTTAACGCCGCTAATCGTAAAATTTAGCTCATAATTTAGATCGCTTAGAGCGCACAAAATCGCTCGAAGCGCTATCAAAATTTTAGAATCTTGCGCATCAAAATTTTAAGATTCCGTTCATCTTGAAATTTTAAAATTCCACGCCAAAACAAGGCGCGGAATTTTTTTCCAATGCAGACGCGGCAGCACGCAAATCAGGCGTGCCTTTATGTATCCGCTTCAAAATCGCCTAGCCGAAAGTCTTTTGCATGCCGCTCAAAAGCCCAAGCTAGCCCGCCGCATAGCAAAACGCGAGCCGCTACAGCTCTTTCGATCTGTAATCGTAGCTGAAATCTTTCGGCGAGTAGTAATTAAGCGTGTTGCCGTCCACTTCGCCATAAGGATAGCCGAAATTATTGATCGGAAACTGCGCTGGGCGTGGGCTTAGCGTGAAGTCTCTGCCGTAGTTAAAGCCGATCCAGCACATCTCCCAGTTGCCGAATAAATACTCGCGAATTTTAGCGAGCTTGCTGTCGTCATTGCTTAGCTTCTCGCCCAATCGCACCTTTGTAACGTCTGCGGGATCGACCGGGATCCAGCCGTGGCCTTTTAGATAAAATTCCGCTCTGCAGTGCTGCGCGCCCGAGATATGGCTGACGCCGTCTTTAGGCGCGGCGCCCATTTGAGCGCTAAATCTCGACGCGCCGACGCGGATGCCAAACATCTCTCTTGCGGCTATGCCTTGCGCACGGCAAAGTGCGACGAAAACGCTATTTATGTCGGTGCATTTGCCGCTTAGCTTGCCGCTGCTTAAAATTTGCTTCACGTCTCCTAGTCCGCAACCTAGCACGCTGTTATCGCGCTGCATAGTGTTCGCCACCCACGTATAAATCGCGCGCGCCTTTTCTAGATCACCCTTGATGCCGCCTGCGATCTCGTCTGATTTTTGCTTGACGACGCCGTCGATTTGAATCTGCGTGCTAGGCTCCAAAAACTTCGCCACCTCGGAGTTAAGCTTTTCGTTCGGATTAAATTTCACCTTGCTAAAGTCGGTATTTCGCTCAAAGGTCTCGACGCTAAATTTAATATTTAGCGTGGGCTTTGCCACACCGACGTAGCCGGCATAGAGCGTCGGAATTTCGCCATAGTCCACGGACGGATCGTTGAAATTGCCGTCAAATTTTATGTCGCTTACCTTTTGATACTCCGTGATGAGAGGAAGCGGTATCCAAAGCCGCGTCTGCTTACCCTTCTCCAAAATTTCGTGATTTAGCGATAGCCCGAAAGCTCTCTTTTTGCCAATGACTTTTTCCCCGCCCAAAATGGTACTCGGAGTTGCCATAACGGCGCCTAAAATCGCAGTGTTTCTTAAAAAATCGCGTCTTTGCATGAAATGCCTTCAAAATAAAATGGCTAAGCCTTAGCCCTAATTACGCATGGATTTTAGCCTTTTGCGGCTTTGAAATCGCTAAATTTAAAATTCTGCAAGCCGTAAATTTTAAAATTCTATCCATATTTAAAATTTTAAAATTCCGCTCGCTTTAAAATTTTATAATTTTGCTCGCCGCGGAATTTTAAAATTTCAAAATTTCGCCCAAAGACACGGCGCGAAATTTCGCCAAAGCGGGCATGATAGCCCGCAACCTAGGCGCGCAGGCAGTATGTATTGGCGGCGTAGGCTAAACCACGCAAAAAGCACCGCTGTCGCAAAGCCAAGCGTGCGTTTCGATGAAACGGTTAAGCTTTGACGAAGCGCGGCAGCTTAGCTTAAGCAAATCGAGGCAGCAAAATGCAAGCCGTCAGAAGGCTAAATTTCTCGCGAAAAATACTCGTAGATAAAATTTTTAGGCGAGTACGGATCTTTCGGCGTGCCGCCCACTTCGCAATACGGATGCGAAAAAATTTCGATCGGAACGTGTGCCGGACGCGGATTTAGCACGATTTCGCGAGCATAGTTAAAGCCCAGCCAGCACGGCTCCCAGTTACCGAAAAGATATTCGCGCACCTGCGCCAGCTTAGAATCATCCTCGCTTAAGCCTTCGCCGAGTCGCACCTTCGTAACGTCCGCAGGATCGACAGGGATCCAGCCATAGCCTTTTAGATAAAATTCCGCTCTGCAGTGCTGCGCGCCCGAAATTTCAAGCGCACCACCGCTTAAGGCGCCCATGACGCCCATTTCAGGAGAAAATTTCTGCGCTGCGCCCGTGCGGATGCCGTAAATAGCGCGAGCAGGAATGCCCGCTGCCCTGCAGAGCGATACGAACACGCTATTAATATCGGCGCATTTGCCGCTTAGCTTGCCGCTGCTTAAAATCGCTGCTGCATCGCCGCTGCCGCATGCGATCACGCTATTATCGCGGCTCATATTTTTTGCGACCCACTCGTAGATCGCGCGCGCCTTTTCCAGATCGCCTTTAAGCGAGCCGGAGATCTCGTCTGATTTTTGTTTCGCAGCGCCTTCTACCGAAATTAGCTTTGATGGCTTTAAAAAATCCTCGATCTCGGGGCTCAAGCGCTCATTTTCATTAAAGCTTACTTTGCTAAAATCGGTGTTTCGCTCCGAAATTTCAATATCGAAGCTAAGCTCAAAATAATCATCCTCTTCGCCTACGACACCTTGCTCGCCGTATTTGCCGACGCCCGCTCTTGCCTCTTTATCGGGTGCGAAGCGCGCGTAGTACGTGCTTATATGATCTCCGCAGATAGCAGACTCTTGCGCATTTGAGCGGGCATGATATTCGCCAAGCAACCTCTGATAGGGCTCTTGCAGCACTAACGGCAGCCAAAGCCGCACCTCTGCGCCACTACTTGAAATTTCGTGATTAAACCTGAGACTAAATTTTCTCGTTTTTGCTTCTTGCATTTTTTGCTCCTTTGCTTGAATTGCAAGTCGATTTTATCTCTTTGCGCCTTAAAATGGATAAAATTTTATGTTAAAATAGCGCTAAATTTGAAATTTTAGGATTAAAAATGGATCTGCAAAAAATCAGAGACGAGAACTTTAAAAAGCTGCAAAGCGGGCAAAACCGCGAAATTTTAAGCGCGATCGAGGCGCTGCAAATAGGCGAGTGCAGCTGCGAGTGCGGCGACGTCGTGCGGGCAAGCTTTAACGCAAGCGCGGAGCAAGAGAATGAAATTTTGCGCATCGCGCGAGCGCTAAAGCCGTGGCGCAAGGGGCCTTTCGCGCTGAATGATCTTTTTATCGACGCCGAGTGGCGAAGCTTCGTTAAATTTAACCTGCTGCGGCCATTTTTAAATCTGAGCGGCAAAACCGTCGCCGACGTGGGCTGCAACAACGGCTACTATATGTTTCGTATGGGCGAGCTAGCGCCTGCGCGGCTTGTGGGGTTTGACCCGAGCGCGCTATTTTATCTGCAGTTTCGCTTCATCGAAAAATTCCTCCGCAGCGGCGCGAAATTCGAGCTTTTGGGCGTAGAGCATCTGCCTTTTTACGAGCATAAATTCGACACGATCTTCTGCCTCGGCGTCATCTACCACCGCAGCGACCCAGTAAAGATGCTAAAAGATCTGCGAGCCTCGCTAAATGCGGGCGGCGAGGTGTTTTTAGACACGATGTATATCGAGGGGGCGGGCTATTTCGCGCTGTGTCCGAAAAACAGCTACTCGAAAATTTCAAATATCTACTTCGTCCCGACCGTCGGCGCGCTACAGAATTGGTGCGAGCGGGCGAAATTTAGAGATTTTGAAATTTTGGCTCAAAAGCCCACAGATGCTAGCGAGCAGCGCAAAACGGAGTGGATCGACGGGCAGAGCTTGGAGAATTTCCTAGACCCGCTCGACAGCTCGCGCACGATCGAGGGCTACCCCGCCCCGAGGCGTATCTACGTGCGGCTTCGGGCGTGATGCGCGCCTTTAAAACGCGTAAAATTTACTGAATTTATCGACTCGCGGGGAAAATTTTGCATTCGGCGGGATGTGAAATTTAGCTAAATTTAGCGGGCTCAAGTCGGATTAGATCGCATTGTAGCGGCTAGGGTCGGTACGGCGGCGCGAAATTTTAATTTCGCCTCGTGCATTATGTTTTACGTCTTGTACGCGCGGCGGCGCGGAATTTAGCTAAATTTAATCAAGCGGCGGTAAATTTTAAAATTTTATCTGCGCAGCGCATGCTGGTGCAGGCATCGTGCGAACGCAGCGCAAAATTTAACGCCCGCAGCGGCAAATAAAGCGGTAAATTTCGGCGCCTGCAATGCGAGCAAAGCGGCATAAATTCTAACGCCCACGAGCAAAGCGGTATAAATCTCAAACGCCGACCGGCTTTACACCGCTTCACCGCTTATTGTGCGACTAAGCGCAGTTAAATTTAAACGATCACCGCTCAAAAAATTGCAAAAAATATTTTAAATTTTGCCTCTCGGCCGCTAGGCTCGTATTTGGGCCGTGTCCCGGATAGAGTGTAAAATCGCCCTCTATCTGCAAAATTTTATGCAGAGACTCTCTCATCTGCGCGCCGCTTGAAAACGGAAAATCCCATCTGCCAATAGAGCCTTTAAATATGACGTCGCCGCTAAAGATCACGCCGCCTACTTCTATCATACAGCTGCCCGGCGTGTGTCCTGCAAAGAGACTAAATTTAACGTTAAAGCCTGCTATTTCAAGGCTTTGCTCCTGCCCTTTTATGAGCACGTCCGCCTCTATGGATTCCGGCATCGTCTCAAAAGGATCGGTCCGCAGCATAAAGGCGTCCTCCTCGTGGATATAAATTTTAGCGCCCATCCTTTGCAGCTTCGCGTCGTCATAAACGTGATCGTAGTGCCCGTGCGTATTCAAAACCGCCGCGATCTTTCCCGTATTTTGCATAACCCAATCAAAGCTGCCCTGCCCCGGATCAATCACCAGATCGCCCTGCTCGCCCTTTACGATGTAGCAATTCGTTACGTATTCGCCGAAAGCTCTTTTTAAAATTTGCATCAAAATCTCCTTTTAAGCTTATATTAAAGCCGTAATTTAGCCAAAAATAGCTAAAATTTCAAAGTTAATATAAAATTTTAAGGTTAGCTAAATGCTTTTGGACGACTTATTGCCGCAACTGACCGATTTTTTATCCGCCAAACTCGATGAGGCGGGCGCAGATGCCTTCGTCGTAGGTATAAGCGGGGGTCTTGACAGCGCCGTGGTTTCCGCACTTTGCGCTCTTACGGAGATCCCCACTTACGGACTTATCCTGCCTAGCGGTAATTCAAATTTAGAAAATATGGCCGATGCGATCTTTCACTGCGAATCCTTTAATATCCCCTACGAGATCAAAGAGATAGCGCCGTTTATAGAGAGCTTTATCGCCTTAAATCCGGGCGCAAGCCCGCTTCGCATCGGAAATTTCGCCGCGCGAATACGCATGAGCTTGCTTTATGATTACAGCGCGCAAAAACGCGGCGTAGTCGTAGGCACGAGCAATCTTAGCGAGCGGATGCTCGGCTACGGCACGATCTACGGCGATATGGCCTGCGCGTTTAATCCGATCGGCGAAATTTTCAAAACCGATCTGTTTAAATTCGCAAAAATTTTATGCATAGACGATGCGATCATAAAAAAAGCTCCCAGCGCCGATCTATGGGAAAATCAAAGCGACGAAAAGGATCTCGGATACGACTACGAAATCCTAGATAGCGTGCTAAAAGATATTTTTTCGCACGAAACGCTGCGGACGAAATTTCGCTCAGGCGAGCGAATAAACGCAAACGATCTAAAATATCTGCAAAACTCGCGCCACAATCAAGAGCTGGTGAAATTTATCATCCGTAGAATTCTTAAAAATAATTTTAAGCTTCGCGCGCCCGCGGTCGCCCGCATAGAGCCCGCACACTAAGGAGAGATTATGAAAGAGATACCGTTTTATAAGGCTCAAATCGATAAAAAAGAGGAAGATTTAATTAAAAGCGCCCTCTACAACAGCGATATAAGATATAGCGAAATTTTTGAAGAGGATATTTGTAAATACTTCGGCGTAAAGCATGCCGTATCGACTACGAGCGGCACGACGGCGCTGCATCTGGCGCTTTGTGCGATGGATATTAAGCGCGGAGATAAAATTTTATGCTCCGTAAATTCATTCCCAAACGTCGCCGAAGTGATCCGCCACTTCGACGCAGAGCCCGTTTTCGTAGATATCGATCCGATAAGCTTTAACATCACGAGCGAAAGCCTTGCTCGCACGATAGATCAAAACCGCCACAAGAAACTAAAATGCGCTTTCATCTCGCACATCGCGGGGCTTGCTGCAGATATAGGCGCCATCAGCGAGGTCGCCAAAAGCGAAAATATCATCCTTATAGACGATGCGTGCCGCGCTATGGGCGCTACCTATAAAGGCGCAAAAATCGGAGCGCTTAAAAGCTCGCTCATATCGTGCTTTCAGATCAATCCTCAAGCGCAAGACGCGATCTCTACGGCGGGCTTTTTCGTTACGAACGACGATGAGATAGCAAGCGCCGCGCAAATTTTAAGAAACGGCGGCATCGTGGGAGACGCCTTTTACAAAGACGGCAATATGTCCTTTACCTACGACGTCGATCGTATCGGTCAAAAATACGATCTTGACGCCATAAATTCCGCCTACGCCATCGCTCAGTTTGAAAAAACCGACGCCTTTATAAAGCGCCGCAAGCAGATCGCCGCAGCGTATCGCGAGCAGCTCGCAAACTGCCCTCACGTGACGCTTCCAAGCGACAGCGAGGAGCATATCTATACTCAATTCATCGTAAAGATCGACAAAAACCGCGATGATTTCGCCAAGGCGCTGATCTCGCGCGGAGTGAGCGTTTCGCTGCACTATGTGCCGGTGCATCTGCTAAGCTACTACAAAAGCAAATATAATTACAAGGTCAATGATTTCCCAAATGCGCTTAAAAACTATCAGCAAATTTTATCCTTGCCGATCTACACGGCGCTTAGCGACGACGATGTGAGCTACATCTGCGAGCAGATCAAAGAGATAGCGCAAAATCGTGTTTAAACTCCTAATCGAGCGAAACCTATACGACCCGAGCCCCGCGTGGCTTGCGCTAGGAGTGATTTTAGCGCCTCTTTCGCTACTTTATACGCTGATCGTCTGTCTAAAAAGGCTCTTTGCTAAGCCGCAGAAATTTAAAATTCCGATAATCAGCGTTGGAAATTTAACCCTCGGCGGTAGCGGTAAAACCCCGCTGGTGCGGGCGCTTTTTAAAGAATTTAACGGGGAGTTTAAAACCTGCATCATCCTTCGCGGATACGGGCGCAAAAGCAGAGGCTTGCTCGAAGTAGCGCTCGGCGGACGGGTACTTTGCGACGTGCGGCAAAGCGGAGACGAGGCGATGGAATACGCGCTGTTTTTACGCGGCGCGAACGTGATCGTCAGCGAAGATCGCGCCGCAGGGATATTGCGCGCGCAAACTCTCGGCTTTGAGCTCGTGATCTTGGACGACGGATTTTCTAAATTTAATATCTCTAAATTTGATATCTTGCTACGCCCTCAAAGCGCGCCAAAGCTGCCCTTTTGCCTGCCCTTCGCCGCGTATCGCTCCCCGCCGTTTTTTTATAAATTTGCGGATTTCATACCCTCTCCGAGCGACATCTCGCAGGAGTTTAAAATTGTTTCGGCGGCGGATCTGCAAGGCGCGCTAAACGGCACGGATAAAATTTCAAATTCCGCTGCGGATAAAATTTCGAATTTAAATTTAAATTCTGCCGCAGATAAAATTTCAAATTTAAACCCTACCGAGGATAAAATTTCAAACTCCAAAGAGGCGGGTTTTGAGAGATCCCGCACGATCTTAATCAGCGCTATCGCCAAACCTTGGCGCTTGCAAGAGTTTTTGCCGCTCGCAAAAGCCCACGCATTTTTCCCCGATCATTATGATTTCAAAAAAGAGCAGATTTTAGAGCTGCTAAGGCGCGAGGATGCGGAGCATATCCTTTGCACGGCGAAAGATTACGTGAAATTAAGGGATTTGGGCGCGGAAATTTCGGTGATTTTGCTAAATTTAAAGCTAAGCGAAAACTTTATCCGCGAAATTCAAAACTACATAAACCAAGCTATGATAAAATAAGGTTTTTAAAGGAATTTTATGATAAAAAAGAGCAAAACCGCTGAAGTCATCATCTCCGCGCTGCCCTATATCCGTAAATTTAGAGATAAAATTTTCGTCGTCAAATACGGCGGCGCGGCGCAAACCGACGATGCGCTCAAGCTTGATTTTGCCCGCGATATCGTGCTTTTGCATATGGTCGGCATCAAGATCATCGTCGTGCACGGCGGCGGCAAAAAGATCAATCAGACCCTGGATAAGATCGGCGTGCAGAGCGAGTTTAAGGACGGTCTTCGCGTAACGAATAAAGACGCGATCGAAATTACCGAGATGGTGCTAAGCGGCGCGGTAAATAAAGAGATCACGGCGCTTTTGAACCAAAACGGCGCGCCCGCGATCGGCATCAGCGGCAAGGACGGCGGGCTTTTGAGGGCAAAATTCCTCGATGAGAAAAAATACGGCTTCGTAGGCGAGATCACCGAGGTAAACACCAAGCTGATAAATGACCTGCTACAAAAGGACTATCTGCCGGTGATCGCCCCGCTTGCGGGCGGCGAGGCGGACGAAAACGTGAGCTTTAATATCAACGCCGATCTCTGCGCCAGCAGGATCGCAGCCGCGCTAAAAGCGAGCAAGGCGATATTTTTAAGCGACATTGACGGCGTGCTTGATAAAGAGGGAAATTTAATCAGCAAACTCGATGCCGCGCTCATTTCGAAGCTTAAAAAGGACGGCACGATCGCAGGCGGCATGATCCCAAAGGTCGATGCGTGCCTGCAATGCGTGCGAAACGGCGCAAATGCCGCGCATATCATCAACGGCAAAATTCCGCACTCGATCCTGCTTGAGCTTTTCACGGACGGCGGCATAGGAAGTTTGATAAAGGAAGAAATTTAGACGCGAGCGCGGAGACGGCAGGCTTAAAACCGCAATGCCGCAAGCAAGTCCGCGCAAGCAGTCTAAGCGATCAAATTTAAAGCGCCTAGGCGGGCGTAAATTTTAAAATTTTAAAAAGGAAAAAGATGAAACTGGTTTCAACGAGAGATTTTTCGCAAAAAGCAGATCTTAGCTACGCGCTGCTAAATCCGAGCGCGCGCGGCGGCGGGCTTTTCAGCCCCGAGCGGCTGCCGCTTTTAAGCGAGGATTTTTTAAAGCAGTGCGAGGATCTGAGCTACAAACAGATCGCGCTTAAAATCATCGAGAGCTTCGATTTTGACGTAAGCAGCGAGGTCTTTGAGAGCGCGCTTGGGCGCTACGATAAATTTGAAAACCCAGCCTGCCCCGTCCAGATCAAAAAACTAAGCGAAAACGCCTATATTTTGGAGCTTTACCACGGTCCGACGCTCGCGTTTAAGGATATGGCGCTGCAGCCCTTCGGCGCGCTTTTAAAAAACATCGCAAAATCCAGGAATGAAAAATTTTTAATAATGTGCGCCACGAGCGGCGACACGGGGCCTGCGACGCTGGAGGCATTTGCGGACGACGAAAACATCAAAGCGGTCTGCCTCTACCCACAGGGCGGCACGAGCGAGATACAGCGCCAGCAGATGGTAAAACAAAGCGCGGCAAATCTTAAAATTTTAGGCGTGCGCGGCAACTTCGACGATACGCAACGCGCGCTAAAATCGCTGCTAGCTGATGATGATTTCAAAAACGAACTCGCGCGGGCGAATTTAAATTTAAGCGCCGCAAACTCGGTAAATTTCGGCAGGATTTTATTTCAAATCATCTACTACCTCTACGCTAGTATCTATTTCTCAAAGCACGGCGTATTGAGCCCCGAGCAAAATTTAAAGCAAAGCGATCAGTGCCAGGCGTGCGGTAAAAATTTTGACGCGGCGGGCGCAAATAGCGTGCAGAGCGCAAAACAGGGCTCTAAATTTAACAGCTTCGACGTCATAGTGCCTAGCGGAAATTTCGGCAACGCGCTGGGAGCGTATTTCGCCAAAAAAATGGGCGCAAAGATCGGTAAAATCAAGATCGCTTCAAACGCGAACAATATCCTAACCGAGCTTTTTACGAGCGGGATCTACGATCTGCGCGGGCGCGAGCTCATCCGCACGATCAGCCCTGCGATGGATATTTTAGTTAGCTCCAACGTCGAGCGGCTGCTTAGCGATATGTTCGGCGATACGCGCACGAGCGAGCTGATGCAAAGCCTGGCGCGAGATAAATTTTATCAGCTTAGCGCGAGCGAGCTTGCGAAGCTGCGCGAGGTCTTCGAGGCGGATTTTTGCGACGATGCGCAGTGCGCTAAGTTTATCAAGCAAGAAAGCAGCCGCGGCGTGCTGATCGACCCGCACACGGCGACCTGCTTTAAGCTGCTTGACGAAAGCCGCCTAAATCTCGTCATCTCGACCGCGAAGTGGATTAAATTTACGCCGTCGATGATCGGCGCGATTAAAGGCAGGGCTTGCGAGGACGAGCGAGCCGATATGATCGCGCTTTCGAAGGAATTTCGCAGCGACATTCCGCCGCAGATCTCGCGCCTTTTTAGCGCGCCGCAGGTACACTCCAGCGTCGTGGAGCAAAACGAGATCAAAAACGCCATAATGGAGTGGATAAAAAAATGATAGTAATCCCCGCGCGCCTTGCTTCGACGCGCTTTAAAAATAAAATTTTATGTGAGTTCGGCGGCGTGCCGATGTTTATCAAAACGGCTCAAAATGCCGCCAAGGCAGACCGCGTGCTGATTGCCGTGGATGAGCTGCAAATTTTAAAAATCGCGCAAGATTACGGCTTTGACGCCGTTCTTACTGCGCGCGAGCATCAAAGCGGCACCGACCGCATCGCTGAAGCGGTCGCGAACGCAGCGCTTGCGGAGGATGAGATCATCATCAATATCCAAGCCGACGAGCCCTTTTTTGAGAGCGAAAATTTGATTAAATTTAAAGATTTCGCCAACGCCATGATCGCGCAAAAGGGCGCATTTATGGCAAGCTGCTACAAATACATAAGCCAAGAGGCGGCAGAGGATCCGAATTTAGTCAAGCTCGTGCTCGACAACGCGGGCTTTGCGATATATTTTTCGCGCTCGCTCATCCCCTATCCGCGTGCGGCATGCGAGTACTACCTCGGACACATCGGCATCTACGCATACAGCGTGCGAAATTTAAAGCGCTTTTGCGCTCTGCCCGCCTCGGTGCTAGAAGATACCGAAAAACTCGAGCAGCTTCGCGCCATAAGCGCGGGCGAGAAGATCGCGATGCTAGGTATCGAAACTGCGAGCATCGGCATCGATACGCCGGCTGATTACGAGCGCGCGCTCAAGGAGTTCGGCGATGGAATTTAAAATTTACTCGTTATGCGGCGCACTGTTTGGGGCACAGAAGCCCGCTACAGAGCGTAAAATTCTAACGCAACGTAAAATTTTAGCGGAATGCGGAATTTTAACGGCGCATGGAATTTTAAAATTTAAAGATGCGAGCGCAAGATGAATTACGATGAATACAGATCCGCCGTAGATACGCTAAATGCGTGGGCACGGGCATATTACACCGACGATAAGCCGATCGCAAGCGACGAGGAGTACGACGAGCTTTATTCGCAAGCTGAGAAATTCGAGGAGCAAAACCCCGCGCTAGCGCTGCCCTACTCGCCCACAAGGCGCATCGGAGGCGCGATCAGCGAGGGCTTTTCCAAGCTCGCTCACGGCGCGCAGATGTGGTCGATGGAGGATATTTTCGACGACGCGGACCTTTTGGCGTGGCTAGCTCGCGGCGAGAAGAGCGACGCGCAGTTTTACGTCGAGCCGAAATTTGACGGCGCGAGCCTAAATTTAACGTACGAAGGCGGCGTGCTGATAAGCGCGGCGACGCGCGGCGACGGGCTTATAGGCGAAGACGTGACGCAAAACGCAAGAGCGATCAAATCGGTGCCGCTTCAGATCCCCTACGCGCAAAGGATCGAGATCCGCGGCGAGACGCTGATCGCAAAGAGCGATTTTGACGCGCTAAACGATGAGCGTGCCGCAAACGGCGAGAGCCTGTTTTCAAACCCGCGCAACGCAGCCGCAGGAAGCCTAAGGCAGCTAGATAGCGCGATCGTAGCGAAGCGGAAGCTAAAATTTATCCCGTGGGGGGTGGGCGAGCATTCGCTAAGCTTTGCGCTGCACTCGCAGATAATGGAGTTTGTGCGTAGCCTAGGTTTTTTGCGCGACGAGTTTTGCCGCATCTGCAAGGACGCGAGCGAGATCAGGAGCGCGTACGAGGCGCTGCATAGCATGCGCGCAAGCAAAGATCTGATGCTAGACGGCATGGTAATCCGCGTAAACGAGCTTTCAAAGTGCGCCCAGATGGGCTATACGGTGAAATTTCCGCGCTTTATGGTCGCGTATAAATTTCCCGCGGTCGAAAAGGTAACGCGACTGCGCGAGATCAATCTGCAGATAGGCCGCACCGGCGCGGTCACCCCCGTAGCCGTCGTAGATAGCGTAAATATCGATGGTGCGAACGTTTCAAACGCGACGCTTCATAATTTCGACGAGATCGCGCGGCTGGGGCTGATGAAAAACGATTTCGTGGGCATCATCCGCAGCGGCGACGTGATCCCGAAGATCACGAGCGTTTACAAACAGCGCAGAGACGGCATGCAGAGCGAAATTTCGCGCCCCGATCGCTGCCCCGTCTGCGGCGAGAAGCTGCTTGACGAAGGCGCGCTCATAAAGTGTCAAAATCTCGATTGCAAGGCGCGTGTGATAGGTTCGCTGATCTATTTCTGCTCCAAAAAATGCATGAATATCGAAGGGCTAAGCGACGCGACGATCACGCAGCTTTTTGAAAGCGGCAAAATTTCAAAGATCGGCGATATTTACGCCCTAGGCGCGCAGGATTTGGCGGGACTTGAGGGCTTTGCGGATAAAAAAATTTCAAATCTTTTGGGCGCGATAAACGCGAGCAAAAACGCGCCTCTTGAGCGCTTCATCGCTTCTTTAGGGATCGAACACATCGGAGAGGTGGCCGCGCGCAAGATCGCCGCGGCATTCGGGCAGGATTGGCTGAATGCGAGCGAGGATGAAATTCTGCGGCTGGAGGGCTTTGGAGAGGCGATGGCAAGAAGCCTAGCGGAGTTTTGCAAGATAAATCGCGAAAAAATTCTAAATTTAAGCGAAATCATCATGCCTCGCGCGCCCGAGATACAGACCACCAAAAGCGCCTTCACGGACCGCAGCGTCGTCATCACCGGCACGCTCAGCCGTCCGCGCGACGAGTTTAAGGCCAGGCTTTTGGCGATGGGCGCGAAAGTGCAGGGCTCGGTATCGGCAAAGACCGACTTCGTGCTCGCAGGCGCAGAAGCGGGCTCCAAGCTGCAAAAAGCTCGCTCTCTTGGCGTGCGGGTGATTGATGAAAGCGAGTTTGAAGCGCTTGCGAGCCTAGCGACGACCGACACAAATTCGCCTAGCAAGAGCGAGCCTGAAGCGCTCGCAGGGAGCGGCAAGTGAAGGTCTTCTGCTTTGTGACAAACCCGCACGCAAACGGCGCGAGATTAAATTTCAAAAGCAACCTTCGTCCTGCGGCGCTTGCGTGTTTTACGAAGCGCGAGAATTTTAAAAATTTTAAAGAGTGTGAGGAGGCGGTAAATTTGCCGCTAGAAACGAGGATAGCAAATCGAGCGGTCGGCGCAGTATCGTCAGGCTTTGAGGTACGTGCAAAAGTAGCAAATCGAGAGGCGGTTTCTGCTAGGCGCGCGGGCTCTGCCTGCCGCGGCGCCAAGACGGCGCACACGATGCCAATAGATGCGGCTGCAAGCAAGAATATCTCAAATTTTGCGCCACTCAAACACTGCGCCGATAGGAAAAATTTTAAAATTTTCGCTAGCGGCAAAATAAAATTTGCAACGCACGGCGAGCGGAAATTTACAATGCGCAGTATGGCTAAATTTGCGGCACGGCGCGGGTTAAAGTTTGAGCCTTGCGACACTGCTGCACGCGACTTTGCTATGCGCGATAAAATTTTAAGCTCAAGCTCGCGCAAAAACTGCGCAAGCTTTAAAATTTCATCGCGGCGCGGAGAAAAGACAAAATGAGATTTGATCTGCTCGTCGCAAATACGCTTAAAATCAGCAGAAATCAGGCCGCTGCGCTGATAAAACAGGATAAAATTTTGCTGCGAGGCGCCGTGCAAAACAGACCCTCTGTGCAGATCGCGCCCGAGCAGAGCGGCGAAATCTGCACTACCGAGCAAATTTACGTAAGCAGGGGCGCGCTCAAGCTTGCGGGCTTTTTGGATGAGCTAGCCGAAAACGGGCTTTTGGCAAGCTGCGGCGCAAATTTGCCTAGCACGGCGGCAGAAATTTCAAAGCCGTATAGCAACGCAAAGAGCGCGGATAGCAAAGCGGCAGCGACGCAAAGAGCGGGCGAAGTAACGACGCAAATTTCAAGTGTCGATTTTGCGACTACGGATAAAATTTTAGGCGCGAACGAGACGACCGAAATTCCAAGCGCGGCTGTCGCGACGACAAAGAGCGCGAAAGCGACTACCGAGGCGCTCCGTACCGCAAAAACTAGCGCCGAGACGGCGGAGCTTTTACAAACCGGTGCAGGCAAGCAAACAGTGGAATTTTTACAGACGAGCGCGGGCGCCGAAACGGCAGGACTTTTACAAACGGACGCAGACGCCGAGACGGCAGAGATTTTAAATGCGGCGAAAGCCTCTAAATCAGGTGGAAAGGTAGACGCGTGCCGCAGAGAAGGCAGTGCGGAGCCTATGCAAGCAGAGCCCTCGCAAAAAGATATTTTAAATTTAGCGGGAGCCGATGTTTTGGACGTGGGTAGCAGCACCGGCGGATTCGTGCAGATTTTATTGCAGCGCGGCGCAAAGAGCGTGACTGCGCTTGACGTCGGCAGCTCGCAGCTAAGCGAAATTTTGCGGCGCGATCCTCGCGTGATCGTGCGCGAAAACACCGACATCAGGGAGTTTGCGAGCAAGGAAAAATTTGATCTAATTACCTGCGACGTGAGCTTCATCTCGCTAAATTTGATCCTAAAAAGTCTCGCTAGCCTTGCAAAAAGCGCTCTCATCGTGCTATTTAAGCCGCAATTCGAGGTGGGCACGGAGGCGAAGCGAAATAAAAAAGGCGTGCTCAAGGACGAAAAAGCGGTGTGCGTCGCACGGGCGAAATTTGAGCAGCTATGCGCCGAGCTGGGGCTTGCCACGCTGCATGCCGGCGCCTGCAAAATCACGGGCAAAGAGGGAAATAGGGAATTTTTCTATCTTCTAAAAAGGATGAACGATGAAATTTAAAAACTTAATTATCTTGGCGTTTTGCGCGCTATTTTTGGGCTCATGCGCTAAAAGCTTAAACCCCAAAGCGCCGATCGTAAAAAACTTCGACATAGCTAAATTTAGCGGCGGCTGGTATGAGATCGCCCGTATGAAGGGCGGCGGCGAGCTGCAAAACACCGCGTACGAGTGCTTTATCGATAAAAACTCCACGATCAATCTTTTAAAAACCGCCAAAACAAGCTCAGGTAAAATCGAAAACGAGCAGCACGTGTTGGAGTTTGCGGGCGATAAAAACGTAGGTCTGCTCTATCAAAAAGGTCTGATTTCCGACTCCCTCTACCGCGTGGCGCAGGTGGACGGCGACTATCGCTACGCCCTGATCTTCGGCGCCGATACAAGCGAGCTGTATATCCTCTCGCGCACCAAAACCCTACCCGAGCCGATCCGCATCGTTTATCTAAAAAAGGCGAAGCGCAGCGGCTACGACACCAAAAAAATCGTCTGGACGAAGCAGAAATAATGGATGAAATTTTAAAGCAAAATCCGCCCAAATCCCCTTCGCAAGAGAGTGAGAACCATCTGGAAAGCGAAGCTTTAATGCCTTGCAGCGAGGGTCTGCGCAAAATTTTAAAAGCGGAATTTGAGAAGGGCGAAATTTTTGCCTCGCCGCAAAACGCCGCCCGCGAGGAGATCCGCGCCGTAGCGATCGGAAATTTCGACGGTATGCATCTGGGGCATCAAAAATTATTTGAAAATTTAGGCGAGCATGGCGCCATAATCGTGGTTTTGACGGGCATTGGAAGCAAGCTCACGCCCTTTGCGTTTCGCAGCGCATTCACGCAGAAAAAAATATTTTACTGTGAGCTTAGCAAAATCAAAAACCTAAGCGGAGGCGAATTTATCGAGCTTTTAGGGCAAAATTTCATAAATTTACAAAAAATCGTCGTCGGCGAGGATTTTAGATTCGGGCGCGATCGAGCCTGCGGAGTGGAGTTTTTGCAGCGCGAATTTCGCGGGCAAACCTGCGTCGTAGGGGAGTTTTGCTTGAGCGGCAGCGGTGTGCATTCAAGCAGGATCAAGGAGCTTTTGTCGCGCGGACGGTGCGAAGCGGCGGCAGAGCTTTTAGGGCGAGATTACGAGCTCTGCGGACGGATCGTGCGCGGCCAGGGGCGCGGGGCGCGAGAGTTCGTAGCGACGCTAAATCTCGAGCCTGGTTGGTTTTTTATCCCAAAAAGCGGCGTTTACGCAACTATCACGAGCGTGCGCGGCGCAAGATACAAAAGCGTGAGCTTTGTGGGAGAGCGCCTTAGCACCGACGGGGCTTTCGCGCTTGAAACACACATTTTAGGGGAGTTTGCAGGCTTTGAGGCTGTAAATTCCGCGCAATATCGCCCGCCGTGCTGCGGGGAGCAAGCAGCATATTTTGCGCAAAATTTAGATGAAATTTCAGCGCGTAATTCGGCCGAAATTTCTACGCAGAATTTTGCGGCGAGCGAAAGCTTGGGCGCCGAGAATAAAAATTTAGAGGCTATGGACAAAAACAGCGGCGCGAAATTTGCCTACGTGAAATTTATAAAGTTCCTGCGCGAAAATCAAAATTTTACCGATCCGGCGCGACTTAAAGAGCAAATTTTAAAAGACGTCGCCGAAGCGGAGCGGATTTTGCAAGGTCGCGAAATTTAGTAGCGCTTTCCGCTCTCGGAGCCTTAATGCGCTTTTGGCTTAAGTATGCGAAGCGGACGCAAGCTGCGACAAGATTGGCGATCGCGCAAATTTGGCTGTGGCAAAGCCCAAATTAGCGGCTAACCCTTGAATGCAAAACAGGAGCTAAGCCGCTAAATTTCGCGTCTAGCCAAGCGCAGATTTTACCGAGCTTAAAATTTGCGGTGCGCAAAATCGTAAAATGCTTACGAAATTCCGCTTGCAGGGCTTTTGAGCATTATGCGCCCATGTTTAAAGAATTTGAAGAGGCTGCTTTAGCGGTGCAAAATTTGGCGACATAAAATTTAAAAGCCAAAGTTTAACGGCGCGAGCTCTAGGCTCGCAAGGCGCTAAGCTGAGCATAAAATTTACTCGCGTAAATTCCGCGCCGACTAGATTGCAGCTCGAAGCTCGGCGCGAGCCGAGATGTAGCGCGTCCACAATCAAAGAGCGCGCGCCGCGTCTGAAATTTAGGCGATCCGCGCGGGCAAGTGCGGCAAAAATCCTGCGCTCGGCGGCCGCAAGACGGGTACTGCGCGAATAGCAAAGCAAAAAAAGGAAACAGATGAAAGACGAAATTTTTAAAGAGCCTATCAAAAAGCAGTTCGAGTTTGACGCCAGCGTCGCGTCGGTTTTCGACGATATGATCGGCCGCAGCGTGCCGTTTTACGAGGCGAGTACGCGGCTTAGCAGCGAGCTTTTGGCGCGGATACTGCCGCAAAAGGCACGCGTGA
>ERZ773009.1136-NODE-1136-length-18942-cov-3.650289_pt1 | contig 18942 bp, 18 predicted proteins | sample MGYA00580663_ERZ773009 | MGnify/ENA primary metagenome ERZ773009 (study PRJEB29015, sample SAMEA2737969) | human oral metagenome | biome: human oral; feature: human-associated habitat; material: dental | place: China | collected 2026 ... | reverse complement strand
ACCGCCGCGGCGGTTAGAGTCAAAGTCTGCTTGATTATGACGTTGATTTTGGTTGTTAGGCTGTTGGCCATTATGGCGGTTACCTTCAGGCTTAGCCTTGGCTTGGCCTTCATGTTTTTTAGCAGACTCTTGGCCATGTGGCTTCTTAGCTTGCTTGTTGCCTTGGTGGGCTTGATTTTGGCCTTTGCTTTCAGGCTGTTTGTGACCTTGCTTGGCTTCAGGCTTAGCCTTAGGCGCTTGCTTGTCTTGTTTTGGCTTTTGCGTAGCTTTCTCTGCTGGCGCAGCCTTTGGTTGACGCAGTAAGCGTTCCAATTCTTGAGTTTGTCCCTCGGTCATGGAGGACATATGGCTATTGAATTCAATACCATTTTTCTTTGCCAATTCTAATACAGCCTTGGAGCTCATATTATGTGCTTTGGCAAATTCATATACGCGACTAACTGTCATTGTCTCACCTTCCTATTCCTAAGAATTGGTCAGTAGGGCTAATAGGAAAGATAGGTCTTAGCCATCCCCCGGTTGGTGATGGCCACAATCGAACGAGTCTTTCCCACAGCGTGACTGATTTGTTCTCGGTTAAATGTCATTTCTAGTGGAACATGATAGCGCTGGGACCAATCCTGATAACGTGAACGGGTAGCGTCACTTGCATCTTGGGCACAGATGACCAAGGCCACACGCCCGCGTTTAATGGCTTTCTCGACGAGTTCGTCACCACTAATCAGGTTACCCGACCGGTTGGCCAGGCCTAACATGTTCAGTTTCTTTTGTTCTGGTGTCATAGTAATTCTTTACGTGCCTGTTGATGATCAATATAGGCATAGAGTTCATCGTAGAAGGCGTCATCCACTTTCATACTGAAAGCACGGTCAAAGGTCCGTTTCTTCTTGGCTTCCAAGGCCAGATTGCGGTCTAGGCCAATATAGGCACCACGACCATTTTGACGACCACTTGGATCAATCGAAATCTGTCCTTCTTTGGATTTGACCACCCGTACCAGTTCCTTCTTAGGGAACATGGTCTGGGATACAATACATTTACGCATTGGCACCTTACGTGGTGCTTGCTGTTTCTTCGTTTGCATCGGGTCCCCTCCTTCGCTCAGCCCTATTCTTCGCCAGCAGGTTCAGATTCAAGCTTTAGATCTTCTACTTCAACTGCTTGGTCCAGTGTTTCAGCTGGAAGTTCTTCTGCTAAATTCTCTTGACTAGCTTCAGCTGCAGCTTGAGCTTCTAAGGCTAAAGCCGCTTGCTCTTCTAAGTAGTCAGCATAAGAAGATTCTGATTTGATATCAATCTTATAGGTCGTCAAACGAGCAGCGAGGCGGGCATTTTGACCCCGTTTACCGATGGCCAAGGATAATTGGTTATCTGGTACTACCACGATGCAGGCATGCGCTTCTTCGTTGAAATCAACCTTGAGAACTTGAGCAGGGCTCAAAGCATTTTGAATGAAGACAACTGGATCTTCATTCCATTCGATGATGTCCATATTTTCGCCGTTGAGTTCGTTAACGATAGCTTGAACACGTTGACCACGTGGGCCCACACAGGTCCCAACAGGGTCGATATTCTTGTCGCGTGAACGCACTGCAACTTTGGCACGGTCACCTGCTTCACGAGCGATGGCCATGACTTCAACCGTACCATCGTAGATTTCTGGTACTTCCTGTTCGAAGAGGCGGCGCAAGAAATCATTGTGAGCACGGCTGACCACGATTTGTGGGCCCTTGCTTGTCTTATCAACCTTGGCTACATAGACCTTAATGCGTTGATCAGGTTCAAATTGTTCGCTAGGGATTTGTTCCCCAAGTGGCATAATCGCCTCTACACGGCCAATATTGACATAGATAAAGCGGTGATCTTGACGTTCTACCGTCCCGGTCATGATTTCATCAACATATTGACTGAATTCTTCGAAGATGTTTTCCCGCTCAGCTTCGCGAATACGTTGCATGATGACGTGCTTAGCTGTCTGAGTCGCAATACGACCGAAGTCCTTAGGTGTCACTTCGAATTTGATTTTGTCGCCAATTTCGTAAGCGCGGTTAATCTTGAGCGCTTCTTCTAGGCTGATTTCTAAGGTCGAATCATAGTTGGTTTCTACAACTTCTTTGACCGAGTAAACCTTAATGGTGCCCTTATTCTCATCGAATTGGACCTCCACGTTTTGGGCTTGGTCATAGTTTTTCTTATATGCTAGAGCTAAGGCAGATTCCAGGGCTTCCTTAATGACTTGGCGAGAAATCCCCTTTTCTTCTTCTAAAACCTGCATTGCTTTAACAAGTTCCTTACTCATTGTCTATCCTCCAGTAGTCTATTAGAACTTAATAGCCAGACGCGCTTTGGCGATGGCTTGGCGTTCGATTTCTAGTTGTTTTTTGACAGTTTTAATTTGGACAGTCAGCGTAACTTTGTCATCTGTCACAGCTTCTAAAGTCCCTTCATGGCTCTTAGCACCGTGTTGTGGCGCATAGTAGTCTAAATGCACATACTCACCTATTGCCTCTCGCAAGGCTTGATCAGTTTTCAATGGCCGTTCCGCCCCTGGTGATGAGACCTCTAAGAAATAAGCCTCAGGAAATGGATCAGGCTTAATACTATCCAGATGTTCGCTGATTTGCTCACTGATGGCCGCACAGTCATCAATGTCAATCCGTCCTGGTTTATCCGCATAGATGCGAAGGAACCAAGACTTACCTTCCTTGACATATTCCATGTCAACCAAGTAGCAGCCGTTGGCTTCTACTATCTCGGTAATGGCTGGTGTCACCTTATCTAAAATTGCACTCATAGTTCACCTCATTCTCTCATGCAAAAAGAGCAAGCGTCACCGCTCACTCCTTTCCAACTTGATTTCGACTGTATTCATTATACCATAAAGAGCCTAAGTGTCAAGCCTTTGGGCTTAGTTACTAGGCGCGCACCCCAATTTGACGCTCCTTAACATGGATGAACTCCGTCACCATCTTGCAGTAAGGTGTATCAATGCCTAAGTCGGCCCCCATACGTGCAACAGCCCCATTGATGTAGTCAATTTCAGTTAGGCGTTTTTGTTGAACCAGATCTTGGTGCATAGATGGATAGTGACCTGCTAACTTAACAGATAAGTCCATAAGGTACTGGTAGATTTTCTCTTCATCGAGGACAATGCCTTTGGCTTTGGCTACGGTGATGAACTCGTGCATGAGTTGACGAACAATTAAGCGCCCCTCTTCCGAAGAGAAGAATTCTGCGATAGTACAATCTGTTAAGGCACAAGTAGAGTTCATGGTCCCATTGACACAGGCCTTAGTCCAGATAGCCTTAAAGACTTCTTGGTCATATGTCGCATTAAGCCCAGCTTGGTTAAGTAAGGCTTCCACTTCAAGCCCCATTTCTTTTCCGCTTGGGTCAAGCGCGCAGAAATTAATGGTTCCGGAATCTTTGAGACGAACTTGCCCCGGACCAAGAAGGACAGCAGTCCAAACGGTTACCCCCATCATAATATTGTGTGGATCGACGTAACGTTTAATGACTTCTTCATGTCCTAAACCATTGAGTAAACAGAAAACCTTGGTGTGCTGATCACGTAAGTGTGCCGTTTCCTTCAAAGTTGTCTCCAATTGGTGGGCTTTGACGAAGAGAATCATGAGGTCACAGACGGGCGCATCTTGTCCAAAAGGCCGAATATCCAAGGCTACTGTCTTGTCTTGGTCGCCAGTAATAATCAAGCCTTTTTCTTTGATTGCTTGAATGTGGTCTTGCCAGCCATCGAACAAGACAACTTTTTGGCCAGCTTCAGCCATTTGGTAGCCGAAACGGCAACCCATTGCGCCGGCACCTACAATATAGGTTAACATAACAAGTCCCCTCCTATGTAAGTTTATTAACTAACTTCATTATAGCACTTTTTAGGTAAGAAAAAAAGACGCAAATCCTGCTATACAACAGAATCCACGTCGATAAAGTCTTATTTTTCTAAGATTTCTTTTTCTTTTTCAGCCGTTAATCTTTCGATTTCTTTGACGAAGTCGTCTGTTAACTTTTGAATGTCTTTTTCCAGACCTTTTAAATCATCTTCGGTGATTTCCTTGTTCTTCTCTGCCTTCTTAGCATGGTCAATGGCATCACGACGGATGTTACGAACACGGACCTTAGCCCCTTCTTGTTCCTTACCAACGGTTTTAGCCAATTCTTGACGACGCTCTTGAGTCAAGGCAGGAATGACCAAACGCACCACAGACCCATCGTTAGATGGCGTAATGCCCACATCACTCATTAAGATCGCTTTCTCGATATCCCCCAGGGTTCCTTTGTCATAAGGGGTAATCAAGAGCATACGCGCCTCTGGAATGGTGATGGATGCTAATTGGTTGAGGGGAGTTGGCACGCCATAGTATTCAACGCTAATACGGTCTAGAATGCTGGCATTAGCACGCCCAGCCCGAATAGAACCTAACTCGCGTTGGTAGGCGTCAACGGTCTTTTGCATACGTTGCTTAGTATCTTTGATTAATTCAGTAGTCATTGAGACAGCCTCCTGCATATTTTGTACTAACTTATTATAGCATATTTAATCAAGCTTGAGTATAGCCTATTTTATCCAAAAAGAGCGCCCTAGAGACTAGGAGACGCTCTTAAAAATCATTATTTGCCGCCAACGACCGTCCCGATGGATTCACCCAAAACTACCCGACGAATGTTACCAGGTTCATTCAAGTTGAAGACAACCAAAGGAATATCATTATCCATGCTGAGCGAGCTAGCGGTAGAGTCCATAACCTTTAGGCCCTTGGCAATAACATCTAAGTGGGACAAGTTGTCGAACTTAGTTGCATTGGCATCCTGGCGTGGATCAGCATCGTAGACACCATCCACATTATTCTTAGCCATCAAGATAACGTCTGCGTTCACTTCCGCAGCGCGCAAAGCGGCTAGAGTATCAGTTGAGAAGTAAGGGTTCCCGGTACCTGCTGCAAAGATAACCACGCGGCCCTTTTCCAAGTGGCGGATAGCACGACGACGGATAAATGGTTCCGCAATTTGGCGCATATCGATAGAGGTTTGAACCCGAGTTGGCACGCCATTGTTCTCTAGAACATCTTGTAGGGCTAAGGAGTTCATGACAGTCGCTAACATGCCCATGTAGTCGGCTTGCGCCCGTTCCATGCCCATCTCAGCCCCTGTAATCCCTCGCCAAATATTGCCACCACCGACAATAATGGCGATTTCCACGCCTAGGGCGTGAACTTCTTTAATTTCCTTGACCATTTCTTTGATGGTTGCTGGATCAATACCAAAGCCAGATTGTCCAGCCATGGCTTCGCCGCTTAATTTCAAGACGACACGTTTGTATTTCGGTTCTACCATTTTCCTTACTCCTTACCTTGATTTGCCTGAAGAGTCCGTTTTTCAGAAAAAGCCCCAATCACTTGGGGCTTGGTCAGTTAGACGAGCTTATTTACCCATTTGGGCAGCCACTTCGTCTGCAAAGTTATCTTGACGTTTTTCCATACCTTCGCCGACTTCATAACGGACAAAAGTTTTCACTTTGCCGCCCTTAGAAGCTACGAATTCAGCAACTGTTTGGTCAGGATTCTTAACGAATGCTTGTTCAGTTAAGCTGATTTCAGCTAAGTACTTGTTCATACGACCTTTAATCATTTTTTCAACAATGTTAGCTGGTTTGCCTTCGTTGAGGGCGATTTCGGTTTGGATTTTTTCTTCGTGTTTGTAATCTTCTTCAGATACATCTTCACGGCTTACATAACGTGGGTTGATTGCTGCAACGTGCATGGCAACGTCTTTAGCTGCTACAGAGTCATCAGAACCTTCGATAACAGTTAAGACACCGATACGGCCACCCATGTGGAGGTATTCACCGAAAGCATCGCCATCAGCTTTAGATAACACTTCGAAACGACGAAGAGAAAGTTTTTCACCGATAACGGTAGTACCTTCTAAGATTAATTCTTCGATTGTCTTGTCGCCAACTTTAACAGCTAAAGCTTCTTCCATAGTTGCTGGTTTTGCTTGAGCAATTGCTTTAACAACAGTTGCCACTAAAGCTTGGAACTTGTCGTTCTTAGCAACAAAGTCAGTTTCAGAGTTCAATTCGATTAAAGCAGCAGTGTTGCCGTCTACATAAGTAGCAGTAACCCCTTCAGCTGCGATACGGTCAGCTTTTTTAGCCGCTTTAGCTAAACCTTTTTCACGCAAGAAGTCTACCGCTTTGTCGATGTCGCCTTCAACTTCAACTAAAGCTTTTTTAGCGTCCATCATACCGACGCCAGTCATGTCGCGTAATTCTTTTACTAATTTTGCAGTAATGTTTGCCATTGTGTATGTTTCCTCCTCAGGTCTTATAAAAAACTGTCTCAACACAGGTCCCTAGCCTTGAGCCTATGGTTATCCTCCTGAATTAAGACAGTTCATGCTTATACTAAGTTAAGTAACGCTTAGGCTTCTTGGCCTTCGTTTGATTCAAACAAGTTGTCGAAGAAAGCTTTGTCAGTTGATTCTTCAGCGACAGCTTCTACAACCCCTTGGTTGCTTTCGATAACAGCGTCAGCCATAGCACCAGCGATTAAGCTGATAGCGCGGATAGCGTCATCGTTAGATGGGATTACTACGTCGATTTCATCTGGGTCACAGTTAGTGTCGACCATAGCAACGATTGGAATGTTTAATTTTTGAGCTTCTTGAACTGCGATGCGCTCTTTACGTGGGTCCACGATGAAGATAACATCTGGAATTCTTGGCATGTCTTTGATCCCGCCTAAGAATTTTTCTAAACGCTCTTGTTCCTTACGGATTTCGATAACTTCTTTCTTAGGAAGTACTTCGAAGGTCCCGTCTTCAGCCATTTTTTCGATAGCTTTCAAGCGACGGATACGGCCTTGGATAGTATCCCAGTTAGTCAAGAGACCACCCAACCAACGGTGGTTGATGTAGTATTGACCTGAACGTACTGCATGTTCTTCAACAGCTTTTTGAGCTTGTTTCTTAGTACCAACGAAGAGTACTACACCGCCGTCAGCTGCTGCTTCACGCATGTAGTTGTATGCTTCGTCAACTAATTTAACGGTTTTTTGTAAGTCGATGATGTAGATACCGTTACGTTCTGTAAAGATGTAACGCTTCATCTTAGGGTTCCAACGACGAGTCTGGTGACCGAAGTGTACACCAGCTTCTAATAATTGCTTCATAGAAATTACTGACATTTCTATACCTCCATTTGGTTTAATATTTTTCCTCCGAACGTGTCACCTAGCAAGGAAACTTGGTTACCCAAGCACCGTCCTCACTATCAACGAACGTGCGAATTGGCGCATCAGGTGATGCAACCTTATATAATATACACCATCTCATAAGAAAAAGCAAGGCCTAAGTTAGGTCAAACCTTGCTCTATATCTCGAATTGCTCAACTAAATATCTGTTGGCTAAGCGCTAGCCGTTGGACCTTCATGGTTGCGGTCCGTGGAATCTCCCCCCACTCCAAGATAATTGGTTGGTTGAGGTGTGGCATATCTGCGGTCACTTCCCACCAGGCTGTCCACTCCATGGTCATGACATCATTGACTGCAATAACCGGCTGTGCATAGCCCTTTGGGTCTCTAATAATGACCACTTCAGCCAAAAAATCCAGTTTATCCAAAAGAACATCCTCTAATGCAAGTGTACTTGGCAGGTCCTCCACTTGGTCGACTTGGCGATCTTGGAGATAGAGATGGCCCCGCTGATCTATATAACCGTAGTCCCCACTATCCCACCATTCACCATAAACATTTTTAGCAAATCGCTCTTCTTCTTGATAATAAGTTAGAGCCCTGCCCTTGGAATAGAGTTGGATATGTCCTGGTTGGCCTTGCTTAACAGGATTGCCCTCAGCATCACATATTCTGGCCTTGGTTAAGTCGCCTAGGCCTAGCCCCATGTCTCTGGCTTCCAGTTTAGCTAAGCTTCTTAAGCGATGGGCTCTTAGAATCATAGGCCCACATTCACTTTGTCCGTAGACCTGTAGGAAGACAGGATGATTAGCCTTAGCTGCTCTCAAGAATGAAGCCATGCTATCGCCATTAATGGCATCAAAAGTCGAATGGAAGTACTTAGTCTCCTTAAAGAGGTCCGGATGGCCCTGTGCTAGGCTACGCCACTGGACAAAATGATTAGGATGAGTTTCCACTGCATAGGGTGGGTGTGCTCTGAAAGCCTCTTTTATTGAAGCTAGGTCAGGATTCGATAGCGGCATCATAGGAAAGCCCAAGGACATGAGGCTAGAAACCCCAATATTGAAACGTGAATGCACAGGACTAACCAAAAAGCTACAGAGTTTTCTCTCTTGCATCTGGTCTAAGACCCGCTTCTGCCAAAGGGTCCGCCAGCCCATAGTTCGACAAGAGTGACAGATAAGCTTTGGAATTCCAGTTGTGCCCGATGTATGGGTCATATAGGCAATAGCATCTAAGTCCAATTGTCTTGTCTTAAGCTCACTTTCTTCTTTCACTTCCAATATAGACTCAATACTTAGATGAGTTGAGCTATTTGGGCTAGAAAGCTGAGAAACTGTCTTGGCTGTTTTATAGTCGTAGAGAAGAAAATGCCCTTGTCCCAGTCTTTGCCCAAAAAATCGGATGACTTCGGCCGACAAATGATAGGACACCATGACGGGTACCGCTCCAAGCTTGGTCAGCGCCACCGCTAAAAGATAACTATCAAATGCAGGTGACTTGAAGATCATAACCTTACTGCCTGCTTCAATTCCTAATACAGCTAGCTGCCTAGCACGACGGTCAATAGCTTCAAGAACCTCACAATAGTGAGTAGCCAGCCCTAATTCTGGGAAAGCAGGTAAGACTTGGTCAAAGTAAATCCGGGCATCCGGCCATCGACGGCTAGCGGAAGCAAAATTTTCATAGAGATTGAGCGGCTCATAATCAAAGTGTGCCATGATCTGGCTCCTCACTTGTTACTTGCGACTCCCCTTCTTTCTCAAGGTTTTCGTCTTCGGCTTTGCCAGGTAATAGGGCATCAGGAACTAGGTCCTTGATGAAGTTCGCTGCACTACCTATCTTGCCTTGGACAACTTCCAAGAAATTGGCATTTGTTTCATCGCCCTGCTCCTTATAGATGGCTTGGAGCTGAGCGAATCCTTCTTTAAGCAAGTCACTATCCTCTGTATCACGAATTTCACGTTGTAGAGAGATAAGAAACATGAGGAAATTGTCTCCTATCTCATTCAAGGTTTCAATACCTGTAGCTTCGATAATGCCAAATATGGCACCGAAGAAATTTTCTAACTCTTGAGCAGAATGCTGGTCAACCCATTGACCAAGGGTAGCTTGAAGACGCTGACTCCCTGGTGTTACCGACTCTAGCTCCTTGAAGCTCACCTTATCAATTTGCCAGTTCTCTAACAAGTGTTGCATCATGCTAATGCCTTTGCAGGCAACCACCTTGGCTTGAACTGTATGGAAGAGAATCTGACTGACCACCGCATCCTCTGGCTGGAAGGCATGTATCTTGGACTCGATGGCCAAATAGCCCTCTGTCTCTAAAAATTCCCGTTGGTAACCCGGCCCGTCATAAGCATAAATGGCCGACACTTGATTCTGTAGCTTTTTATCAAGTTGACTAGCGGCATAAATCGCTAAGTTGGCTCCTTTGGAATGGCCGGCTATAATATATTGACCATCAAATTCAGTCATGACTTTGGTCAGGTATTCTCTAGCGGCATCCTGTGCCGGCACTTGGGTTTGGTGGCTCATATTGAAGTCTTCTTTCCAACCCACAATCGTTTCATCTGTTCCACGGAAGACTACCAAATAGGTATTAACCTCCGGAATATAGAAGGTTGCCGCCGCAAACTGCTTCTCTAACTTGAGGTCTAAGTCGGATTGAAAGCCAAAAATCTGAATATTGCGATAACGTGATGCTTGGGCTGCGGCCTTGGCTACCTCAAGCCTTCCCTTGGAAATTAAGAAAGGATTCTCTTCTTGAATTTCTTTTTTGTCTTGAGCAAACTGCTGGTAGAAATCCATCACAGAAATGGCTTTTGATTCGGATATGACATGACTGACGTAATCATCTAACTTGAGATAGACCATTTCAACCATAACTGCAATATCTACCTCATTGAGAGGTTGGAGCCCAAAATCAACATGGCCGATATTCTTGATATACTGTTTAAAATCTGACATTTAGTCATCCCTCTTTTCTGGACTTAGAAATCTTACTTTCATCCTAACACTTTAGGCAACAAAAGCAAGTTTCCTGATTTTTTTGTGACCAACTATACACCAAAAGAGGTAGGAATCACTTCCTACCTCCATTTCTTATCATTTAGATTGATACTTTGGTTTGAGAATCTCACTATAAATAACCGCATCCTTAAGGTTCTTGCGATTGAGCTTGGTGAGTTTAGAACCACGACCTGTATGATGATTAGAAGCACCTATACGTTCAAGTTGAATGGAATCGGCATCAGATTCGGCCAAGGACCATTCTTGGTCACTGTCACCCCACTGATCAGCCAAGGACGCTTCCATTTGCGCTTGAGCCTGATCAAACTCAACCTCGTCCAACATAGACTGGCCAGCTTCACCACGTGCTTGCAAGAGATTATCCGCTTCAATTTCTTGGGCTCCAAGAGCTTGATCCAGCTCTTGGTTAAGATAATCAATCTTATCTTCTAATGAGGCTCTCTCCTGATCAGTGAGATTAGGATCCTCTGCTGCAGCCATGAGCACATTCAATTGAGCTGACAGATTTCTTAGTGAATACTGAGGGTCTACTTGAGGCATTGGGTTCTGGCGGAATCTTGCTTGCTTACCCGCCGCATTATCACGAATCATGTCCCGAATTTTAGGGATGAGGAAAGACGCAAGGAAAATCAGCAAAAAGATATAGCCTCTCATTGGTTCACTCCCCTTTCATCATGACTTAAGTGTCCTATTCAGAAATCACCGTGTCGCCGGCTGTTTTTTCATCCTTAGCAATGGATTCACGCATGGCAGTATCGGCTTGGATATTTTGTAATTGATAGTAATCATGAATACCTAGGTTGCCTTTGCGGAAAGCTTCAGCAATGGCCAATGGCACTTCAGATTCTGCTTCAACCACTTTTGCGCGCATACGTTGCACTTCGGCCAACATTTCTTGTTCTTGGGCAACCGCGAAGGCACGACGTTCTTCAGCCTTAGCTTGAGCAATCTTCTTGTCCGCCACCGCTTGGTCAGCTTGCAATTTAGCCCCGATGTTACGGCCCACATCAACGTCCGCAATATCAATGGATAGAATTTCAAAGGCAGTCCCTGAGTCTAACCCTTTACGTAAAACGGTTTGGGAGATAGAGTCTGGGTTCTCCAGGACAATAGAGTGCTTAGCAGCACTACCTACGGTTGTAACAATCCCTTCACCAACACGGGCAATGATGGTTTCTTCACCAGCACCCCCAACTAAACGTTCAATATTGGCACGAACGGTCACTTTGGCTTTGGCCTTGACTTCAATCCCGTCCATGGCCACCCCAGCAATAATTGGAGTTTCAATTACTTTAGGGTTAACTGATACTTGAACGGCTTCAAATACGTTACGCCCTGCCAAATCAATGGCCGCTGCTTGTTCGAATTCCAAGTCAATATTGGCACGTTGCGCCGCAATTAAGGCGTCAATGACCATGTTGACATTCCCACCTGCTAAGTAGTGGGCTTCAAGTTCATTTGTATTAATGACTAAGCCAGCTTTGGTTGCCTTAATCATAGGGTTAATAATCATTTTTGGCACAACCCGCCGCAAACGCATCCCAATTAAGTTACCAATCCCCACTTTAACACCAGAGAAGTAGGCGGTAATCCATAAACCTACTGGCACAAAGCGGAAGAAGAGGCTAATCAATACTAATAAGACGACAATTAATAAACCTAATGGAATCCATCCATTCATTATGCTTCTCCTCCTTTTCTAACAACAAGTGTCCCTTGGCTAACAGCTTGAACCGCAACCGTTGCCCCCTGACTAATAAAGTTGTGGGCACTCCGCGCTTCATAGACCTGGCCATCCACTTCGACTTTACCAATCGGCTTCAAATCTGAAATAGCATGACCTGAATGGCCAATCAGTGGATGATCAGAGCTAGTAGCCTGGTCTTCTTGTCTTCCTCGAGCATGGGAATTAATCTGCGCATCTAAAATCAAGGCATCATTTACCTTAATCGACAGGCCAAACTTCATCAAGACGAAGAAGACGGTCACACTGACAAGGCCAATACCGAAGAGTAAGAGCCAAGTCTCTTGCCAATTCTGTGTGTGGTATTGAAGTACCAGAGCCATAACGATAGAGCCAACTACACCCGCAAAACCTGTTTGTGGTAAGTAGAACTCTAGGATGACCATGACTATCCCAACTGAGAAAATGATAAAGGGTAAGAGCCCGTCAGACTGCCAAGCCTCAAAATACCAAGCAAAAGACGCTAAAGCCAAAAGTGCGGTCGGTAACTTCTGCTTGAAAAAGAGCGTGGCCGTTGCAAAAGCAACCCCCAACAAGATAAGTAGATACACGAGTTATTCCTCCTCTCAAGTTTCTAAGTCTATTATAGCACTTTCACTAAAGTCTGAAAACTATTTACACGAGGTTGCTAATTCGATTCTTCAGAAGATGAGAGCTCTTCAATTGGTCTAGCGTCTTTGGCCTCACTAGGAAGCTCAAATTTCATATCTGAGACCTTATTATGGCGACTGAAGAAAATTTTAGCATGCTGGATTTGAGGGCTCCCTCCTATTTGGGTCTCTACCTTCAAATCAAGTGATTGGAGATAGTGTTCCTTTTTAGAGACTTCTACAGTCAAACTAAAATTGCCTCGGCTTTCATTTGAGTCTGTCCCCGTCAAATCCATTAGCAATTCTCTTGACAAATCAACAAGGAGGCCAAGGTCATGACCTTGCAATTTCAGCAAGTAACTTGTTTCCGATTCTTCAAGGGTCATTTTTTCAGTTAACTTTTTGTCTGCTAAGACTGTCAGCAGACGCTGGTATTCTGGTTTGATATCCTCTGTTTTAGCTGCCGATACCGTGTACCATTGGCTATTGAGACGCCCATAAAAGGTTTTGTCATTCAAGCTCTTTATGATTTCAAGGAAACGTCCATCAGGATGGTTCTGATCTAGAATACCAAAGAGATGTATCCCGATGATTTGCCCAACCTTATCATAGGCCATATCTCCTTCTAAGGCGGTGACATTGGTCTTGTCATCTGATAGGACCATCTTCTCGAAGGACATGAAGACCGAAGAAAGTAGTCGCTCTCGCCATACTTCTTCTATGATTTTGCTAGCCTTAGGAGAGGACTCACGACTTTGGCTGGAGTCAGCTGTTTCACTTGTTTCATCACTTAATTCAGACCTATCAGAACTGCTATCCTCTTCCAAGACAGCCTCTTGCGTCCATGGAGCCAAGGTCAGATCTTTCTCAGAGACTTGATTTATATCTTCTACCGATAGCTCTGCGGACCGCTGTTCTTGATCGTCTTTATAGTAATAGGATAAGCCCTTAAGATTAAAATCCTTCTGGTCGATGACGAGCTCAAGCCTACTTTTTTCTTGGCCCACTTTATCATGTCCATTACTAAAGAGGAAAAGGTGGGTTAAGGACTGGTCCTTGTCACTGATATAAACATGATAACTCGAATCTTTAAGTTCAACCTTAGTGTCTGGAGCATCAAGTAAAATAATGGATGTAAGAATATCCTGGTAATTGACATAGGCAAAGGGGTAACTTATCTGCCTATAGCTAGCCTGATCAGTCTCTAATTTCGTATACAAAAGATAGTCATCTTGAGCTTTCTTAGTCAAGTAATACTCAATTTTAAGTATGCTAGCCAAATTGTACTCTTCATGATTAAAGGAAAGTATCGGCTCACTCTTCTGGTCATCACTGACTTCAAATTTGTTCCAGGCTATATAGGCATCTTCACTTGGCACGGAAAACTCCTTAGTTTTTCGAGAGGTCTTTGCTGTGACTTTAACACTTAAAACCTTTTGTCGTGCTTGCTCTAGCTTATCCTGTAATTCAGGGAAGGTCATACGTTCAGTCGCTTCAGATATCTGTGAACTTCCCTCACTTGCTTTAGAACTTTCCTCAGAGGGAGCATCTAAAATGGGTGGTCGCGCTGCGACACTTTGGCCCGTATAGTTGACAAGAAAACTTAATCCCAAACAGCCAACTAACAAATGCTTGGTCAAGTGTTTCATCTTATTAACCTCCTTATCCTCGAGTAGCTAAATCAAAGGATAAAATTGATAGTTCAATTATAACATAAAGCTTTTACAGTCACCAATTAATCCTATTAAAATAGCGAGAGTCAGGCTCTCGCTATCTAACTTATTCAAGAATGGTTAAGGTCTGTCGTTTCTCCCGCATAAGGACATCTCGACCCAATAATTTGTAGAGGGTCGCTGCTAATGGAATCCCCAGAATCATGCCTGAAATCCCCATTAAGCCCCCACCGACTGTGAAGGCCACTAAGACCCAGAGACCAGGTAAACCAATAGAGCCTCCCACCACACGTGGATAGATTAGGTTCCCTTCCAATTGCATGATAATGATGACCATGACTAGGTAAAAGAGAGCCTGGCTTGGTGAAACTGCCAATAGCATCAGGGTCCCCACTGTCGCTGAAATATAACCGCCAATAATTGGAATTAAGGCCATAACCCCAGCAATCACTCCCAACATGCCCGCATATGGCAGGTTGAAGATACTAGCAGCCACTGTCACTAGGCTACCCAGAATTATACCTTCCAAGGTCATGCCCACGAAGAAATTGGTGAAGGATTCATTCATAAGTCGAACAATATCTAAGAAAGTCTGAGCCTGGCTAGGTTTCAAGTAGGCCATAATGACCCGCTTAGCTTGTAGCAAAAGACGTTCCTTAGACCCCAAAATATAGAGGGCAACCATCAAGGACAGGATGGAGTTAATAGTATTAGATGCCACCCCAGTAATTGTCGTAAAGGTAATGTTTAAGAAGTTAGAAGACAAGCTGTTAAGAACTGTCATGGATTGTTGAATCAGGCTACCCCAGTTGATATTAAGCTGTGACATGAGGGTCTGCAGCTGAGGAAAATAAGCATCATACTCTTCAATCGCCTTCTGTAGCCAAGTGCTGACACTTGGAATTACCTCAATAAAACGACTAATAGCGGTCGATAACTGTGGTAAGACTAGGACCAGAATCATAATAGCCGCCAAGACAAAAGTCAAGAGGGATAAGAGCATCGATACTGGTCGCTTCAGTTCTTTAATCAACGGCATTTTTACCTGTAACTTAGACAAAAGCCTTTCGTAGCGAACCATAAGTAGATTCAAGATGTAGGCAAAAATAGCCCCGTTAATAATTGGTCCTAAAGTCTTATAGATTGAGCCGACTAAGCCCATAATGGAATTCCAGTTCCATACAACCAAGACAATGAGGGTGATTAAACCAATGTATTTCATAATATATTTATCGTAGCGTGCCATAGCGCTCCTCCTAGCAATCCTAATCAAGCAATAAGTCATTGGGATTGTCAAAATCACGAGAGATTAACTCTTTATGTTTAATTTTACCTTACGCTAGGCTAGAAAGAAAGTCAAGTAAATAAGAAGACCTTGCACATTAAAAAAGATGACTAAGTTAACTTAGTCATCTTACTCGCCTTTATTCTTGATTAGGTTTTGATTCAAAGACCAGGTGGTCATCTTCTAAGTGCACCGTCACATGCGAGTTAGCTTGAATGTCCCCAGCAATGATGGCCTTAGCTAATGGCGTTTCTAATTCACGCGTCATGTAGCGCATAAGTGGACGCGCCCCATAGACAGGATCGTAGCCATTATGAGCCAACCAAGTGGCTGCTTGATCATCTAATTCTAGGCTAATATCTTGGTATGCCAAACGTTCTTGCAGCCCCTTCAAGAGCTTGAAGACAATCTTATTCATGTGGCTTTGAGCCAATGGCGTAAAGAGTACAGTATCGTCAATCCGGTTGAGGAACTCTGGCTTGAAGTGTTGACGCAAGAGTTGACGCACTTGAGCCGCTGTCTTTGGATTGATGCTGCCATCGTCCTCTACTCCTTCTAACAAGAGGCTTGAGCCAATATTAGAGGTCATAATCAGCACTGTATTCTTGAAGTCAACAGTCCGACCTTTCGAGTCGGTCAAGCGACCGTCGTCAAGAACTTGGAGCAGGATATTGAAGACGTCTGGATGAGCCTTCTCAATTTCATCTAATAAGACAATAGTATAAGGTGTCCGACGTACGGCTTCTGTTAATTGACCGCCCTCTTCATAACCTACGTAGCCTGGAGGAGCCCCTACCAGACGAGAGACATTGTGTTTCTCCATATACTCGGACATATCAATCCGGACCAGATGGCTTTCTGAGTCAAAGAGCGTTTCTGCCAAGGCTTTAGCTAACTCTGTCTTCCCTACCCCAGTAGGTCCTAAGAAGAGGAAGGAACCGATTGGACGGTTAGGGTTTTGTAAGCCTGCACGAGAACGTAAGACAGCTTCGGCTACCTTATCGACTGCCTCATCCTGACCAATGACGCGTTCATGTAGGGTGTCGCTAAGCTTAAGTAACTTCTCACGTTCACCTTCCACTAGTCTATTAACCGGAATTCCTGTTAATCGACCTACAACCTGCGCGATTTCTTCGTCAGTCACTGATTCTTGGGTTAGACGTTCATGACGTGGCACCGTTTCTTTGGCTTCAAGTTCTGCTAGTTCCTTCTCTAATTGCGGAATCTTACCATGGCGCAGGACGGCTGCCTGTTCCAAATCATAGTTAGCTTCCGCTTCTTCGAGTTGGTGGCGAGCCGCTTCTAACTCAAGGCGTTTGTCACGCATCTTGTTTGAAGCTTCTTTTTCGATTTCCCAACGCATTTTGAGCATGTTGGCTTGTTCGCGTAAATCAGCTAATTCTTCTTGTAAGTTCTCTAGGCGTTTCTTACTTGCATCGTCGTGTTCTTTCTTAAGTGCCGCTTCTTCGATTTCAAGTTGCATGAGACGACGATTGACTTGGTCCATTTCTGTCGGCATAGAGTTAATTTCGACCCGAATGGTAGCACAGGCCTCGTCGACTAAGTCGATGGCCTTATCAGGTAAGAAACGATCGGTAATGTAGCGGTTGGACAGGATAGCGGCTGCCACCAAGGCGTTGTCATGAATGTTAACCCCATGGTGGATTTCGAAGCGTTCCTTGAGTCCCCGTAGAATGGAAATAGTATCTTCCACTGTTGGCTCTTGAACTAGTACCCGTTGGAAACGACGTTCCAAAGCCTTATCCTTTTCAATGTTCTCACGATATTCGTCTAAGGTAGTGGCACCAATACAGTGCAACTCCCCACGCGCCAACATAGGTTTAAGCAAGTTGCCGGCGTCCATAGCGCCATCTGTCTTACCAGCTCCCACAATCAGGTGAATCTCATCAATGAAGAGCAAGATTCTGCCTTCTGACTGTTTCACTTCCTTAAGAACGGCCTTGAGACGTTCTTCAAATTCACCGCGATACTTGGCCCCGGCAATCAAGGCCCCCATATCAAGGCTGTAGATTTCCTTGTCTTTGAGGTTCTCAGGTACATCGCGTCTTACGATACGATGGGCTAAACCTTCCACAATGGCAGTCTTACCAACACCTGGTTCCCCAATTAAGACTGGGTTGTTCTTGGTCTTACGTGATAGGATTCGGATGACATCCCGAATTTCTTCGTCACGTCCGATGACTGGATCTAGTTTATTCTCTCTTACGGCTTGGACAAGGTTTGTGGCATACTTGGTCAAAGCTTCATAGGTTTCTTCTTGGTTTTGTGAAGTCACGCGTGATCCTCCTCTCAATTGATCGATACGTTCTTTTAATTTAGACTCACTGATTTCATGTTGATTCAAGAATTGAGTCAAGGGATTGCCCTTTTGCTGATAGAGGGCAAGAAGAATGACCTCAGTTGATAAAAATTCATCCTTATTGTCCTTAGCAATCTGGTTAGCTGCTGCAAAAAGTTGGTTAAGTCGTTGACTAATGGCTTGGCCATACTGGACATTGCTTCCTGATACGACACTAATTGCATCTATCTCCTTGTTGACTAGTTGGCGAAATTCTTCCATAGGAACACCAATTTCTTCATAGAGACGTGCCGCAAATTCATTAGGTTGAATCAGAACATGCCAGAGATGAGGAATATCAATTTCCTGATGTTGCCGGGTTATGGCAATCTGTTGCGCTTGTCCCAAAGCTTCATGCATGGTTGTTGTCATTTTTTCAATCATCTTAGCACCTTCCTTTATAGTTATTTGGTCAAAAATAGTCAGTGTTTTTAGTGTTTAATAATAGCCCAATCTTGGGCACATTCTTAGTATAGACCAAAAGTCAAAAAAGGTCAAGAGTTTTCTCTGACCTTTTTTGACTTTAAACTTTTCTTAACCTTTTAAGCCTGGTGTATAGTTGTAAATATTGCTGAAGCCCGCTGCTTCGAGACTTTGTGCCACACGGCGTGACTTAATCCCTCGGTTACAGTAAACCGCAATTGGCAAAGTCTTGTCTCTATCAGCTAAATCCGTCAAGATAGTTTCCTCAGGATGATGAAGTGCTCCCTCCATATGACCTTCTTCATAATCCGCTTGAGACCGGACATCAATGACTAGTCCCTCCGGATTTTGTGCTTTGAAATCCTCAACGGCTTGTAAATCTGCTAACTCACGCATAATATCCCTCCTATAATTTAACGCCTAAGGCGATACGGGCATAGCGACTCATGCGACTTGGGTCCCAAGCTGGATACCAAACCAACTCAACCTTAACTTCTTTAATTTGGTCAATCTTAAGCAAAGCCTGTTTGACATCATTGATGATAACGTCTGCTAAAGGGCAACCAATTGTGGTCAAGGTCATCTGAACTTCACAGACCCCTTCTTCGCTTAAATCGACTTCAT
>ERZ773009.1135-NODE-1135-length-18945-cov-9.480519_pt1 | contig 18945 bp, 16 predicted proteins | sample MGYA00580663_ERZ773009 | MGnify/ENA primary metagenome ERZ773009 (study PRJEB29015, sample SAMEA2737969) | human oral metagenome | biome: human oral; feature: human-associated habitat; material: dental | place: China | collected 2026 ... | reverse complement strand
TGAAGAAATCAAAGCTAAATTGGAAGAAGCTGGAGCTTCAGTTACTCTTAAATAATCATTTACTGATTGTTTAAGGCTGAAAGCCGAGTTTAATAGCCTTTTCGTTATTTGTTGAGGCGGCAATATAGGAGTTGTTTCTTTTGAAACCTCCCCATAAACACCCCCACAAATTTTTGTGGGGGTGTTTGTTAATTCTATTAAGGGATATATAGTTATGGTAAAAGTTTCTTTTTATAATAAAGTTTCTGATTTTGATAAAAATGGAATTGTTAGACAAATAAAGGTTACAATGCAAGATTTTATTAGATATCTTTCAATTGCCGGAGGTATTCAAAATAATGGTTCTTCTTCTGATGCATATTTATTTTACGAATATATGGTTAGAATGGCTCTAGAAGATGTTGGCGGAACTTTCAAAATTACTAGTGATTATTCAAATTCAGAACAATCTATAAAAGCAGCTGTATCCTATTTTATAGGTATGTTGTCGTCATACGCAATTGCTGAGAAACATTATCACATTCCTCATTTATTTCATCTAAAAGATTCTAAAATTTCTTATCAACAAAAGAAGGGTTCCAATAAGGTTCCGGACTTTTTTGGATTAAGTAGTGTAACTAATCATCCAGCATGTTTAATTGAAGCTAAAGGTACATGGGAAAATAAATTAGCTAAAGGTACTATTGAAAAAGGAAAGAAGCAGGTCGGATCAATTGCAGTGTTAAATTTTGAGGTATCTCCCGGTAGGATAAGAACATTTAAATCTTTTGATAGACATGTAACGGGTTCTTATTTCGAGAAAAAGGAATTACATTTTTGTGATATTGATCCTGATTATCAAGGTGATTTGGTTTGTGATTTTAATGCTAACGTTGCGATTTTGAGATATTACAAGAATATACTGTCATTATTATCAACAAATTCTGAGTATATAGAAGTTGGAACTGAAGAAGGATTAGAATTTTCTTTTATATATTTTGAAGATTATAAGATTGGAATAAGTAATAGTGTATTAAAAGCTATTGTAGATTCTTTTGGTGAAAAAAATTTAACTGTAAAATCATTTTTAAATGATAGAAATTTAATCTTTGAAAGATTATCGGATGATAAATATTTGTCTGTTATTAAAGAAAGTAATCTTTATAATACAATTTCTGAGATTACAAGTGAAGATTATCATACTGTGAATGAAAAGTTTGATAATACCTCAGTTTCTTTTGGAAGAGATGGTTTAATTGTTATTAAATCTTAAGATTATCCTTACTTTAAATTTTATAAAAATGAACATTTTAGATTAAACGAAGAAGAAAAACAAGTTATTAGATAATTTGAAATTGAATAAGGTTATAAAATTTTAACCTCAGAATGTATACAAACCCTACCAGCAATAGAAAAATTGATGTTTTTGTAGGTTGGGTATCATATAGTGAAAACTCTTAGGAAAGCTTATCTAGCGCTATTCTTAAGAGTTTTTTGCTTTCTCAAGTAAAAGAAAAAGACTAAAGAAAATTGTCCCAAATGAACTTTTTCTTTAGTCTGAATTTACAATTTTATAACCTTATTCTATTTTGAAGAATCAATTTCTTCTAGTAAGTCAAGTAACTCAGTTGTAAGATAGTCGAATTTTAATTGAATTTTAGGATCTTTTATTTTTAAGGAATACCTATGGAGCATTAAGTCGAGATAATACTGAGCAAAGGTGTTACTTTCCTCAGGGTTGGGACCTGTACAATCTAAAAATTCTTTCTTCATTAAAATAAAAAACTCAGAATAGTATTTTTCTATATTCCTTAAAGGATTCTTTTTCTTATGAATAAAATTTAGGAAGTATTCTTGAAAATTTTTAAAACCTTTGGTACGAGCAATTTCATCAAATTTAATATTAATTTTATTTTGAAAGATCTTTGTAAATTTATTACATATACTATCATGATACTCTTCTATAGAGTAAGCCCCTTGCATTTTTTTAATAGTATGCTCGGAAAAATTATAGTATTCTAAAATATATTTTTTCATATAATCATGATAATCATTTGAACAGAATGCATCATATAGTATAGGAATAATTATTTTCATATAAAAAAATGTTTCATATAGTTTATTATCATTATTTGGAAGTTTTAGCCAAACTATTTCATCAACACTTTTATCTATATTCTTACAAATAAGATCTATGATACCATCTGAATATTTTTCTTTACATTTTAGTAAATTACTTATTTTAGAAGATGCTCCTTCTTTTGAAAGGGAGTAGTAATTTTCAGCATCAATATTTTTAATTTCACCTTTCAAAATTCCTTCACCAACAGAATCTTTTCTTAATAATTGATATTGAGGTCGTTTATCTTCTTTTAAGAATTCATTTAAATTATAAGAAATAGACTCATTAAGTGATTTTGCAGATTTCTTAAATATACCATTTTTATGTTTCATAAGCACCTCTTATATGAAATAATAAAGTTATTTTTTAAATAATGTATAAGTGTTATATCAAGTTATTTTAAATTTTGAAATTCAATTCTGATAATAAGAGTTGAAAACAAAGAAAATTTGGATATTTAATCTTAAAAAAATAACTTGATAATTTCATACAGTATAACATTTCTTATATGAAACATGCAACAAATTTTATGTAATATTGTAGTATTCAAAAATCAGAAAATCTATGCTTTAATATAGTTATGAATATTCAATTACAATGATGCATCATTAAATCGGGGTGATTTATCTTTAAAATAAGTTAAAAAAATAATATAAAAGAAAAGGAGAATTATATGTCAATAGTGTTAATCATTTCTTCAGATTTTAATTGTAGTAACTCACATATCCTAGTTAAGCCCTTTCACTATTATTGGGCATTAGATTCAAATGATAAGATCAAATATATTCAAATAAATTATAAAGTTCAATCAAATCATAATCTTACGGCTTATGAAATAGTTTATACAAATAAATCCTATGAAAAGACCGAAATTACTAATTTTGTCGAAAAAATTGCTAGTGGTGATTTAAAATTAGTTTGTTCAGATGTAAGAATAGTTGAAGACTTAAAAATGTCATGGAAATATAAAGATCTTCCAAAAACTAAAATTATAATTCTTGATCACTATTCTAGAGAAAATATAGATGATATTTTAATTATTAATACTATACAAGAGATATTATTTAGCAAAAAATGGACTAAAGATATACTAACAGACAAAGATATTTCAGAAGCAATAGAATTAGCTATTTGTGAGCATAAAATTAAAGTAGCTGAAGAATTATAAAAATAGATTTTGCATCTAGATCGGTTAAAAATTATTGAATTTAAGAATTTTGATCTAGATGCAAGATGATTTAAATATTTTATATTTTAAGAGAGGGATAAAAAATGCCATTAAAAAATTTAAGAAACTTTTTAAAGTTTGATAAATCATTTTTCGATAATAAGGAACTTGTGTATTTAGGTTCTAAACTTACTCATGATAACAAATTGAAAGTAAGTTTGCTTATCATTAAAGATAACACAGAATATCAAAATGATCAAACCAACTTGGGTGAGCAAGTGGTTGTCACTGTGAATAATAAAGGAATTGATGATTACTCATCATTTATTCCAATGAAAACAATTTGTAAAATTGGAAATATAAGCAAAGCAGTGGTTTATGGTGAATACCAAAATCAATTATCTATCATTGCATATGTATTACAAGTTTCTCAGGTTAATAAACAGTATGAAAAGAGTTAATATACATTGGTTTTATCCATTTTGGGGAAGTATTTCAATATGTATAATTTCAATTGTATTTTTTATAGTATTTGATTTTTATGTACTACCAATCAAGTTTTTAAAATTGGGAACTGAGACGTATGAAGTAGTTTTTGTGATTCAGTTTTTTCTATCCTTATTATTTATTTACGGTTTAAGTGTTAGAGATATCTATCTTAAACGACAGAAACTTTTTAAGTTTATTAAGAAAAATCAATTGTATATAACAAAATCTAATAAGAATGGAGAGGAAACAGTAATTGAAACAATAGAAATGGAATGGATGGAAAAAAAGAATGAAGATACATTTACTGTAAGAGTATATAACGAAGGAGGATTAGTAAGTTCCAGAATTGAGGATTTAGGTCCTAAACTACAGGCCTTCTTGGGGAAGGAATTAGTAACGCAACATAATCAAATAACATTTACTGACTATGTATTTGAGAAATATCCTGATAAAAGGCTCGTTATGTCAAACTTAGTTGATAACAATACCAATAATAAATATAGTATAAAATTAACTCAAAAGATATCATATGATATTAGAAAAGTTTCACATGGATTGACAGTCGGGGCAACAGGTTCAGGGAAAACAATGTTTATTAATGCAAAGATTCTTGAATTTGTACATTTAGGTGCCGAAATTTTAATTTGTGATCCCAAAAATGCTGATTTAAGTCTTTTGCAATTTGTTAAAGGTTTTCCAAAAGAAAATGTTGCGGTTAATAAAAATCAGATTTGTAAAATCCTAAGATTATTAAACTCAAAAATGCTTGAAAGATACAACAAATATTTCTCTGAACCTTCAGCATTTGGAAAAAATTATTCAGATTTTGGCTTACAACCTATTGTCTTATTTTTTGATGAAGTTACAGCATTTGTAAAAGTATCAGATAAAAAAATAGTAGAAGAAGCATTCTCATATTTATTTAACATTATTATGATGGGAAGGCAGGTCGGTGTAACTATTGAGTTTATATTACAAAGGCCGGATACATCTATACTAGATGGAGGTATCCGAGATCAGCTAGGATGCCGTGTTGCATTAGGAAATTTATCAAAAGATGGTTATAAAATGATATTTGGCAGTAATTTTAATGATTACAAAAATATTCAAGTTATTGGGGGAGGGTATGTTCAAATTTTTGGGCAAATGGAAAAACCTAAATATTTTGAAACCCCATTCTTTGACAAAAATTTTGACTTCCTAAAAGAATTGGAGGAATATTATTCATAGAGCACTTTCGAAAGTAAAGAATAGGGGTGCTCAGCTCAGAGAGCTAGAGCAAGTGGAATGTCCCTCTTTCTTTACTTTAAGAAATGTGCCCAGCAATAGAAGCTTGCTTCTATTGCTTTTAACTTGATAAACGTCAAACATTAGAACAATCACGAAAGCGAGGAAAAAAATAAATAATCCAAAAGTAAATTCAGAAAGTATCGTTAAATCTTATAGATATGGTAATACACTTGAACTAACAACTTCGAATGGATTACACAAGCAAACTATAAAAGTACTTCCGAATAGAAAATATGTCGTTTTAGATACTGGAGAAATATTTGATATGGATACGAGCGGAGTTACACGAAGTGATAATATCAAATCTACTCGTATAACGATGCGAAAATTAAGGAGACTTATTGCTCATAATTTTAGGGGACATAAGAATGAACTTTGGATAACATTGACTTACGCTAAATATACTAATAAAATCACAATTGTATATAGAGATTTTAAATTATTTATTAGGGATTTAAGAAAACAGTATCCAGATTTAGAATATATTAATGTTATTGAGCCACAAGCTAGTGGGAATTGGCATTGTCATCTTCTCATAAAAGCACCTAAAAGAAACTCTCTTTATATTCCAAATAAAATTATTGAAGAGTGCTGGAAAAAAGGTTTCACCAAAACTAAAAGACTTAAAAATAGTGATAAGGTAGGAAATTATGTTGTTGCATATTTAACTAATCTAGAGATAAATGATAATCAAAATACAAAAAAATATATCAAAGGTGCAAGGCTATATTTATATCCAAAAGGAGTGAGAATTTATAGGTGTTCCAGAGGAATTAAAAAACCAATAGAACTTACAGCAACTAAAAAAGAAGTTATGACTATTAATGGTCTAGATGTTGATTTAGAAGCAAAATATTCTAAAAAAACAACCCATACAATAAGTACAGGAGATGAAATAAGTTATATTACCGAATTTTACGATATAGGAGATAATAATGAGAACTGTTAATCACAAAGATATTATGAAGCTGGGTTTTTCAAAAACAGCTTCGAAAGAAATTATTAGACAAGCAAAATTAATTGCTGTGAAACAATTTGATGAATCTATGAATTCTTCAAATAATATGATAAACTTAAGAAGGTCGCCTTTCGATAACAAAAGACTTGATCTTGCACCTAGTTTTATAGTGGAAGAATTACTCGGTTTTCAATTTACTTAAAGAAAGGAATTGAAAACAATGTCAAAAAAATATAAAGGTGTTTTTAGAGATAGTAAAGGGAGGATTTACTGTCAAACTGAATTCAAAACATCAGCTAGTGGCAAACGTCAAAGGTTTAAAAGATATCGAAATATATGGGGAAAATCTTTTTCAACCGAAAAAGAGGCTTATGATGAGTTATGTCGCGCAAGAGTCGAATTTTACGATAAGTTTGATTATAGCGATTATAATCTCAGCTTCGAACAATATATGCTTGATGTATTTTTACCTTATTACAAACAAACTGTTCAGGATAGCACGTATAGAACTGCAGTCGCTCAATTTGAAACATTTATTGATAGATTTGGAAAATTAAAATTACGAGATATAAAACCTCGTGACTGTGAAAAGTTTCGCTTAGAACTTATTGATAAGTATTCTGCGAATTATGCAAAATGTGTTTGGATACGTTTTAAGCAATGCTTAGGATATGCAGAAAGAATGGAATATATTAAAACTTTTCCGTGTAAATGTTTGGATAATCCAAAAGGTAAAAGACCAGATACAAAATTCTGGACTTTTGAAGAGTTTAAGAAAGTTATTTCTACTTTTGATTTAACTGATTATGAAGATCTTCACCGTTTTACTACCACTTGGTTATACTATATGACTGGCGTGCGTGTTAGTGAAGGTTTTTCTTTACTTTGGTCTGATTTTGATAAAGAGAATAAACGTATCTTTGTCCACTCAACTTTAGAGGCTTTAAAAGGTGGCGTCTATAAACGTAAAGATCAGACAAAGACAGAAGCAGGAATAAGATATATAGATTTAGATGATGAAACAATAAAAGTACTTGAACGTTGGCGCTCAATTCAGGTTTCTAATTCTGATCAAGATTATATTCTATCCAAGTTTGGTGAACCAATGGTAAAAAGCACTTTGACAAGAATGTTGAAACGTCATGCGAAGTTAGCTGGTGTTCCAGAAATAACAGGCAAAGGATTGCGTCATTCTCACGATTCCTTTATGATTAATGTTCTAAAAAAAGATGTTTTAGAAGTATCTCAGCGTTCTGGAAGAATTGATAAAGCAACAACTTTAAACACATATAGCCATTACTATAATGCTAACAATACAACCCTAGGTAGTGAAATTACTCTACTTCTGAAACAAGAGGGTGTAGGAGCAACACCCCCATATACACCCCCACAAAAATAAAATAAATAGAAATTAGCTTTATACTTGGAGTTTTGGGTATCACGCTCAAATTACTCTTAAGTAATATAGTATCCAATTTTAAAAAAGCCAAGTCTTTTGACTTGGCTTTTTTGTAATTATTTAAGTTTTAACAAATCGGAGTAAGTAATGCTTTTTAAAATAAAATATAAACTCGAAGAAAAGATATGCTGATAAGTCTTTACGCTCTTTCATATTTCTGCTATAATATTTTTAATAAGGCGTGCATTTGCGCGCTCTTTTCTGTCTAAAAGTACTCTTCAGTGCTTTTTTATTGTTATAAAAATGGAGGGATTATGCTTTACATTTGGTCTTATTTGAAACGCTACCCCAAATGGTTGTTGCTGGATTTTGTGTCGGCCATCTTTTTTGTAGTGGTCAATCTAGGACTGCCAACGGTTTTGGCGCGTATGATTGACGAGGGGATTAACCAAGGCGATCAGGAACGCCTGTATTTCTGGGGCTTTATCATGCTGCTGGTTATTATCCTTGGGATTTTGGGGCGGATCGTCCTTTCCTATGCCGCTGGAAAATTAACGACCAGCATGGTGCGGGATATGCGGAATGATCTCTATGACAAGTTGCAGGAGTATTCCCATCATGAATACGAGCAGATTGGCGTTTCTTCGCTGGTGACGCGGATTACCAGTGATGCCTTTGTCCTCATGCAGTTTGCTGAGCAAACACTCAAGATGGGAGCTATCACGCCTATCATGATGCTGTCGTCCATCCTCATGATTTTCCTGACCAGTCCGTCCATGGCTTGGATTGTAGCGATTTCAGTGCCTTTTTTGGCAATCGTAGTTTGGTATGTGGCGGTCAAGACGCGTCCCCTGTCTGAAAAGCAGCAGAAGACGCTGGACAAGATCAACCAGTATGCTCGGGAAAATCTGACCGGTCTGCGGGTCATTCGAGCCTTTGCCCGTGAGGAATTTCAGGAAGAGCGCTTTGCTAATGAGAATGAAATCTATGCGGAAAATTCGAATCGTCTCTTTAAGCTGACAGGTTTGACGGAGCCTCTCTTTGTGCAGATTATCATTGCTATGATTGTGGCCATTGTCTGGTTTGCTCTTAAGCCACTGGGCAGCGGCGAGCTGAAAATAGGGGATTTGGTGGCCTTTATCGAATACAGTTTCCATGCCCTTCTGTCCTTCCTGCTCCTGTCCAGTCTCTTTACCATGTATCCACGGACGGCGGTTTCTAGTGAGCGTCTGAAGGAAGTCATGGATATGCCGATTTCCATCGATCCAAATGAGAATGGGATCACGGAAACTGCGACTCGTGGCTATCTGGAATTTGACAATGTAACCTTTGCCTATCCAGGTGAGACAGAAAATCCTGTCCTGCATAATATTTCTTTTAAGGCCAAACCGGGGGAAACGATCGCCTTTATCGGTTCAACAGGTTCTGGTAAGTCTTCCTTGGTTCAGCTGATTCCGCGTTTCTATGATGTGACCTTGGGCAAGATTTTGGTGGATGGTGTGGATGTCCGCGCCTATAACCTCAAGGCCCTCCGTCAGAAGATTGGCTTTATCCCGCAGAAAGCTCTGCTATTTACCGGGACGATCGCTGAAAATATCCGCTATGGTAAGGAAGATGCTAGCTCTGAGGAGCTCAATCAAGCAGCAGATGTGGCTCAAGCTCGCGATTTTATCGAGAGCAGAGAAGAGCGCTTCGAGACGCATTTGGCTGAAGGCGGCAGCAATCTATCTGGTGGTCAAAAGCAGCGTCTATCCATTGCGCGTGCGGTCGTCAAGGAGCCAGACATTTATATCTTTGATGATTCCTTCTCGGCTCTGGATTACAAAACGGATGCGACTTTGCGCCGCCGACTTAAGGAAGTGACGCAGGATGCAACGGTTCTCATTGTGGCTCAGCGGGTCGGAACCATTATGGATGCGGATCAAATCATTGTCTTAGACAAGGGTGAAATCGTGGGTCGCGGCCGACATGAGGAACTGATGGAAAATAATGCCATCTATCGTGAAATTGCCAATTCCCAGCTCAATAGCCAATCACTAACAGAAGAATAGGAGGGAGAGATGAAAGAAAATAGTTTTGTCCGCTTATGGGGCTATCTAAAAGTCTATAAAGCAGCTGTGCTTCTTGCAGTCTTCCTCAAGATTGTCAGCGTGATTATGAGTGTCCTAGAGCCTTTTGTCCTAGGTCTTGCCATCACAGAACTGACGCAAAATCTGCTGGATATGGCTAAGGGAGTACCTGGCGCAGCCATCAATAGCAGCTACGTGGCTTGGATTATGCTGCTTTACTTTATTCGTGCCCTCTTTTATGAGATTGGTGCCTATTTCTCTAACTATTTCATGACTAATGCTGTGCAGAGCACCGTTCGCGACATGCGTAATGAGCTCAGTCGTAAAATCAATCGAATTCCTGTTTCCTACTTTGATAAGCACCAGTTCGGTGATCTGATTGGGCGCTTCACCAGTGATGTGGAGACTGTCTCAAATGCACTTCAACAAAGCTTTTTGCAGGTGGTCAATGCTGTCATGACCCTGATTTTAGTCATCGGGATGGTTTTGTATCTGAATCTCCAGCTGGCCTTGATCGTTATCGTCAGCATTCCTCTGACCTATTTGGGAGCTAGATTTATTCTCAAAAAATCTCAGCCTTACTTTAAGCAGCAGGCGGATGTGTTGGGCGCTATGAATGGCTTCGTTCAGGAAAATCTGTCAGGTTTCAATGTTCTCAAGCTTTATGGTCGGGAAGAGACTTCGGCTGAGGATTTTCGAGCTATTACTCAAAACTTGCAGGAAGTCGGTTTTAAAGCCAGCTTTATCTCAGGGCTCATGATGCCCGTTCTTAATGCGATTTCGGATTTAACCTATCTCATCGTGGCTCTGGTAGGCGGTTTACAGGTTATTGCTGGTCAATTGACCATCGGTAATATGCAAGCCTTTGTCCAGTACGTCTGGCAGGTCAATCAGCCTATCCAAAACCTTACCCAGCTGGCAGGTCAGCTCCAGAGTGCCAAGTCTTCGCTGGATCGGATTTTCCAGATTTTGGATGAGCCAGATGAAGTCATGGACAATACTGTTCAGCTAGACAAGGACTTGACTGGTCAAGTCAGTTTCAAAGATGTCGACTTCCAATATGTGGCAGACAAGCCGCTGATTCGCAACTTTAATCTGGAAGTCCAGCCGGGTGAGATGGTGGCTATTGTCGGGCCGACTGGAGCTGGTAAGACGACTCTGATCAACCTGCTCATGCGTTTCTACGATGTGACCAAGGGCTCTATCAGCGTGGACGGCCACGATATTCGTCAGCTGTCCCGCCAAGACTATCGCAAGCAATTTGGTATGGTTCTGCAGGACGCTTGGCTTTATGAGGGGACTATCAAGGAAAATCTCCGCTTTGGTAACCTTGATGCTACCGATGAGGAGATTGTGGAAGCAGCCAAATCAGCCAATGTGGATCACTTTATTCGTACCTTGCCGGGTGGCTACAATATGGAAATGAATCAGGAGTCTAGCAATATTTCGCTGGGTCAAAAACAACTTCTGACGATCGCACGGGCGCTCTTGGCCGATCCTAAGATTCTAATTTTGGACGAGGCGACATCCTCAGTGGATACTCGTTTGGAGTTGTTGATTCAGAAGGCTATGAAAACTCTTATGCAGGGGCGGACGAGCTTTGTCATTGCTCACCGCTTGTCTACTATCCAAGAAGCAGACAAGATTTTGGTGCTCAAGGATGGACAAATCATTGAGCAGGGCAATCATGAGTCGCTACTAGCTGACAAGGGCTTCTATCATGACTTGTATATGAGCCAATTTTCGGATAAGAAAGAAACTTAGATATACATAAAAGGAAACTCAGCTGAGTTTCCTTTTTGAATAATCATTTTGATGTAGTTTTAAACCAAAAGCTTGTCGGGTGAAAAGTTGCTTAAAGATCGTCTACTTGAATGACATGGGTTTCAAATTCGAGATTTGGCATGGCTGCTGCTAAATCCTGGTGAATGCGTTCTAGGGCGTCTAGTCGCATTTGGACAGATGTATGGGCATTTCCTTGGATAATGAAAATGGCGTTTTTTGTGCTATCATCAAATTTATAAAGGTCACTGTCACGAACATCAAGCCAAGCAAGGATGCCTTTTTCATCTCGATAGACATAGTCAGTCGGAGCTACATGCTTCTCCTTAGATAAGATAGGAAGGAAGATATCGTCCTTCTGACTAACAGTAAACTCAATCTCATCACCGATTTTATCAAGGTCATGACCGCCGATAGCTAGGAGAGAATGCAAGGATTCTACATTATAAATATCAATAACGCTGTTAATCCTTGGAATGGAGCCGCGGTGTTGGATATTGCGGATCAAAGCTGGTACTGTTGGCGGGTTCTTTTTAACACTGCGTCCCACTTTCTGCAGCAGATCACAGTAGCCTTGGATAGTCGGTTGGTCAGTGATTTCTGCTAGATTGCAGTTCAAGGCCCAGTTTTCTGCTTCCTTCTGTTTTTGGAGAAAGGCTTCTGATAAAGGTGCTTGGGGATCGACGTTTCTAGCAATGCCAAGGACGACGCTTGTGATGCCAAGTTCTGCTAAACTTTTATCAATGGTAAATTTCATCTTTGACGGACCTCCATTTTTTTCTTACAATCATTATACCTTTTTCAAGGGCTTTTCACAATGAAAAATATGCGTGGAATAAGGAGAAAAGGAAGGGAAGCAGTAGAATTCCGATGATAAACGCATGCCATTTCCAGTAGATACGAATCAAACCGGCAGTTTCTCGGATCCATGCAGAAGGAAGAAAATAGAAAGCCGTGCGAGAACCAATACTGCGGCCTTTGAGACCAACTTGTCTCATATAGATGCCAGCACGTAGCGCGTGGAAAGAATTTGTGACTAGGAGAACTCGATCTTGCTCCAGTCCTTGTGTGAGCATGAGTTCCTTACTGAATATGAGATTTTCAAGCGTAGTGCGAGATTTATTTTCGAGGAAAATACTGTCAGCTGGGACTCCTTTTTCCATCAAATAACCTGCCATAGCCTCTGCTTCGGAAATCCACTCGTCGTCTCCCTGACCGCCAGAGACAATGATGACTGGCTTCCGATTAAATTTCTCATAGATGGCTAGCCCTTTATCCAAGCGTTGAGCCAGTAGGGGAGGTACCTTGTCTCCAAACAATCCTGCACCGAGGATAATAATAGTCTGAGGCTCTTTTTTGACTGGAAAGATATTTAAAAAGAATGCGTAGATGATATAGGAAAGATAGAGAAAGGTTCCGTAAAAGAGCAGCAAATCAGCAAGGAAGATCCAATTTGCAAGAAATGACCGTGGAGCGAGAAAATGCAGTAAAGCAAGTCCCACGATCGCTAGGCCGTAGAGAAGCGATAGTAGATTGGCTAGTCTGAGTCCCTCTAGCTGTAGCATTTGGCGACCATTAAAAATCAAATAAGCAGTAGAAGCGAAAATACTAATAGGAATTGCTAAAAGCAGGATATAAAAGCTAATCATAGCTGGTGTATAACCAATAAATCGCTCAAGACTAACAATCGTAAGCCCAGCTAAAACAATGCCCATCATCATAAGAGTGAAGGTCAGGACATAAGCATTGAATAAACTTCTAGGTTCCCGATAGACTAAAAAAGTAAAGATAGCAGCAGGAATGAGCCAGATTAGATGAATTAACATATTAAAACCTCGCAATTGAACTTATAACTAGTATAGCATAAGTCCATCTAATAAAAAAGGAATTGTCGATATGATATAATTCGAAAATAAGAAAAGATAATTCGTAATAAATCGTATTAAATTTCGTGATTTTATTGGGTTAAGAAAAGGCAATTTTTATTTCAAAATCCTTGCAATGAGTGGTGTTTATCGGTATAATGGAAAAATCTTAAAAAGACTGGAGATGACGATGATTAAAAAAGGATCCTTGACCGGTTTGCTTTTATTTGGAATGTTTTTCGGAGCCGGTAACCTGATTTTTCCACCTCAATTGGGTTTGGAATCTGGTCAAAATTTCTGGCCAGCTATTGGAGGTTTTGTCCTATCAGGTGTCGGTATTGCCATTTTAACTTTAATTATAGGTACTTTGAATCCCAAGGGTTATATTGATGAAATTTCGAAAAAGATTGCCCCTTGGTTTGCGGTTGCTTACTTGGTAGCCCTCTATCTTTCAATTGGTCCCTTCTTTGCCATTCCTCGGACGGCGACCACTGCCTTTTCTGTCGGGATTGAGCCCATGTTGCCTGCAGGTTCTCATACTATTTGGCTTTTCGGTTTCACGCTGATCTATTTTGCTTTTGCCTATTTGATTGCCCTCAATCCCTCAAAAATCCTTGATAGTATCGGTCGTTATCTAACACCAATTTTTGCCCTCTTGATTGTAGTTTTAGTTGTATTAGGCGCTGCCAAATATGCTTCCACTGCCCCTCAAGGAGCAACAGGGGGATATGCTGCTTCAGCTTTCGGGGCAGGCTTTCTTCAAGGCTACAATACTCTGGATGCCTTGGCTTCAGTTGCCTTTAGTGTGGTTGCCGTGACAACCCTCAATCAGCTCGGTTTCAAGAATAAAAAGGAATATATTTCTACTATTTGGATCGTGGGTATCCTTGTGGCGCTTGGCTTTAGCGTTCTTTATATTGGCCTTGCCTTTCTTGGAAATCACTTCCCACTTGATCTAGCGAATTTGCCGAAAGGTGCAAACGTAGGGGCTTCTGTTTTGTCTTCTGCAACTCAGGCTATTTTTGGTCCAATGGCTCAAATTTTCCTAGCGATTATGGTAACAGTGACCTGTTTTACAACTACAGCAGGACTTATCGTCTCAACTGGTGAATTTTTCCACAATACCTTCCCCAAAGTGTCTTATAAGGTTTATGCGACCATTTTTACGCTAGTTGGTTTCGCTATTGCAAATCTTGGTTTGAATGCTATTATCCAGTATTCAGTTCCAGTTCTGGAGATTCTTTATCCTATTACTATCACAATTGTCATGATTGTCATGGTTAATCGCTTTTTACCACTTTCTAAACCAGGAATGCAGTTGACCATAGCAGTGGTGACGCTGATTGCTTTTGCTAGCATTTTGGGACGACAATTTAAGCTAACTGCAATTCTCAATCTAGTAAATGCTCTGCCATTTGCTCAAGCTTCTCTGCCTTGGTTGCTGCCTGCTGTGGTTGGAATCTTGCTCTCGCTCCTTTTGCCAAACAAACAAAAAGGTGAAGCATTTGAATTTGAAGCATAAGAACTAAAATTCATCACGAAAGTGATGGATTTTTTTGATTCATTATCAATTGTAGTAGGTGATCGATGATGAATCCTAGGAATATTTGATGAAGTACCTTAATCTGCTTTTTGATGAGTGATAAGACGATATAAGCATTTTATAAGAGGGATTTAAGAAAAATTTTAATTTTTTCTTATTCCTTTTTAATCTTAGGGGATTATACTAGAGTCAACAAAAAAATAAACCAAAGGAGAATCCTATGAAATTCAATCCAAATCAAAAGTATACTCGTTGGTCAATCCGTCGTTTAAGCGTGGGTGTGGCTTCCGTCGTGGTTGCTAGTGGTTTCTTTTTGCTAGTTGGGCAACCAAACACTGTGCATGCAGATGTTCTCACTTCAACTCCTGCTCAAGTTCTTCAAGTAGATTCATCATCAGTAGAAAAGAATGAGTTGCCTGAAACAGTTCTGAAAGAAGCTGTAGATTCAGCTCTTCCTGCAAATCAGACAACTCCAACTACAAAGGAAGTAGTCGATGAGACTAATTCTTCAGACAAGTCTAGCCTAGCTCCTAAGGAAGAAGTTGCAAAACCAAAAGAAGAAGAGGCTATGTCGGAAGTTAACGAACCAAAAGAAGAAAAGGTTATGTCGGAAGTTAACAAACCAAAAGAAGAAGCTAAGCCAGTGGCAACTCCTAATGCAGTTTCAAAACAAGACCGTGAAGCGACTACTCCTCAATCAGTAACAACTCCAGAGGAAGTTAAAAAAGGCGTTGCTGAGAATACTAAAGATACAGTAGACGTTCCAGCTAGCTACCTAGAAAAAGCAAATGTTCCTGGTCCATTCTTGGCGGGTGTTAACCAAGTCATCCCGTATGAAGCTTTCGGTGGCGACGGCATGTTGACGCGTCTCTTGCTCAAATCTTCTGATAAAGCACCATGGTCTGACAATGGCACAGCGAACAATCCAGCTCTCTTGCCACTTGAAGGCTTGGCCAAAGGTCAATACTTCTATGAAGTAGATTTAAACGGCAACACGACAGGTAAAGACGGACAAGCCCTTCTTGACCAACTTCGCACTAATGGAACAAATGCTTACCAAGCGACTGTTAAAGTCTATGGTGCTAAAGATGGAAAAGCAGATTTGACCAATCTCGTAGCGACAAAAAATGTAACTGTTAACTTGAACGGCCTTGTTTCAAAAGAAGCAGTCAAAGACTCAGTCACCAAAAATATTAAAGACCATATTGATGTTCCAGCTAGCTACCTAGAAAAAGCGAATGTTCCCGGTCCATTCTTGGCTGGTGTCAACCAAGTCATCCCGTATGAAGCTTTCGGTGGCGACGGCATGTTGACGCGCCTCTTGCTCAAATCTTCTGATAAGGCACCTTGGTCAGATAACGGAACAGCTAACAATCCAGCCCTCTTGCCACTTGAAGGCTTGGCCAAAGGTCAATACTTCTACGAAGTGGATTTGAACGGCAATACTACAGGTAAAGACGGGCAAACCCTTCTCGACCAACTTCGCGCTAATGGCACTCGCAGTTACCAAGCTACTGTCAAGGTCTATGGTGCCAAAGATGGCAAACCAGATTTAAGCAATCTTGTTGCGACAAAAAATGTGACGGTTGACATGAATGGTCTTGTTTCAAAAGAAGCAGTCAAAGATTCAGTCACTAAAAATATTAAAGACCATATTGATGTCCCAGCTAGCTACTTAGAAAAAGCGAACGTTCCTGGTCCATTCTTGGCGGGTGTTAACCAAGTCATCCCGTATGAAGCTTTCGGTGGCGACGGCATGTTGACGCGTCTCTTGCTCAAATCTTCTGATAAAGCACCATGGTCTGACAATGGCACAGCGAACAATCCAGCTCTCTTGCCACTTGAAGGCTTGGCCAAAGGTCAATACTTCTACGAAGTAGACTTAAACGGCAACACGACAGGTAAAGACGGACAAGCCCTTCTCGACCAACTTCGTGCTAACGGAACTCACAGTTACCAAGCTACTGTCAAAGTTTATGGCGCCAAAGACGGAAAACCAGATTTGACAAATCTTATCGCGACTCGTCAAGTAACGATTCAGCTTCGTGAAAAAGAAATGGCTACAACACCATCTCAAGAAGGTCAGATGAATAAGAAGTCTTCTGCAACAGATTCTATGAGTACAGCTAAGGGTAAGAAGGAAGTGGATCATAGCATGACTGATGTGAAGGGGGAACGCCAAACTTCTAAGCCGATGGTAGATACAATGAAAAAAAATGATAAGCCTACGTTACCAAACACTGGTGAAGCTCAAACAGCTACAGCTACCATTGGTTTCTTAGGACTAGCCTTGGCAGGAATTCTTAGCCTTCTAGGTTTGAAAGCAAAACAAGAAGATTAAGGTTCAAATCATTTAAAAATTACTAAAAATAGTGTTATACTAAAGCCAGTATAACACTGTTTTTATCAGGAGATTGGCAAATGGGAAAGACAATTTTACTCGTTGATGATGAGATGGATATTCTAGATATCCAAAAGCGCTATCTTGTGCAGGCTGGCTATCAGGTTTTAGTGGCTCGAGATGGCGTGGAGGGATTAGATCTTTTTAAAAAGAAATCTGTTGACCTGATCATCACAGATATCATGATGCCAAATATGGACGGTTATGACTTTATCAGTGAGGTTCAGTCTATCGCACCTGATCAACCTTTTCTCTTTACAACGGCTAAGACCAGCGAGCAGGATAAGATTTATGGCTTGAGCTTGGGGGCGGATGATTTTATAGCCAAACCTTTTAGTCCGCGTGAGCTAGTTCTAAGGGTCAATAATATCTTGCGCCGACTGCATCGTGGAGGCGAGATCGAACAAATTGAGCTCGGTGATTTGGTGATGAATCATGTGGTTCATGAGGCTCGCATCGGAGAGCATTTTTTGGAATTAACAGTGAAATCCTTTGAACTGCTCTGGATTTTAGCTAGTAATCCTGAGAGAGTTTTTTCAAAGACGGAGCTTTACGAGAAGGTGTGGCAGGAAGACTTCGTAGATGATACCAATACCCTTAATGTTCATATCCATGCTCTGAGACAGGAATTGACCAAGTATGCCAGTTCAGACACTCCTGCCATCAAAACTGTCTGGGGTCTGGGGTATAAAATGGAAGGAGCACGAGGTATAAAATGAAATTAAAAAGTTACATTCTGGTGGGGTATCTGATTTCTAGCCTACTAACGATTTTACTAGTTTTCTGGGCAGTCCAGCGAATGTTGATTGTAAAAAGCGAGATTTATTTCCTAGTTGGAATGACCTTGATTGCTAGTTTTATTGGAGCAGCAGTCAGTCTCTTTCTTTTATCGCCAGTATTTTCTTCCCTTCGGCATCTTAAAAAACAGGCTCAGAATATTGCTGACAAGGATTTTAGTGCAGAGATTGAGGACAAGGGCCCTATCGAATTTCAAGAGTTGGGTCAGGCTTTTAACGATATGTCGCATAATTTGCAAGAAACGTTTGAGTCGCTTGATGAAAGTGAACGAGAAAAAGGAATGATGATTGCCCAGCTTTCTCACGATATTAAAACTCCCATTACCTCTATTCAGGCGACTGTGGAGGGGATTTTAGATGGAGTGATCAAGGAAGATGAGCAGATTCATTACTTGACCACGATTAGCCGTCAGACAGAGCGTTTGAATAAATTGGTGGAAGAATTGGATGTTTTGACTCTTAATGCCCAGCCTCGATCAGAATCAGATGGAGAAGCCGAAATAGTCTTTCTAGACCAGCTATTGATTGAGGCTATGAGTGAATTTCAACTATTAATTGAGCAGGAGGAGCGAGACATCTACATTCAAGTGTCTCCTGAGTCAGCGAAAATTAAGAGCCATTACGATAAACTTTCCCGTATCTTGGTCAACTTGCTAAATAATGCCTTTAAGTACTCCGACCCTGGAACTAAAATTGAGGTCGTGGCTCAATTAACTGAGCAAATCTTGACAATCAGTGTGAAAGATGAAGGACAGGGTATTGCTCCTGAGGATTTGGATAAGATTTTTAAACGCCTTTACCGTGTGGAAACATCTCGTAATATGAAGACAGGCGGGCATGGTCTAGGTCTTGCTATTGCGCGTGAGTTGGCTCATCAGCTGGGTGGAGAAATAACGGTCGAAAGCCAGTGTGGCCTAGGAAGCACTTTTACATTTGTTCTTAACTTAACATAAATTTACAGCAATTGGTAAACGTTTTTAATTCTTGATTTAGCAAAGATAAAATCAAATTCAAGTTTTTTCAAATCGATCTCCCTATTTTTAGGGGGATTTTTATTTTATACTAGAGTCAGAAATTGATAGA
>ERZ773009.1131-NODE-1131-length-19015-cov-6.140401_pt1 | contig 19015 bp, 17 predicted proteins | sample MGYA00580663_ERZ773009 | MGnify/ENA primary metagenome ERZ773009 (study PRJEB29015, sample SAMEA2737969) | human oral metagenome | biome: human oral; feature: human-associated habitat; material: dental | place: China | collected 2026 ... | reverse complement strand
CGACGAGGACGACGCCGCGCTCGGCGGCGAGCTGTGCCTTGAAGCGGTAGCCGTAGTAGAGATAACTGTTGTGTTTGACGGGGATGTCCTCGTAGGCGGCGATGCGCTCGTCGCATTCCGCCTCGGCATCGGCAGAGCGCCCCATCGCGTGCAGGATGTTCCAGCGCGCCGCCCAAAGCTCGCCGCGCAGGATGAATTTGTAGAGATAATCCGTGTTCTCGGCAAGTTCGATCGCGAGATTGATGTGTTCAAGCGCCGCCTCGTTCTCCTTCGCCGCGTGCTCGATTTCGCTCAGGCGCTGCAGAGCGAAGATTTTTTCCTCGACATCCTCGCGGTTTTCCTCGTCGACTTCTTCATCGAGGACGGAGTGAAAAAGCTCGCGTGCTTCCTCTGTCCTGCCGATTTCCTGCATGGCAAGGAAATGGCCGAGGCGGGCGCGCGCATGCCAGTCGTCGAAGCCGCCGGCGAAAAGCGCCTCGGGCGGTCTTCTCTTGCTCGCAAGCACAAGCTCGACGAGCGCCTCAAAATCGTCATGTGTCACGGATGATTCCTCCCTTGGACTGCATATATCTTTACTATTCGACTTTTGCTGGCGATTCCCTGCCGTTTGCCAGACATCTTCTTTTTGGAGTATAATAGAAAATAAATTTGTCATATGTGAAACGGATGTGAGAACTTGAAGAGGATTATCGTCAATGCCGATGATTTCGGACGCCATGCGCGCATCAATGAGGCAGTGGAGCGAGGCGTCACGGAGGGCATCCTGCGCTCGGCGACGTTGATGGCGGGGGGCAAAGCCTTTGCCGATGCGGCGGACAGGGTGCGCCGCCTGCCGGAGCTCGGGCTCGGCATTCACTTCACTCTGGTCGATGGCTTCCCCATATTGCCACCCGAGGAGATTCCGTCGCTCGTCGATGAAAACGGTGTATTCCTGCCGAATTACGGCGCTTTTTCCAAACATTATGCGAAGGGCGGCGTGCGCCTTGCCGAGGTGCGTGCAGAGCTCGCGGCGCAGCTCGAAAAGTTCGAGGCGGCGGGGCTGCGCGTCGATCATGCCGACAGCCACCAGCACATGCACGTCCTGCCGGGCATCGTGGAAGTCGTCATCGGCCTCTGCCGCGAGGCGAAGATCCCGGCGCTGCGCGCGCCGTTTGCGCCGCTCTTTGCCGGTGAATTCGGCGGCGTCGGGCAGTTCGTCGGCCGCGTCGGACTCGCGCTCCTCGCCAGGAACGCCGCGAGTCTCGCGCGCCGCGCAGGGCTCTTCGTACCCGAGCATTTCACCGGCATCGTCGCGGGAGAAGCCGTCGACGAGGCGGAGCTTCTCGCTGCCATCAAGAGCCTGCGCGAGGGGACGACCGAGGTCATGATGCACCCGGGCACGGCGAACGAAGAGCTCGTGCGCGACTGTGGCTGGCAGCATGACTTCGAGGCGGAGCTCGCCGCGATTCTTTCCGCGAAGGCAGCGAAGCTGCTGGAAGAAGAGGGAATTGAAACCGTGAATTTTCAAGCGCTGGGAGGAAGCAGCTCGTGACAAAAGGAAAGATCTTGCAGACGGTACTCGCGGCAGCGGGCATCTTCCTGCTGATGTATGCGCTGAATTATCTTATGCCGCTGCATCGCGATGATTATGATTACTCGATGATTTGGCTGACGGGGCAGCACATCGCTTCCCTCGCCGATGTCATGGAATCCTTGTGGCGCCATTATCTGTTGCACGGCGGGCGCATGGTGGCATTCTTCTTCCTTGACGTCTTCCTGCTCGTGGGCAAAGGCATCTTCGATGTCGCCAACGCGCTGATGTTCCTTGCGCTCGTCGTGCTGCTGACGATGCATGCGCGTCGCGACGGAAGGTTCTGGCAGGAGCCTAAGCTCTTTGCCGTCATGGGTGTTTTTGCGTGGCTATCGTTTCCGCATTTCGGCGAAGTGGCTGTCTGGAAATGCGGTGCGGCCGTCTACTTGTGGACGGGCGTGATCGTCGCGCTGTTTCTCCTGCCGTACAATCTTCACTTCAGGGCGATGACACAGGGAGTGCCGCCCGCTCGCCGCTGGCTGGCGCTGCCTATGCTCGTGCTCGGCATACTCGCGGGCTGGTCGGTGGAGAACCTTGCCGTGACGGTATTCGTACTTGCGGCAGGGCTTTCGTGGCGAGCCAGACGCAAGGGGGCGATGCCTGTTTGGATGCCGGCGGGGGCTTTCGGCGCCTTCCTCGGACTCGTTCTGCTCGTGGCGGCGCCGGGCAATTTCGTGCGTTACGAGGATCAAGGCAGCGGTAAGGGAATCCTCATACATATCGGCAACCAGTTTGCGGGAAATGGTGAAATGATGCTTTATCTGCTGCCTGTCATCCTGCTCCTGCTCCTGGCAGGCCGCATCTATCGACTTCACCTTGCAGAGCGTGCGGGGGGATTTGTCGAGGCGGAGCCTGCGAAAAGCGCCTTCGGTTGGGGACGGCTTCTCTGCCTTGCTGTCATCGTGCTGCTCGTCGTGTCTTATTTCAACGGCAGCTTTGTCGCGGGCGCGCTGCGCGACTTCCTCGTCGCCCATGTGCTCGCACCGCTCGGACTTGACAAGCCGCGCACCGTCGAGCATTTTGCCAACGTCATGGCGGGTTTTGAGGAAATGGCAATCTATTGGTCCATCTTGTTTTTCTTCTATAGTCTCTTGAAGCGTACCCTCGGATTTTCGCAGGAGCAGCTCCGGAGCGTCCGGGTCGCTTCCTGGTTTTCCGTCGTGCAGGCTTTTCCGGTAGCGCGCTATGCGGCGTTCCTGATCCTTCTGGCGTTTTTCAACAACTTCGTCATGATCGCCGCACCGACCTTTCCGGCGCGTGCGACCTTCAGCTCCGTCGCCATGATTCTCATCGCCGCCGGCGCCGTGCTGCGCGACCCCGTTGTCGCCGATTTCCTGCAGCGCAGGGCGCAGAAAACGCTCCTCGTGGCTGCCGCAGTAATTTGCGCCTTTACGATGAGTGCCGCCATCTTCATCACGGCAGCTATGCGGGAGGAGAACGCCGCACGCCTCGCCATCGTGCAGCAGGCAGCAGCGGACGGCGAGGAAATCGCCTATATGAAGCCCATCACGTTGCAGAACCGCGCCCTGCGCCATGTGTTTTTCGTCGACTTCGACAACGGTGTGACAAAGGGTGGTCTTTGCCAATACTATGGCATTAAGGATATTCGTGTGGAAAGATAGCATTGTGCGCCGCCCTTATCAGGGGGGGCAAGGCAGAAGAGTAGGAGAAACTGCTTGCTGTTTTGCACCGTATGTGGTACTCTGATATTACCAATGAGGAAAGGAGATGTTTTGTATGAAGAAGATGCTTTGTGCCGCTCTCTTTGCGATGCTCGCGGTAAGTGCAATTCCTGTTTTTGCGGCGTCGTCTGCGGACGAGGCGACGGGCGTACAGCGCTATAATTGCTGCGGCGGCTACTACGGTGACAGCAATCGGCGCGGTTACTGCGGCAGGTACTACAGCGACGACGATCGGCGCGGCGCTTATTGCTACGAGAACGGCTACTGTTACGAGGACGACTATAGCGACGATGATGTCTACTGCGACGAGAACGGCTACTGCACCTACAGACGCAGGTAAGTAGAGTGAAGAGCAGAGCCTGTCAAGTCCACAGGGCAGAAAAATCCCCCTCACTCCTTTGAGAGCGAGGGGAATTTTTTATCGCTTCATCTGTCCGAGGTAGTGCACTGCGAACTGCTGCGCCGTGCGGCCGCTGCGTCCCGAGTGCTCAAGCTCCCAGCGGTGCGCGAGGATGCGAAGTTCCTCGGGTGCGAGGCGGACGCCCTCCTTTTCAAGGTAGTGGGCGATGATCGCCAGGTACTGCTCCTGGTCGGGCGCGAGGAAGGTGATGACGAGCCCGAAGCGGTCGGAAAGCGAGATCGTCTCGTTCATGCTGTCCTGCCGGTATAGCTCGTCCTGCGCCTGATCGCGGTCGCGCCACCTTTCCTTGATGAGGTGGCGGCGGTTGGAGGTCGCGCAGATGAGCACGTTTTCGGGGCGCGCTTCGACGCCGCCCTCGATGGCGGATTTCAGATACTTATATTCCGTCTCGAACTCCTCGAACGAGAGGTCGTCAAAAAAGAGGAGGAAGTGCTTGGACGGAAACTTCCGAAGCGCCGCGAGGATGCGCGGCAGTTCGCCGAGCTGCGATTTCGTGAGCTGCACGAGCCGCAGTCCCTGCCCGTAGTATTCGCGGGCGAGCGCCTTGACGGAGGAGGACTTTCCCGTGCCGCGCGCACCGATCAGGAGGACGTTGTTGGCGGGAAGCCCCTTGAGGAAGGCTTCCGTGTTGTCCGTAAGCTGCTTCTTCTGGCGCTCGTAGCCGACGATATCGGCGAGGGAGAGCGCCTCGAAGTGTTCGATGCCTCGGAGTGCGTGCTCTTTTTCGTTCCAGCAGAAAGCCGGACAGGTCGAGAGCTCGCCGTAGCCGTAGCGCTGATAAAAGTCGAGGAAGGCACGGGCGGCTGCCTCCGGCGAAGATGCCTTTTCGATGCGCTCTTCGAGGAAGCTGCGCGCCTCCGTCGCTTGCCTTGCCGTCGGCTCGTAGTCGTCGAGGAGGTCGAGTGGCAGCATCGTGCTCGGCGGCTCGTGGAAGATGTCCGCGAGGATTTCCATATCGCGCACGAAGGCACGCTCCAGGCTCCTGCCGACATGGCCGCGCGCCTCCTCGACGGTGCGCGCGAAGGTGTTTTCCGTATGGGAGAGTACATGGAGGAAGCAGGCGCGCAGGATATTGCCGGAAAGCCCCAGAGTTTCTGCCTTTTCGATGAGCCCTGCCGCAAAGCTGTAGGCGAAGGAGACGTCTTCGGGATTTTCCAGGAAGCGCAGGAAGTCCTTGATGAGCGCGTCCTCTAAGATGGAGCGGCAGATGCAGAGCTCCTGCAGGCGCGGTTTGAGCATAGCTTTCGCCTCCCGTCAGAATTTCAGCTTTTCCCTGAGGCGCTCGACGGCGCGCTTCGTGTTCTCGCGCTCGCCGAACGCCGTGAGGCGGAAGTAGCCTTCGCCGCACGGACCGAAGCCCGCGCCCGGCGTGCCGACGATGTTTGCGTCCGCCAGCAGCCTGTCGAAAAAGTCCCACGAGGAGAGTCCGTGCGGCACCTTGAGCCAGATGTAGGGCGCGTTCACGCCGCCGTATGCCGTGATGCCGATCGCTTCGATCCCCTCGCGGATGAGGCGCGCGTTTTCGAGGTAGTAGGCGATGGTCGCCGCCGTTTCCTTCTTGCCTGCGGGCGTGAAGATGGCTTCGGCGCCGCGCTGTATGATGTAGGAGGTGCCGTTGTACTTCGTCGTGTGGCGGCGGTTCCACAGCGGGTTGAGGCTCTTCTTCGTGCCGTCGGCGCTCTTTCCCTGCACGCTCTTGGGCAGCACGATGTAGCCGCAGCGCGTGCCCGTGAAGCCCGCCGTCTTGGAGAAGGAGCGGAATTCGATGGCGACGTCCCGCGCGCCCTCGATCTCGAAGATGGAGCGCGGCAGCCCTTCCTCCGTGATGAAGGCTTGATAGGCGGCGTCGAAGAGGATGACGGACTCGTTCTCGCGCGCGTAGGCGACCCACTTTGCGAGGGCTTCGCGCGTCATCGCCATGCCCGTCGGGTTGTTCGGCGAGCAGAGGTAGATGATGTCGACGTGCTCTGTCGGCAGCTCGGGCGAAAAGCCGTTTTCCGCCGTGCAGGGCAGGTAGACGACGCCTTCGAAGTGGCCGTTTTCCTGCAGGGCTCCCGTGCGTCCCGCCATGACGTTCGTATCGAGGTAGACGGGGTAGACGGGGTCGGTGATGGCGATCTTCGCCTTTTCGCTGAAGATTTCCTGGATGTTGCCGCAGTCACTCTTGGCGCCGTCGGAGATGAAGACTTCGTCGGGCTCGATGCCGAGGCCGTGGAAGTTGTTTTCGATGATTTTTTCGATGAGGAAGCCGTAGCCCTGCTCGGGGCCGTAGCCGCGGAACGTCGAAGCCTGCGCCATCTCGTCGACCGCCTTGTGCATGGCGGCGATGGAGGCGGGCGCGAGCGGCTGCGTCACGTCGCCGATACCGAGCGAGATGACGTCGGCTGCGGGGTGCTTTTCTTTATATTCTGCGACGCGGTGCGCGATTTCGCGGAAGAGATAGCTGCCGGGGAGCTTCAGATAGTTTTCGTTGATGTAAGCCATGGTGATTCCTCCTGAGATGCTTTTGCAAGGCGGGCGGGTATGTCCCGGCGCGCCTATTTTACGGCTATCATTGTAGCACATTTGCCGCAGATTCCCATAGGATTTTTTCGCAACAAAAACGACCGCCCGGGAGGACGGTCGCCTGCAATGCGATTACTTTTCTTTTTTCAGCGTGTTCTGGCAGAAGTCGATGAACGCCTGCGCCGCCTTGGAGACGTAGCGATCCTTCTTCCACGCGAGCCCGACGTCGACGAAGACGGGCTTGTCGAAGGGAAGCGTGACGATGCCGGGCGTCTCCTCGACGATGAAGTCGAGCAAAAAGGCGATGCCGGCGCCGCTCGCGATGAGCCCCTTGATCGTCTCGATCTGGTTCGATTCGAGAACGATGTCGGGGGCGATGCTCTCCTGCTTGAAGGTATCGAGCAGGAGCTTTCTGAGGAAGGAGCCGTCCTTGAGCATGATGAGGCTCACATCCTCGATGTCGTGCAGGGAGATCGACTTCTTCTTGGCGAGAGGATGCTGGAGCGGCAGGCAGGCGACGATCTGACTCTTCGCCATGGGCAGGGTCTGCAGGCTCGCCGCCGCATTTGACAGGATGACGATGCCGAAGTCGAGCTCGTCGCGCTCGAGCTGCTCGCGTATGCGCATCGAGCCTTCCTCATAGAGGTAGACGTCGAGGTGCGAATACTTGCGCTGGAAGCTCGAAAAGATCTTGGGGAAGAGATAGGCGCCGATCATCGACGGGATGCCGATCTTGATCGTGCCTTTTTGCAGCTGCTTGTAGTCGTTGACCTCAAGCACGGCGTCCTGGATGTTGCGCAGGGCGAGCTCGATGCGGGTCAGGAATACAGCGCCCTCGGGCGTCAGCGACAGCTGCTTCTGGCTGCGGTCGAAGAGCTGTATGCCGAGCTCCGCTTCGAGCTTCTTGATCGCGACGGTGATGTTCGGCTGTGAGACGCGAAGTCTTTCGGCAGCGCGCGTGATGTTTTTCAAGCGGCTTGCCATTTGAAAATATTCGAGCTGTCTTAGTTCCATACTTGATCGCCATCCATTCCCTATCGTCCATAAAGGTGAATTATTTTTATTGATTATATCATACTTCAAAATCATCTATGATACAATAAGGAAAATTTATTTTTCGTGATTAAAATCCAAATGTATTTATTTAAAATGTTTCTTTACAGCGGCTCTTATCTGGTGTAGACTGTAAGGGATGGTATTGTTGCCATAAGGACGGAAGTTCAAGGAAAAATAGTGGCAAAGTCCTCAGGAGGATAATGAATTTTTTTTGAGTTTGTTTCGATATATGGTAGATAACGGACTGTAATCTGAGCTTTCGTCATGAAGCCCCGACGGTGATGACCGAACAATGGGTCGAGCGGGACTTTGTGCGAGATGAAGGGCATCCGGGATGCCCGAGCGGCTGACGAAGTCGGCTGCAGGCAAGGATGAAGACGCCGTAAAAACATCTGCATCATTTGCGGAGGCTGGATGCAAGTGGGCAGGCGGCGTTGCAGGAGGCGTCTTACGCCTCTGGCATTAGGGAAGAGGGGGATTTTTTTGGAAAAATCAACGCTAATCGGTCTGATCTCAGGAATCGTCGCCATCTTCGGCGGTATGATCTTGAAGGGGGCGCCAATCAGTTCCTTGAACAACCCGGCGGCGTTCATGATCATCATTCTGGGTACGGTGGCCTGTCTGTTCACGGCTTTCCGCATGGACGAAATGAAGACTCTGCCGCGCCTGATCAAGATGACGTTCCAGGCGCCGCCTTCGCATCAGAAGGGTGAGCTTCTGCAGCTCTTTATCGAGCTTTCGCAGATCGCGCGTCGTGAAGGCATCCTGGCGTTGGAAAGCCGCGTCGAGGACATTTCAGATCCGTTCTTCAAGACGGGGCTGAGCATGGTCATTGACGGCATGGATCCGGATTTCGTCAGCGACGTGCTCGATGCGGAGATTTCCGTCATGCAGGAGCGCCACTCGCTCGGTCGTCTGATGCTCATGCAGGCAGGCACCTACGCGCCTACGCTCGGTGTTCTCGGTGCCGTTATCGGTCTGATCGCGGCTCTGAGCAACCTGTCGGACGTCAACGTCGTCGGTCACGCCATCGCGGCTGCTTTCGTTGCGACGATTCTCGGTATCTATACGGCGTACGTTCTGTGGCTTCCGTGGGCGAACAAGCTCAAGATCATGTCGGATTCTGAGATCGGTCAGAAGCGCATGATCGTCGAGGGCATCCTGTCCCTGCAGGCGGGCGATTCGCCGACGGCGATCGAAGCGAAGCTCATGGTCTTCATCCCGCAGTCGGAGCGCGAAGCATTGAAGAAGGAGGCGTAAGGCATGGCGAGAAAGAAGCGGCATGCACCGCACGAGGAAGAAGCGGGCGAGGCCTGGCTTCTGCCTTACTCCGACCTCATGACGCTGCTCCTTGCCACGTTCATCGCCCTCTACGCCATTTCTGCCACGGATGCGAACAAAATGGCGCAGATGGCGCAGGCGTTCAGCGCGGCTTTCAATACGGGCGGGCCGTCGTTCTTCAATCAGATGGGGCCGAGCGAGAGCCGTCATGCCGAGCGCATGGCGACGGAGGACAAGGGCAACAGCGCCTACATCCAGGAAGCGAAGGCTCTGGAAGAAGTGCAGCGTGAGCTTGATAACTACATCAATCAGAACGGTCTGCAAGGTGAGCTCAACACGACGATGACGGACGACGGTCTGATGATTCGCATCAAAGAGAAGGCGCTGTTTCCTTCGGGCTCGGCGGAGCTCGTCGGTGATGCGCAGAACATCGGCCCTGTCGTCGCGGGACTTCTTGCGAAGATTCCGGAGCGCGTCGTGATTTCGGGGCATACGGACAACGTGCCGATCGCTACGGCGCGTTATCCGTCGAACTGGGAGCTGAGTTCGCAGCGTGCGCTGAACTTCATGAAGTTCCTCTTCGCGAGCAATACGTCTTTGAATCCGGCGCGTTTCAGTGCCATCGGCTACAGCGAGTACCGTCCGATTGCAGACAATCAGACGGATGAAGGTCGCTCGCAGAACCGCCGCGTCGAGATTCTGATCGCCCGCACGTATCAGTTCAATCCCGACAGCTCGTCGACGGAGACTCTGACGGCAACGCCTGAACTGCCCGGTCCTTCACCCGCGATTGCGGGCGGCGGTACGCAGCCTGTCATCACGCCGATGCGTCCGACGGCGCCCGGCAATATCGAGCGGGCGCAGGAGCCTGCACCCACGAGGCAGGGACAGTAGAATAGTAGAGGAAAGTCGGCTTTATCTGTTTCTGTATAAAGCCGGCTTTTTTGCTGGAACGGCAGCGTCGATGCGTGAGGCTGCATGGCCGTTGCCGCAATCATAAATATTTTCATGGGGGAGGTGCGCGATGCTTCTGGGACTCGGTACGGACATCATCGAGATCAGGCGCGTGGCAAAGGCGATCGAGCGGGAGTTGTTTCTCGCGCGCGTCTTTACACAGCGGGAGCGTGCCTATTGCGATGGGCGCGGCGCCGGGCGCGCGGCGTCGTATGCGGCGCGCTGGGCAGCGAAGGAAGCCGTCTTGAAAGCCTTCGGCACGGGGCTTCGCCGCGGAACGCTCCTTGACATCGAGGTCGTGCCCGATGCACTCGGCGCTCCCGAGGCGCATCTTTTCGGCTATCATGCAGATCTGGCGGAGGAAAGAGGCGTGCAGCGCCTGTGGATTTCCTTGAGCCATGCCAGGGAGTATGCCGTCGCACAATGTATTCTGGAGGGGGAGCAGCATGAAGATCGCGTTGGCAAATGAGATGAAGAGGATCGATCAAAGAGCCGTCGAGGAATACGGCTTACCCGAAATCCTCTTGATGGAAAACGCGGGCCGCGAGGTCGCCGCGGCTTTCGAGGAATACCTGGACGGCGTTGCGGGCAAGCGCATCTGCGTGCTCGCCGGCAGCGGCAACAACGGCGGCGACGCCTTCGTTGCGGCGCGCCATCTGATGAATCACGGCGCGCAGCTCAGCATCTTTCTCGTGGGCAACCCGGCGCATCTGACGCAGAGTGCGGCACTCAATCGCGATATCGTCATCAAGATGGGCGTCGTCGTGCAGGTGCTCGAAACGGATCGCGACTGGGATAAACTGCAGGTGACCCTGCGCTTCGTCGACGGCGTCGTCGACGGCATCCTCGGTACGGGCTTCAAGGGCGAGCTGCGCGAGCCTGTCGCGCGCGTTGTGCGCATGGTCAACAGCCATGGCAAACCCGTCATCGCCATCGACCTGGCGACGGGCATCGAAGCGGATACGGGGAGCGCCTCGCCGGAAGCGATTCGCGCCGATCTCACCGTGACCTTCGGATTGCCGAAGTTCGGTCACATGTTGTGCCCCGGGCAGACGGCGACGGGCAAGCTCCTCGTCGATGATATCGGCATACCGAAGGCTCTGCTCGAAGATGAGGCGATACGTCAGGCCTATCTCGATGAGCCGATGGTGGCGCCGATTCTCCTGCAGCGTCCCCTCGACGCGCACAAGGGCTCCTGCGGACGCATCCTCGTCATCGCCGGCTCGCGCGGCATGACGGGCGCGGCGGCTCTCGCAGCGGCCGCTGTACTCAGAAGTGGTGCAGGGTTAGCCGTGCTCGCTTTGCCTCGGAGTTTGCAGGAGATGATGGCAGGCAAACTGACCGAGGTCATGACGCGCCCGCTCGCGGAAACGAGTGAGGGAACGCTCGATATCGCGGCCTTGAGCGATGCCCTGGCACTGGCAGAGAACTTCGACGCCGTGCTCGTGGGGCCGGGGCTTGGCAGAACGCCCGAGGTGCAGAAGTTCGTACAGGATTTCTGCACTGCCGTCAAGAAGCCTTTGATTCTTGACGCCGATGCCATCTATGCCTTCCACGGCAAGGCGGAGATGTTCAAGAGCTTCGCCTTCGTGCCGATTCTCACGCCGCACCTCGGAGAAATGGCGCATCTGTTGGATCTCAAGGTCGAGGAAATGCGCGCCTCGCTTCTCGATATGACGCGCGAAGCGGCGCGCGAATACCATGCCGTCTTCGTCGTGAAGAGCGAATGCACGATGGTCGTCTATCCCGACGGGCAGGCGTTCTTGACATCGAAGGGGAACGCAGGCATGGCGACGGCGGGCGCGGGCGATGTGCTCGCGGGCACGATCGCCGGCCTCATGAAGCAGACGGCAGCTGGGCTGGCGCCGTTGGCGGGCGTCTATATCCACGGTCTTGCGGGCGATCTGGCGGCGGAGGAAAAAAGCTACGGGCTCATCGCGTCAGACATTCTCGAAAACCTGCCGCGCGCGCTGCGTACCTTGACTTGAAAAACATCTAGGTCTTTCGGGCAAATTCTTTTTCACAAAAGGATTTCGACGCGCGCAGGAAGAATAAGTTTTCTATGTCAACCATGATTGAATGATTCCTAGGGGTTTTGCTTATGCCGTTCCATCTTCCAATCCAGGTGCAGGGCGTCTTGTCGACGATCGGCCTGCTTGATCTTGTCGATATCCTGATCGTGGCACTGATTCTCTACAAGCTCTATATGATGCTGCAGGATACGCGCGCCATCACTTTGGTGAAGGGGATTCTCGTGCTCTTGGGGCTTGCGCTCGTCTGCAACTGGCTGGCTCTGCACGTCATCTACTGGCTCTTGCAGCAGACGCTGACCTTGCTTTTCGTCGCGCTTCCCATCGTCTTTCAGCCGGAGCTTCGGCGCACGCTCGAACATCTGGGGCAGGGGCGCTTCTTTGGCAAATCAATATTCCTCGACGACAACGAAGCACGCTCGCTTGTCAATGAGCTCGATAAGGCGGTGATGATGCTGTCCTCGCGCAAGATCGGCGCCCTCCTCGTCTTCGAGCGCGAGATGGGACTCAACGACATCAGCGCCACGGGCGTGCAGATCGACGGTCTCATCACAGCGGACTTTCTCATGAATGTCTTCATTCCGAACACGCCGCTGCACGATGGTGCTGCCGTCATACGCGGCAAGCGCCTGATCGCAGCGGGCTGCCTGCTGCCACTGACGGAGAACCGCACGCTGAGCACGGAGCTCGGCACGCGCCACCGCGCCGCCATCGGTCTTTCCGAGCAGTGCGATGCCCTCATCGTCGTCGTCAGCGAGGAGACGGGCACGGTTTCCGTCGCCGAGAACGGCAGGATCGTGCGGCATTTGAGCTCGGAGCATCTGAAGAGCTACCTGCGCCCCATCTTCGCACCGAAGACAGAGGGGTTCAAGAATATGGTCCTGAATTGGAGGAAGGGGAAATGATGACACGCCTCTACGCCGTTTTTCGGCGCAACCTGCCGGCGAAGCTCATCGCCCTCGCCGTCGCCATCGTCCTCTGGCTCTTCGTCATGAACGAGCAGAATCCGCAGATCGAGGGCAGCTTCACCGTTCCCGTCGAGCTCGTCAATGCGCCCGAAGGCTATAAGATCACACAGGGGGAAAGAAGCGTGAAGCTCAAGGTGCGCGGCGTGCGCTCGCTCTTCGTCACGGCAGAGCCGGAGAGCTTCAAGGCGTATGCTGATCTGGAGGGGCTGGATTCGGGCGAACATAAGGTCAGGGTGAAGGCGGTTCTGCCGCAGGGATTTGAGCTCATCGATGTGCAGCCGGAGTTTGTTTCCGTCAACCTCGACAAGATCGTGCGGCGTTCGGTGCGCATTGATCTCATCGTGACGGGCTCGGCGGCCTCGGGCTACACCGTGGCCAAGATTTCGCAGGCGGCGAATACGACCGTCGTCGAAGGTCCCGAATCGCGCGTGTCGGAGGTCGATCGCGTCATCGGCTATGTGGGGCTTTCGGGCAACCGCGATGATTTCACGTTGCAGGTGCCCCTGACGCCCATCAACAGCGACGGTAAGGCGGTCGAGGATGTGGAAATCCTCTCGCGTGCGGTCGAAGTGTCCGTGCAGCTGGCGCGCGGTTTGACGCGCAAGATCGTCGCGATCCGCCCCGTCCTGGACGAGACGCTGCCCGAGGGCTTCACATTGGGCACGGTGCAGGTCGAGCCGACGAAGATCGAGATCGCGGGCGAGGCGGGTGTCATCGGCAAGCTGACGAGCATTGACACGGAGAAGATTACGGTGTCGGATATGAAGGAGAGCGGCAAGAAAACCGTTCGTCTCGCCGCTCCTGACGACGTGGCGATTTCCAACCGCGAGGTCACGGTGACGATTGAGCTCAAGCCGAAGGCACAGGAGCCGGAGAAGGCGCGGGAAGCAGGCACGTCATGATTCGGATCAGCAGCTGCTCTGTACCTTTGGATGATGTGCGCCCGCTCGCGGCAGTTGCCGCCGAGCGCCTGGGCATTACGGCGGCGGAGGTGCTCGCCGCCACGATCGTGCGCAAGGCGCTCGATGCGCGCCGCTACCACGGCGCGCCGCTCGCCTTCGTCTACACACTTGATGTTGCCGTCAAAGGCAGCGAGAAAAAGCTGCTGGCGCGCTTTCGCCGTGACAGCCATATCGCGGCGAAAGCTGAAGAGAAAGCTGTGGACTTCGCGGGCTTTTCGCCGCCTGTGCGCGGTGAGGCGCCGCCCGTCGTCGTCGGCTTCGGACCCGCGGGCATGTTCGCGGCGCTGACGCTCGCTCGCGCGGGCTTTTCGCCGCTCGTTTTGGAGCGCGGCTACGATGTCGAGGCGCGCCATGCCGCAATCGCGCGCTTCTGGCAGACGGGCGCGCTCGACGTGCGATCCAACGTGCAGTTCGGCGAGGGCGGCGCGGGGACGTTTTCCGACGGTAAGCTGACGACGCGCATCGGCGATCCCCTCGTGCACGAGGTGCTCAATGCCTTCGTTGCCGCAGGGGCACCCGAGGAGATCAAGTACCTCCACAAGCCGCATGTCGGCACCGACCTTCTGCGCGGCATCGTCAGGCGACTGCGCGAGGAGATCGTGCGTCTCGGCGGCTCGATTCGCTTCGCCTCGCAGGTGACGGACATCGAGATGAAGGACGGCGCGCTCGTCGCGCTCATCGTCAACGGTGAGGAGCGCGTGGCAGCGCGGGCGGCGTTCTTCGCGATCGGTCATTCGGCGCGCGATACGTATGAGATGCTTGTGGCGCGCGGCATTTTCCTCGAGGCGAAGGCGTTCGCCGTGGGCGTGCGCGTCGAGCATCCGCAGGACTTCATCGACCGCGCCCAGTACGGTGAGGATGCGGGCAACGTGCGCCTTCCTACAGCTGACTACGCGCTGACGTATCAGGACAAGGCGCGCGGCAGGGGAGCCTACTCCTTCTGCATGTGTCCGGGCGGGCAGGTCGTCGCGGCGGCATCCGAGCTTTCTCGCGTCGCGACGAACGGCATGAGCTGCTATGCGCGCGATTCGGGCGTGGCGAACGCCGCCCTGCTCGTACAGGTCGGTCCGAAAGATTTCGGCAGCGAGGTGCTCGCGGGGCTGGCGTTTCAAAGGCAATGTGAGGACCTTGCCTTCCGGCTTGGCGGCGGCGATTATCGCGCGCCCGTGCAGTCCGTCGGCGACTTCCTCGCGCATAGAAAGGGCGCGCGCGACTTCCTCGTGCAGCCGACGTATCGTCCCGGTGTGCTTCCTGCCGACTTGCACGAATGCCTGCCGCACTTCGTCACGGATACGCTCGAAGACGCCCTTCGTGCCTTCGACCGCCGCATCCCGGGCTTTGCTGCCGCCGATGTGCCGCTGACGGGCGTCGAGACGCGCTCTTCGGCGCCTTGCCGCATCGTGCGCGAGAAGGAGAGCTTTCTCGCGCGCGGCGTTCAGGGGCTTTACCCCATCGGCGAAGGTGCGGGCTATGCGGGCGGCATCATGAGCGCCGCCGTCGACGGCATGAAGGCGGCGCTCGCCTTCCTGGCGCAGAGGGATTTTTGCAATGAAGAGCAATAAAGAATAGGAGAGAATTTCATGGCGAGACTTTTTGGTACGGACGGCGTCCGCGGCGAAGCGAATGCAGCGCTTTGCCCTGAACTTGCATATCGGCTGGGCTGGGCGGCGGCGCTCTACTTCGGTGAAAAGGTGCAGGAAAAGCCCCTGATCATCATCGGGCGCGACACGCGCATCTCGGGCAACCTCTTCGAGTCTGCCCTGGCGACTGGGATCTGCTCTGCCGGCGGGCGCGTCGAGATCGTCGGCGTCTGCCCGACGCCTGCCATCGCCTATCTGGCAAGGACGCACGGAGCCGCTGCGGGCATCGTCATCTCGGCGTCGCACAATCCCTTCTACGACAACGGCATCAAATTTTTCGGCGGCGATGGCTACAAACTGCCCGATGCTGTGGAGGACGAGATCGAAAGCCTCGTGCGCCGCATCGAGGCGGGCGAGAAGCTGCCGCGTGCGACGCGTGAGAACATCGGCCGCATCAAGCGCCGCAAGGAATATGTGCGCGAGTACATCGACTTCGTGCAGAGCACGGCAGGCGTGCAGCTCAACGGCTTGAAGATTGTGCTCGACTGTGCGAACGGCGCGGCGTACGACTGCATGCCGCGCGTCCTGCGCCGCCTGGGCGCCGACGTGCATGTGATCCATGCAGAGCCGGACGGCGTCAACATCAACGAAGCTTGCGGCTCGACGCATCTTGAATCGCTGCAGAAGACGGTGCTTGCGGATGGCGCGGACATCGGCATCGCGCACGACGGAGATGCTGACCGCTGCCTGTGTGTGGATGAGAAGGGCGAGGTCATCGACGGCGACCACATCCTCGTCATGTGTGCCAAGGACATGATGGAGAAGGGAACGCTCGCGGAAAATACCGTCGTGACGACGGTCATGGCAAACATCGGCTTTCACAAGGCGATCGAGAAAGCGGGCGGGCGTGCGGAGATCACGCAGGTCGGCGACCGCTATGTGCTCGAAAACATGCGCGAGCACGGCTACCGTCTCGGCGGCGAACAGTCGGGGCACATCATCTTTTCTGACTTCAGCACGACGGGCGACGGACTCATCACCGCCCTGCAGGTGCTCGCAGCCCTGAAGCGCACAGGGCGCAAGGCGTCGGAGCTTTCCGCCCTGATGAAGAGCTATCCGCAGCTTCTCGTCAACGTCGTCGTCGCTTCGAAGGAAGGCTGGGAGGAGAATGCGGCGATTGCTGCGGCCATCCGTGCAGGTGAAGAAGAGCTTGGCAGCGATGGCCGCATCCTCGTGCGCCCGTCGGGCACGGAGCCTTTGATCCGCGTGATGGCGGAAGGCCCTGACCAGGCGCAGCTTGAGACGATATGCCGCCGCATCGCCGACGTCGTCAAGAAGGAGCAGGGCTGATGCGCCCTGCTATCGTCGTCACGAGCTTCGGCGTCAGTGCGTCCGAGGCGCGGGAGAAGAGCCTTGTTCCAATCGTGCGCGAGATCGCGGCGGACTTTCCGGAGTTCACGGTTGTCGAGGCGTATACGTCCGCTTTCATCCGCCGCCGCCTGCAGGAGGCGGGAATCGATATGCCTTCTCTGGCAGAGCGCTTGGAAGAACTTTGCCGGGCGGGTGTGCGTGAGGTCTATGTGCAGCCGACGCATCTGACGCCGGGCGAGGAATACGAGAACAAGATCCTCAAGGAAGCGGAAGCGTTCTCTTCGCGTTTCGACGTGCTCAAGGTCGGCGAGCCTGTGCTCTTTCGCTCAGATGGTACGAAAAACGATGATATCGCGCACGGTTTGGCTGCGATCTTTTCCGGTCTTGCTCCGCAGGAAGGAGAGGAGATGGTGCTCCTCGGCCACGGTTCGCCGCACAGGCACAATCCCGTCTACACGCTGCTGCAGCAGCGTGCCGATGAGGAGGGGCTTCCCGTACACATCGGCGTGCTGGAGGAGGCGGATGTGCCGAACTTCGCCATGGTGCTCGATCGCCTTGAAAAGAGCGGGAAAAAGCGCGTGCTGCTCGCCCCGCTCCTCCTGGCGGGCGGACGCCATGTCACGCACGATCTGGCAGGGGATGAGCCCGCTTCGTGGAAGAGCCGCTTACAGAAGGCGGGATTTTCCGTGCGGCTCGACAAGCGGACGCTTGGGGAAAGAGCTGCCTTTCGGAGAATCTATATGGAAAAAGTATGTCGTCTTATTGGAGGATAACTAAAAGTTATTCTGTTTATTCGTATAATGTATTTTAAGTTTTTTGAAAATTCATCTATAATAGAAACGAGGAAACGATACACTTCCTTGCAAGACGCAGCATTTTCATCTATCAAGAATGAGGTGAGTGTATGTCACAGCCAGTAACAACGAATCCTTTGATCATCATGCTGATCAACATGACCGTCGTATTCATCGTCTTGATTTCGCTGAGTCTCCTGATTCGGCTGATCCATGCCGTTGATCCGACGCGCAAGAAGGAAACGCCGGTTTCCGTTGCAGCCCCCGCAGCAGCACCGATTGCCGCGCCGGAGCCTGTGCGCGCTCCCGAGTCGGAAGGCCTTTCGGCGGAGGTTGTCGCGGCGATTGCGGCGGCCGTCACGCTCGCGGGATTTTCGGCAGGCGCGATCCGCACGATCCGCCCGCTGGCGCGCGATGGCTGGAAGAACTCCGGCCGCGCCCTGCGCTAGACCATCGGATGCAAAGGAGGCAAAATCATGGAATTCCTCAATGCTTTTATCGTATCGCTGCAGGCCGTCTGGGCAGGATCGGGCTTTTCCCACTTCACGATGGGCAACGGCATCATGATTCTCGTCGGACTCGTGCTTCTTTATCTGGCCTTTGCCAAGGAGTTCGAGCCGCTGCTCCTCGGCCCGATCGCTTTTGGCTGTATCTTGGCGAATTTTCCGGAGACGGGCTTCTTCGCTGAAGAGATGAACGTCATGAAGGCGATCAACTTCGGCATCACCTACGAAATCTTTCCGCCGCTGATCTTCCTCGGTATCGGCGCGATGACGGACTTCGGCCCGCTGATCGCCAATCCGAACACGCTCCTCTTGGGAGCGGCAGCGCAGATCGGCGTCTTCGTAGCCCTCGGTCTCGCCATGGTCTTCGGCTTCTCCGTCGAGGAATCCGCCGCCATCGGCATCATCGGCGGCGCTGACGGACCGACGTCCATCTATCTGGCGACGAAGCTCGCGCCGAATCTCTTGGGGGCGATCGCTGTCGCAGCGTACTCCTACATGTCGCTCGTGCCGCTCATTCAGCCGCCCATCATGAAGCTCTTCACGACGAAGGCGGAGCGCGAGGTCGTCATGGAGCAGCTGCGTGACGTCACGAAGTTCGAGAAGGTCATCTTCCCGCTCGTCGCGACCATCTTCATCAGCTTGCTGCTGCCGTCGATCGCAGCACTTTTGGGCATGCTCATGCTCGGCAACCTCTTCCGTGAGTCGGGCGTCACCGACCGCCTTTCGGATACGGCGCAGAATTCGCTGTGCAACATCATCACGATTTTCCTCGCCACGGGCACGGGCATGACGATGTCGGCGGAGCACTTCCTCACGCGCGACACGCTGCTCATCATCATGCTCGGACTCGTCGCCTTCATCGGCGGCACGGCGGGCGGCGTCATCTTCGGCAAGATCATGTACGTCGTCTCGGGTCACAAGGTCAATCCGCTGATCGGCTCCGCCGGCGTTTCCGCCGTGCCGATGGCAGCGCGCGTCAGCCAGGTCGTCGGTGCAAAGGCGAAGCCCGGCAACTTCCTCCTCATGCACGCCATGGGACCGAACGTCGCCGGCGTCATCGGCACCGCCGTCGCCGCAGGCACGATGCTCGCGATGCTCGGACGGTAGAGGTGGAATTTCATACGATTTATGTTGAAGCGGCAGGAGTTCGGACTCCTGCCGCTTTTATGTGGGATAAAGAAAAACGCTGCTGAGCATTTTCAGCAGCGTTTTTGTATCGTTATTTCATCTCGATTCCCTTGACCTTCTCGCGGATCTCGTCGAGCTGCTCCTTGCTCGGCACGTTCGCGATGCGGATCATGTCGAGGCAGATGTTGCAGCCGGCGGCCTTGAGTT
>ERZ773009.1128-NODE-1128-length-19039-cov-4.413928_pt1 | contig 19039 bp, 17 predicted proteins | sample MGYA00580663_ERZ773009 | MGnify/ENA primary metagenome ERZ773009 (study PRJEB29015, sample SAMEA2737969) | human oral metagenome | biome: human oral; feature: human-associated habitat; material: dental | place: China | collected 2026 ... | reverse complement strand
CGAGCCAGTGGCCCACTCCGTCGAGTGGACCACTAGCTCCTCCGGCCACCGCACCTCCTACCTAGCTCCCGCACCCCCTACTAGCCACCTCACTTAATATCAGCCCCAAAATATGTTACAATATGGAAAACCCTACCAAACTCAGAGAAAGGACGTGCTAAGATGACCATGCAAACGACCATTGTTTACGCCCACCCCTATGAGGGCAGTCTCAATCATGCTATTTTGGAGCGCCTAGTCGCCACCCTAGAAGCCAAGGGCCACCCGGTGACCGTACTCGACCTCTATGCTGACCAGTTCAATCCGGTTCTGTCGGCCGCGGACTTAGCCGTCTATGGGGAAGGTAAGACGACCGATCCCCAGGTAGAGCGCTATGTCCAAATTTTGGACCAGACAGAGCAAATTATCTTCATCTATCCTATTTGGTGGTATGACATGCCCGCTATTATGCGGGGCTTCCTGGATAAGGTGTTGCTGCCTAAGTCGGCCTTCGAGACCGAAAACCAACGCCTCCTAGCCAGTCGCCAGGTGCGCAAGACCTACATTTTTACGACTTCAGCCGCTTCTACAGAAGACCTGGAGCAGGTATTTGGCGACCCTGTTCGGGGCACGACCATGGCTGGTACCTTCAAGGATGTAGGCTTCCTCAATCCTATTTGGTACAACCTGGGCGGCATCGGCCACATCAGCCAGGAGGAGATTGACGTCTATCTGGCAACCCTGTCCAGTCGCGTTTAAAGAGGAGAGGCCTGGCCCTCTCTTTTTTTGCTGGAATATGCTAAAATAAGAAGGAAAATGATTGGAGGTGACTCCGCGTGTTAGAAAATGTAAAAATCGGTGTCTTTGTCATGGGGGGCATCGCGGCCTATAAGGTACCAGAGCTGGTACGCCAGTTAATTAAAAAGGGTGCCCAAGTTCAGGTGGCCATGACTCAGTCGGCCCAGGAATTTGTGACGCCGCTGACCTTGCAGGTCCTGACCAAACGCCAGGTCCTCACCCATACTTTTGACGAGCGGGAGCCAAGCCAAGTCCAACATGTGGCCATGGCTGACTGGTGCGACCTAGCTCTGGTGGTGCCAGCCACAACCAATGGCCTGGCCAAGCTGGCACACGGCTTGGCAGATGATGTGGTGACCACTACCCTCTTGGCAGTGACGGCTCCCATTCTGGTGGTGCCAGCCATGAATGTCCATATGTACGAGAACCCCGCGACCCAGCGCAACCTGGCCCAACTGCGAGCAGATGGGCTGACCATTATGGAGCCAGATACAGGCTTCCTAGCGGAAGGTTATGAAGGCAAAGGCCGCCTGCCTGAACTCCATCGCATTGTGGCCCAAGTCGAGCGCCTCTATGCCCGGACCTATTTGCCTCAAAGCTTGGCCGGCAAGCAGGTCATTGTCTCGGCTGGCGGCACCCGCGAGCGTATTGACCCGGTCCGTTACATCAGCAATGATTCGTCTGGCAAAATGGGTTATGCCATGGCCCAGGCGGCTGACTGGTTGGGCGCGACCGTCACCTTGGTCTCCACCACCCAAAGCCTCCTGCCACCAGAAGGTGTCCAAGTCCAAGAGGTGGCGTCAGCCCAAGAATTGGCCCAGGCCATGACCGCTCACTATGACCAAATGGACTATGTCGTCATGGCTGCAGCCGTCAGCGACTATCGGGTCAAGCATCCTTATGATCAGAAGATCAAGAAGGTGGCCGGTCAGACGGACTGGCAACTAGACCTAGTCGAAAACCCAGATATTTTGGCTCAATTAGGCCAAACCAAGCGCCAGCAAGTCCTCATCGGCTTTGCGGCGGAAACCCAGAATTTGCTAGAACATGCCCGAGCTAAGTTAAGCAAGAAAGGGGCCGACTGGCTCATCGCCAATGATGTGTCCAACCCGGCCATCGGCTTCAACTCCGACAAGAACCAGGTCTATGTCCTGGGGGCTCAGGGTCAGGAAGTACTTCTACCCCAACAGTCCAAGACCAGCCTAGCTTTGGCTGCCTGGCAAGTGATTCTAGCTGAAGGAGAAGAGACACTATGACAATTCGTGTAGCCGGATTGGCCAGTGGTTACCGCCAGGTGCCGGTCATCCAAGACATTAACTTCCAGATTGAGTGGGGCCAAATTGTAGCCCTCATTGGGCTCAATGGGGCGGGCAAATCCACCCTGCTCAAGACCATCCTAGGCTTGCTTAAGCCTCAAGCTGGGACGGTCACCCTGGACGGTCTCAGCCTGCAGCAAAACCACCAGGCCTTCGCTAGCCAGCTAGCCTATGTGCCTGAGACGCCCATTCTCTATGAAGCGCTGACCTTGCGCGAGCACCTGGAACTGACGGCCCTGGGCTATGGCCTAGACCCGGCAGTCGTGATGGAGCGGGCTCAACCTCTGCTCAAGCTCTTCCGTTTGGACAAGCAGTTGGATTGGTTCCCGACCCACTTTTCTAAGGGCATGAAGCAAAAGGTCATGATTGTCTGCGCCTTGGTCTCCGATGCCAAATTCCTGATTATTGACGAGCCGTTCTTGGGATTAGACCCCTTGGCCATTCAGCAATTCAAGGACATTCTCCAGGCTCGCGCCCAAGCCGGCTGCGCCATCCTCTTGACCACTCACGTCCTAGGCTTGGTGGAAAATCTAGCCGACTCCTACCTCATGATGCAGGCTGGTCGCCTCTATGCTCAGGGCACCCTAGCGGACTTGCAAGAAGCCCTAAAAGCGCCTGGTGCTAGTCTGGATCAACTCTATATCCAAATGGCCAGTCGCGAGGTGACGGCATGAAGGATTTGAACAGTCTATGGCAGGGGCGTCTGCGCGACTTTGCCAAGACCATGAGTCGTTACAGCCGGCTCATTCTCAACGACCACATGGCCCTCATTCTCTTGGTGGCCTTTGGTTTCTTCAGTATCTATTACCAACAATTATTGGTCTCCCTGCAAAGCCAGCCACCCCAAGGCTTGGGACTGATGCTGACAGCGGTCTGCTTGCTAGTCTGGTGGGCAGGTTTGTCTTGGGGTCGGCCCTTACTCCTGACCTACGAGCCGGACAAGAGCTATCTCTTCGCCCGGGGTTATCAATGGCATGCTGTCTGGAAATGGGGCGTCTGGTTGGGTGCTCTGGCTCCTAGTCTAGTCTTGGCTGTCTTGACCTTGTTGCTAGCGCCCCTGATTAGTTTGGGCTTTGGTTGGTCCTTGGGTCAGGCCCTCTGTCTGATTGTCTATCTAGTGGCCGCCAAGTTCCTAGTGGCTTGGGCCGCCTATCTGGGCTTTTATAGCGGCTTGCTGCCAAAAGCTCTGTCTGGTTCTCTGCTAGCTCTGGCCTTGGCAGGGCTGGGAGCGGGGAGCTTGTGGCTGCCGGCTAACCTGGCTTTGGGACTTTTAGCCTTGCTGCTGATTCTAGGCGCTGCCTTTCTCTGCTGGACCTGCCGCAAACTAGACCAACATTGGATTGAGTTTGAAGCCTTAGTAGCCCAAGAGCAGGCCCGTCGCGCTAGCCTCTACCGTTGGTTGGCCCTCTTTGCAGAAGTGCCCCAACAGATTCCACCCATTAAGCGGCGAGCTTATCTGGATGGTGTCCTCAAGAGTCTGTCAGGGCGCCTAGGTAATCGCTATGCCTACCTCTACCTGCGCCATCTAGTGCGCAATACTGCCTATTCAGGCATCTGGCTGCGGGTGCTGATTTTCTTCAGCCTCGTCATCGTCAGCAGTCAACAAGTCTGGCTCTGGGTGGCAGCCGGTGCACTGAGCACAGTCTTGACCCTAGTTCAGCTCATGCCCCTAGCCCTAGAGCCTCTGCGCCACCCGCTAGAGCGCCTCTATCCGGCTGGCCAACAGTCCCTAGTAGCTGCCATGCGCCCCGTATTGGCCATGATTCTAGCCTTACAGTTGCTAGTCTATAGCCTCTTGCTTGCTCTTCTAGCTCAGGGTAACTGGTCTCACTTGGGGCTCTGCCTCTTGATTTGGCTAGCCACTGCAGCACTAGGCCTCCTAGTTTACCTACCATTTTGGATTGGCCGCCATAGCCGATTACATTAATGAAGTTTAAGTCCTCTTTCAATAACCTATTGAAAGAGGGCTTTTTGTATAGCCGGGAAAATCTCTGCCTTTCCTAGGAGCTAGTGGACCACTTTGTCGAATGGACCACTAGCTCCTATGAACTCGGCGAAAACGTGCCGAAAGCCGGAAAAAGTCCCGAGCCAGTGGTCCACTTTGGAGAGTGGACCACTAGCTCCCAAGAACCCGCCGGAAACAGGCCGAAATCCAGGAAAATCGTCGAGCCAGTGGTCCACTTTGAAGAGTGGACCACTAGCTCCCAGGAAGACGGCGAAAACGGGTCGAAATCCGGGAAAAGCGCCGAGCCAGTGGACCACTTTAAAGAGTGGACCACTGGCTCGGGCAAACCGAAGAAAACACCTTTCCTAGCGCAAGGCAGGCCACAATCTCCCCTAACCTAAAAAATACTTTCAGCATTTTAAGTAAATTTTAACTAGGGCCTCTATACTAAAATCAAGTTAAGCGATAGAGGGGACGTCTGACTATCACTTAACCTACTATTAAAACAATCCAAGATTACTACACATAAGACCAATAAGGGAGGTCCATATCATGAGAAAAAGTATTACGATTGCCACCCTCGTCAGCCTGACCGCCAGCATGTCCCTGGCTTATCCAGTCTTAGCCCAGTCGGGCACGCAGGAAAGTCAGTCAGTGACCAGTTTCCAGGCCCAAACGAGCTATGATGAGAGCCAGGCTAGCCAAATAGCGTTGGCTAATCAAACGGCCACCGTCACAGGGCAAGGCGCCAGCTTCAGCGACCAAACGCTGACCATCACCCAAGCTGGCACCTACGTTCTAAGCGGTAGCGGTAAGAACATCAAGTTAGTGGTAGAGGCAGCTGACACTGACCAGGTCCACTTGGTCTTTCAAAACCTGACCTTAGAAGGGGAGGGCACTCTGCTACGAATTAACAAGGCCCAAGAAGTCGTCATCAGTCTAGCGGAAGGCAGTCAGAATGCTTTGACAGAAAGCCAGGCTAGCGACGTTGAAGAGGTCAAAGCCACCATCCACAGTCAGGTGCCTCTGACCCTGAACGGGACAGGTAACTTGACCCTCACGGCTCTTACCAAGAATGCCTTAGAGGTGGAAGACGACCTCAAGGTCTTAGGCGGGGCCTATACCGTCAAAGCCGCCAACCATGGCTTCAAGGCCGAGGGCGCCCTCGATATTGAGGCGGCCACCTTGACCATTGAAGCAGGCAAAGACGGTCTCCATGCTGAGCATGACGAGACGACCGAACGGGCGAACATTAGCCTTAATCCGACTCAATTAAGTATTGCTGGCACCGAAGATGGGGTGGATGCCGGCAATGAATTGACCATTAAAGGCGGGACGATCACCGTTAGCCAAAGTGAGGAAGGCCTGGAAGCGCGTGTCATCCGTCAACTAGGCGGCGATGTCACCATCAAGAGTAGCGATGACGGGGTCAACGCTTCGGCCGGTTCTTCTAGCAAGCCAAGTGACACCAGTGCTACAAGCAAGCCAAGTGACACCAGCGCTACAAGCAAGCCAAGCGCCGCTAACACCTCAAGCAATTCAGTTGATGCCAGCTCTTCTGCAAGCCAGACCACTACGGATTCAGCCACCGCCAGCACTTCCGCTAGCCAGGCCACTGCCGACTCAGCAGCCGGCAGTCAGGCTGACCAAGCCAACAAGGACAAGAATGCAACCCCACCGTCTCCACCGGCTAGCCAAGCTCCGCCACAAGGCGGCCAGCCACCGCAAAATGGCCAAGGGGCTGGCGGCATGCTGCCAGGTGGCCAGGAAGAAAGTGACCCAAGCCTGCAAATCATCCTTGAAGGCGGGACTCTCACTATTGATGCAGAAGGCGACGGCATTGATTCCAACGGGACGGTCACCATTAGTGGTGGTAGCCTCGTCGTCAATGGCTCAGTCCAAGGCGGTAATGGCCCACTGGATGCAACGGGCGACATCACCATCACAGGCGGCACGGTCTGGGCCTTAGGGACCTCCGACATGCTCCAAGGTTTCGCCCAAGGATCGACCCAGGCTTCCATTACTGCTAACATAGCAGGGACCGCAGGCCAAACTCTGATCATCCTCGATGCCAATGGCAAGGAAGTGGCCCGTCAGACGGCCAGCAAGGATTTCCAAGCGGTCATTATGTCCAGTGGCGACCTAGTAGACGGTCAGACCTACACCATCCAAGTGGAAGGGACGACCCACACTGCCACGGCAGCCCTTGTCACTCCTGTGACAGGCGGCTTTTATCCCTAATCGTTAGGGTCATTCTCCTCTGCGAAGCTAAGTGCCGATACTTAGCTTCGTATTTTTTTAGATGGGATAAGGCCTGGCAGCTGACGCGAGAAGATACTTGTAAAAGTAAGATAAATATGTCATAATAACAGTGTAAAGACAGCGGTTTCTGATGGAACTAGTTCCAAAATTGAAACTGCAATATCTTGAATACTCATCACGAGAAGGGGAGGATGTGACCGGTGTTAGTTATAATACCTGTCTATCCCAAGCACCATACCCCTGTGAGCTAGTGGATAACTTGCCCAGTCTGGCCAGTCAATGGCAGACAGTGACCCAGTCCAATGGGGTGGCGCCGGATAGATATGCTGATTAAGCGAGAGGGCCCGCTTAGGCCCAAAACGGCACAAATTAAAGGGGTGAGGACCGCAATCTAGTAAGTGAAGAGTGTTGACGCAACTGATGAATCGTGAGAATTTGACGTGGGTCCCCAGGGGCTTGCGTGTGGATGAAAGGACGCGTTTATAACGAAAGAATCTGACCATAGGCCAAGGGGCTAGTGGGCAGTTTTCCAAGTCATAAAACGAATTCAAACACGGTAAATAGGCGTCAAAAGTTTGTGGGCAGGGCATAATACACAATCTTTTGACATTTTTTTGTATTTTCCGTTTGAATTTACTTGGATTTATTGTAAGGTAATGTTGAAATTATGTAAGTGAAGCAAGCGTAAGAGATTTTTAGTAAGATTTAGTCCAGACGCCCTCGAGGCAGTCTTAGACGCACTTGTCATAAGCTCTATGCTACTCACTACCAGCGAAGGCTAGATAATCGCTAGGAGGGTAACAATGACAACGATTAATGATATTGCAAAATTAGCAGGTGTTGCCAAAAGTACGGTTTCTAGACATTTGAACGGGGGTTCCGTCAGCCGGAAAACAGCTGCTAAGATTGAGGCAGTCATCAAGCAAACCGGCTATGTACCTAATTCTTTTGCCCAAAGCTTGAAAGCCAAGGAGAGCCGTATGATTGGCGTGATCATACCGCGGCTTGATAGTTTTTCAGCCAACTGTATCCTGAGTGAGATTGACGAAGTTTTCCGTCAGCACAACTATCAGGTTTTAATTATTAATTCTAATTTCTCGGTCAGCCGGGAAGAAGAGGCCCTCAGAACCTTCCAAGTTAATAAGATGGACGGGGTCATCTTCCTCATGTCCCACACCGACAACCGGATTATTGAACTGATCGAGAATGTCCAGGTGCCAATCGTGACCATTGGTCAAGAATTCTTGGATGAGAATACCATTTACTACGACGAGGAGAGTGCTGGCCGCCAGCTGGCCGACTACCTCTATGCCATGGGCCATCGGGACATGGACTTCTTGACCGTGACCACAACCGATCCAGCCGTAGGCATTAAGCGCCGAGATGCCATTAAGCGGGAATTTCTCAAATACGGTGATACCAGCTTCCGCGAGTACAGCTGTGGCTTCAACCTCATGGATGGCTACCAAGTGACGCGGGATCAAGTGCTGCTCAATAAGCCTCGCCTGATTGTGGGGGCAACCGATATTATTGCCATTGGTGCCATGCGGGCTTGCCTAGAGGCAGGCTATCAGGTGCCAGAGCAAATTAACTTTGCTGGTTTTGGTAATAATGTCCTAGGCTCTTCTATCTATCCTGGTTTGACGACAGTAGAATATCCTTATCGTCATGCCGGCTATGTTGCCACCAAAATGTTGTTAGATAGAATCCAAGGCCAAGGCACGGTTACTAAACGTAAGTTAGAAACATCCCTTGTTATCAGACAGTCTGTTACAGCTGTCTAGACCAACATGAAAACTAAACGATTTCATTTTCAGATTTAATTATATTGACACCGGTTCTATTCCAAGTATAATAAAGCTTAGAGGAGAACCGGTTTCTTTTCTACAGGCAATTATTGTTATAGTCTCATCTGCATGAAGGAGGAACACATATGGGATTTAAAGAAATCGCACAAGATGTTGTCAAATACCTAGGTGGTAAGGAAAACATCTCTAGCGTCGCACACTGCGCAACTCGTCTACGTGTTATGGTCAAAGACGAAGCCAAAATTGATAAGGAAGCCATCGAAAATACCGACAAGGTCATGGGTGCTTTCTTCAACTCTGGTCAATACCAAATTATTTTTGGAACCGGTACGGTCAACAAGGTCTATGAAGAAGTGTCAGCCTTGGGCGTTAACGCTGTAACCAAGTCCGACCAAAAAGAAGAAGTGAAACCGCAAGGCAATATCTTACAACGTATGATTCGGACCTTCGGGGACGTCTTCGTACCAATCATCCCTGTCTTGGTGGCAACCGGTCTCTTCATGGGGGTTCGGGGTGTCCTCACTCGTCCAGAAGTGATTGGCCTCTTCGGCTTAACCGATCCTAAACAAATCGACCAAAACTTCTTACTTTATACACAAATCTTAACCGATACCGCCTTTGCCTTCTTACCAGCCTTAGTTGCTTGGTCTAGCTTCAAGGTCTTCGGTGGGAACCCTGTCTTAGGGATTGTCCTCGGTTTAATGATGGTCAACCCTGCCTTGCCTAACGCCTATGCAGTCGCTAGTGGCGATGCGCAAGCCTTAACCTTCTTCGGCTTCATTCCAGTCGTAGGTTACCAAGGGACCGTCTTACCAGCCTTCTTCGTAGGTTTAATCGGGGCTAAACTTGAAAAATGGCTCCATGACCACGTTAAGGATACTTTCGACTTGATTGTGACACCATTCTTAACCTTCTTGGTAATGTCTATCTTAGGTCTCTTCGCTATTGGGCCAGTCTTCCACTCCTTGGAAACAGTCGTACTGGACGTAACCAAGCAGATCTTGACCTTGCCATTTGGTTTAGCGGGTCTCATCGTCGGTGGTGTTCAACAAATCATCGTGGTTACTGGGATTCACCACATCTTCAACTTCTTAGAGTTACAATTATTGACTAACGGCGACAAGACCAACCCACTGAACGCTTACTTCACTGCTGCCATGGCAGGTCAAGCAGGGGCAACCTTCGCTGTAGGTTACAAGACAGTTAACCACAAGGTTCGTGCCTTGGCATACTCTTCAGGGATTTCCTGCTTGCTAGGGATTACAGAACCAGCTATCTTCGGGGTTAACCTCCGTTATGGTAAACCATTTGTTATGGGTCTCGTTGCCGGGGCTGCGGGTGGTTGGTTAGCAGGCCTCTTCAAATTGGCAGCGACTGGTATGTCTGTCACTGTTTTACCAGGGGTCTTACTCTACCTCAACAATATCTTTGCTTACCTCTTGGTGCTGGTAGTCAGCTTCGGGATCGGGTTCGGCTTGACCTACGCCTTCGGTTACAAAGAAGACAAACAAGCTTAAGCACAAGTATGACTTATGACAGGACGGGGCAACTCGTCCTGTTTTCATAGGTGCCTGCTGGCAGCTATGCTATAATGAAGTTAACTTATAATCAAAAAGGAGGACCAGCCATGACCAGCCGCAACAAAGGGCCTTACGCCCAACACTTCCACCTGACGCCTGAGCAGGGACTACTCAATGACCCCAACGGGCTCTGCTATTTCCAGGGTTACTATCATATTTTCTATCAATATAACCCGCATGCGACCGACCACTCTACCAAATACTGGAGTCATGTCCGGACCAAGGACTTCGTGACCTATGAGCAGTTGCCGGTAGCCCTCAAGTCTGATGACTGGTTCGATAAGAACGGGGTCTATTCAGGTGGTGCCATCGTCCACGAGGATACCCTCTACCTCTTCTATACCGGTAATACCAAGGATGAGGCAGGTCGCCGGACCAGCTACCAATGTATTGCCACTTCGACAGACGGCATTCATTTCACCAAATTAGGCCCTGTGACTGAGCAGTTGGCGGACTATACCGGCCATGTGCGGGATCCTAAGGTCTGGTATGATGCGACCGTCCAAGGTTGGTGGATGTTACTGGGGGCTCAGCGCTTAGATAAGACCGGCGACACCGTGGCCTTCTTCTCCAAAGACCTCAAAGACTGGGACTACCGCGGTTCTATCTTCCAATTTGATCAGCCCCTGGGCTATATGTGGGAGTGCCCGGATATGGTCTTCTTGACGGATGAGGTGACAGGCCAGGACAAGGCCGTCTTCATCTTCTCACCTCAAGGGGTCGACCCAATTGGGGATAGCTACCATAATATCTTTAACACCACTTACTTAGTCGGGACCTGGGATAGCCAGACTGGTCGTTTCCTGCCGGATAATGCGGACTTTGCGGATATGCAGGAGTGTGACCGTGGCTTTGAATACTATGCGCCTCAGTCCTTTGTGGCGCCTGATGGCCGGGTCATCCAATACTCTTGGATGGGCATTACCTGGCCTGACCAAGAGGCAGCCATCCCAACCCGTCAGGACGACTGGATTCATCACCTGACCATTCCGCGCCAGTTACGCCTAGTAGACGGGAAACTCTATCAGACGCCGATTGCCGAATTGGCAGGCCTGGCAGGAACTAGCCAACCGCTGGCTTGGACCACGGCAGACTTCCGCCTAGATTTGGCGGGTCGGGCGCAAAGAGTGCAAGTGGACTTTGAGACTTTAGCAGATTGGGAACTCTTCTTAGATGATAACGTGACGGTCAAATACCAGGCCGCTCAAGGCCGTCTAAGTTTAGCTCGCTTCAACTGGCTAACCGGCCTGCAAGAATGGCGCCATATGCAGCTAGAAGAGGAGCTCAAGCACTTAGACCTTTGGCTAGATGCTAGCTCACTAGAAGTCTTTGTAAACGGCGGGCAAGTAGTTGCTTCCCTCCGTTACTTCGCCAAAGAGCCCCTAATCCGCCTAGAAGGCAAGGCTAGCGCCGGCCTCAAGGCTAAGCTAGTAGCCACCCAGTTGGAAGCTCATCAATATATATAAGAAGAAAAAGGGGCATCCGCCCCTTTTTGTTTAGTTTTGGACACGTTTTTTTGCTCGCTCGCCCCCTATTTATCTATGTAATAGATAAATAGGGGAGCTAAGTAAGTTAGCCGGCACCCCCCCCAAGTAACTCGCGACAATAGCCAGGAAAAGCCCTTAACTCTCTAAGAACCCGTCGAAAACAGGGCAAAAGCCGGTAAGAACCCCGAGCCAGTGGTCCACTTTAAAGAGTGGACCACTGGCTCCCGACTTTTCCTTAGTAAAAAAACAAAAAAGAGGCCGGATTCAGAGAATCTCAGCCTCTATCTTTTTTATGCCCAGTGAGCGATGATTTCTAAACCAAAGTGGTCGCTGACGACGGGACCGCGCTGGCCGTCTAAGACGACGCGGTAGCTGTCTACCACAAAGTCTTGGCTCAAGAAGGCCAAGTCAATTCGTAGCTGGTCCACATTGCCTTCCCAGCCATCAATGGCTTTCTCGACAGTAAACTCGCCCTCTTTTTCCTTAGCCACTAGGAAAGCATCCTGGAGCTTAAGGTCGCTGGCAGCAATCAGATCATAACCTTCCTGGCGTTTATCAGCCGGATTGTTGAAGTCGCCCATCAGAATCAACGGCAACTCAGCATGGCCACGTAGGATGGTTTCCGTCTTCTTCCATTCATAGCCAAAGCTAATGTCACTATCAGGATCCCACCAGGAGAAATGGCCGCTGGCTACTTGCAGAGCTCGCTCGCCAATATGAGTCTGCGCTCGCAAAAGGACGCGAGTATGATAGTCAGTCCGGTCTTGGATGGCAGACACCCAATAAGCTTCTGGCTGTAATGGCTCCTTAGACAAGATGGCCACACCCTCATCATAGCGATCAAAGCCAATGTGGGCATCTGCCCAGGCCCAGTAGTAGGCCTTGCCAGCTTGGCGCAAGCCCTCTACTAAGAGACGGGCAAAGTTATCTTCCTTAATGGAACGTTGCTTAGCCACCGGACAGAAATAAGCATCTGGCTCCCAGAGAGGCGCCGTCATGGTTTGGTTGACTTCTTGCAAGGTAATCAGGTCATAGTCGCCTGCTAGGATGAAGTCAATCAACTCCCCTAGCTTGCGCTCCTGCTCCTCTTCAATCCAACTATGGGTATTGAGGTCCAATAATTTCATAATTTACCTCCTATGAAAAAAAGGTCAAAGAGTGGTGCGAGCCACTCTTTCAACCTTTTTGTAATAATTAATGACTTAAAGCGTCTTGGATGTCTGATTTGAGGACATCGGCTTTAGGACCGTAGATAGCTTGTACCCCAGTGTCTTTGAGGACTAAGCCCATAGCACCGGCTTTCTTCCAAGCTTCTTCAGAACCAACCTTGCTTTGATCCTTAACAGAGACACGTAGACGGGTCATGCAGGCGTCAACATCCACGATGTTTTCGCGACCACCTAAGAGTTCGATGATGGTGGTTACTTGTTCGTCAGCTGGTTTTGCTTCACCTGAATCTTTGCTGTCAGTTGTACCGGAATCGTAGTTACCGTTACGGCCTGGAGTTGCAAAGTTAAACTTCTTAATCATGAAGTCAGCGATGAAGTACATAATCACAGCAAAGGCTACAGTTGTTACAACAAAGCGAACTAAGTCCATAGCCAAACCTGCTTGAATGGTCATCGGTGTACGAGTTAAGAGCTCGATAGAACCGAAGGAGTGAACACGTAATGGCCAGACATCTGCCATAGCGAAGGATGCCCCTTGAACCACTGCATATACCAAGTATAATGGCATTGCCGCGAACATGAAGAGGAACTCGATTGGCTCGGTTACCCCTGTTAAGAAGACAGCCAAGCAGATAGAGATAAACATGGTGCGGTATTCAGCCAATTTATCCTTATCTACGTTACGGTACATAGCGAAAGCCAAGCCCATGAGGGTCCCCATAGAACCAATCATTTGACCCACTTTGAAACGAGCTGGAGTCCAGTTTTTCAAAATGTGGTCGACTTGAGACATGTCGCCAATGTTGCGGAAGTGAGCTAAGTCAGATGCCCATGCTAACCAGAGTGGGTCTTGACCGCGAACGATTTCACCAATCTTGTCACCAGACAGGATTTGGTAAACCCCACCTAAGTCGGTGTAGTTGATTGGGATCGTTAACATGTGGTGGAGACCGAATGGTAAGAGCAGACGCTCCAAGGTCCCGAAGACAAATGGTGACACAATTGGTGCAGAGTCTTGCGAAGTCGCAATCCAGAGACCAAAGTTGTTAATCCCGATTTGGATAAATGGCCATACAACTGCCATTACTAAAGAAGTAATCACTGACCATAAGATAATTACAAACGGTACGAAACGTTTCCCGTTGAAGAAGGCCAAGGCATCAGGCAACTTACGGAAGTTGTAGTACTTGTTGTAGGCGTTAGCCCCTAAGAAACCTGAGATAATCCCAACGAATACCCCCATGTTAAGTGCAGGTGCACCCAACACGCTGGTGAAGAAACCTTTAACCATGATTGGTGTACCAAACAAGGTATGGGTGGTAGAAGCTTCATCTAAGAGCATCTTGTCGCTCACGTTGAAGACTGCACCCGTAATACGGTTAATGAGGATGAAGGCCAAACCTGCTGCGAAGGCACCGCCCGCACGGTCCTTAGCCCAGTTCCCCCCGATCGCAAGCGCGAAGAGAATGTGCAAGTTAACAATGATTGCCCAACCGATGTTTTCTAAGACACCACCGGTAGTAACTAAAAATGGAATAGACGCAAAGCTAATCGCTAAGGTTTTCCCGATACTGATCATAAGACCAGCTGCTGGCATAACAGCAATAACGACCATGAGGGCTTTACCGAACTTTTGCCAGAACTCAAAACTCAAGAATTTTTTCATCTTGTGTCTCCTTTCTATAAGTGCTAATTGTCTCTCTACCCTTCGCACATGTTGTCGGAATCTCAAGTTGGCAAAGTGACAATTCATAATAATGACATGAAGATTCCAACACGTACTTACACTTATATATTAGCGTTTACAAGTCTAAAAGTAAAGCTCATAAAGGGAAGATTTACGATTGATATCGGTATCATAAAAACTGCCAAATTGCCTGCTGATATGGTGACAAAAAAGGACTGGGCAAGCTGTCCCAGTCCTTGTCATGCTCTTATTAAGCTTGTTTTAGGCGCTCAACTTCGCGCGCGATTTCCATTTCTTCGTTAGTTGGTACGTTAAGGACGGTAACCTTAGCACCTTCTGGTGAGATGATGGCTTCTTTACGCGTGTTGTTACGTTCAGTGTCAATGTCACAACCGAAGACAGTAATGCCTTTGATGACTTCCTCACGGATTTGGATGGAGTTCTCCCCAATCCCGGCAGTGAAGACAATAGCATCTACCCCGTTCATGACCGCGATGTATTGACCAATGTATTTTTGGATACGGTTGACGAAGATATCATGAGCTAATTGGGCACGTTCGTTGCCTTCACTAGCTGCTGATAAGATATCACGCATATCGCTTGATACGCCAGAAATCCCTAAGAGACCTGACTTCTTGTTAAGGATGTTAACCATTTCAGCTACATCGCTAATACCAAGTTTTTGCATCACGAAAGCGACTAAGGAAGCGTCAATATCCCCAGTACGAGTCCCCATGGTTAAACCTGCTAATGGCGTGAAGCCCATAGAAGTATCAACAGAGATCCCGCCGTCTACAGCGGTGATAGAAGCCCCGTTCCCTAAGTGGCAGGTAATAATCTTGAGGTCTTTGATGTCTTTACCCATCATTTCAGCTGCGCGACGTGCTACGTAGTGGTGGCTAGTCCCGTGAGCCCCGTATTTACGAGCCTTGAATTTTTCATAGTACTCGTATGGTAAGCTGTAGAGGTAGTTAACCGCTGGCATAGTTGTATGGAAAGAAGTATCGAAGACAGCTGCCATGGTGATTTCTGGTAAACGTTCCTTGAAGGCGCGCATTACCGCAGCTTCCGCTGGGTTGTGGAGCGGTGCAAATTCGCCTAAGTCGGCAACTTGTTGAATGACCTCATCATTAATTAGGGCAGATTCCTTGAAGAGTTCGCCCCCTGCTACAACACGGTGACCAGCCCCGGTGATTTCGTGGTAGTCTTTGACAATCCCTAATTCGGTTAAGTGTTCGAATAAGAGTTCAACTGCCCGGTCATGGGTCGCAATCTCTTCTACAAGTTCAAATTTTTGGTCGTCGCCGTATTCGATCGCAAAGATTGAGTTATCCAAACCAATCCGTTCTACCAAACCTTTTGCAACTACCGTTTCTTGTGGCATTTCAATTAATTGGAACTTCAAGCTTGAAGAACCAGCGTTAATCGCCATTGTTTTTGACATGGTCTTAATCGCTCCATTCTGAGTTTTAAATAATCGATACTCCTATTATAGCACCCTTAGCAAGCCTTTGCATAGAAAAGACATTAGAAAAACGCAAAAAAGTCAACTTTTTTTCCTTGAATCTATTTGCCTAGAAATTTATAATAGGAACATATGGTAAATACGTTTTCAATTCGCATTAAGGAGGTAATAAGAATGCGACGATTTATTAAGCTTATTTTGGCATTAGGATTGGTGCTGGGATTAGCCCTACCCCTCAGCCAAGTATCCGCCCAAGATGATTACATCTATGGGGTGCCAGTTGAGAACTTAGGCAATCGTACCTATGAACGTCCAGCCGTTGATTTAGGTTACAACCCTGATTCCTTCCAGCTCGACGCTAATAGCAAGACCCTCTATACCCAAGGAATTTCCTATTCTGTCAATTTTGAACAAATTCCAACTCAAACCATCCAACTTCAGTCTGCCTACCCTGAAGAAGGAATCCGGACCATTTATGTTAACACTCGGGTAACGGTAACTAGCGACCCAAGCAATGGCCTAGCCATTCGTGATCACCAGTTCTACCTCTTCTATAACAAATTTGGGACCATTTCCCTGGCTTTCCCTAAATTAGCCTCCAATACCCTTCAAAAACCAGATCCAGCTACGCCTTATGTTGAGTACTTGGAGTCTGGTACCAAAAAACCTGACTACAATACTGTCCAAGCCGTACCGGCAGATCAAGCCCCTTACCGGGTGGACACCAAAAACTTAAGCCCATTGACCTATCACAAACAAGCTGTCAATGCGCCAAGTGATTACAGCCTTGAGTTCACCAACTACACCATGTCCTTCAACTACCTCAACGATAGCAAGCAAAACACCTATCGCTTCCAAGTAGTTGATGGTCCAACCAAAGAAATTCGGGTCTACTCGGCTGATGGTTCTGGTATCCGGACGGTTAAGGTCAACACACGCCTCATTCCTCAAGCCATTGTCAATGGCAATGAGCGCCAATTCGGTTATACCTACTACCTCTTCCACAACAAGAATGGCACCATCTCCTTAGTCACACCTAACTTCGCTGGCAATTACGGCCAAGGTGAAGAAGATGTCATGTTAGAATATGTTGTCAATCCATAAGATCTTTAGCAGACTGGGACTAGCTCCCAGTCTTTTTTTACACTTTCCTCTGGTCCGACAGTCTGTTATACTGTTAGCCATGAGGTGATAACATGGAATTTGTATTAGTCGGCGTCGGTGGCGCCTTGGGGGCTATTTTACGCTATTTACTGGGGCTCCTACCTTATCAGGGCAGCTTCCCCTTCAAGACTTGGGCCATCAACTTAGTCGGGAGTTTCTTGATTGGCTGGTTGAGCGCGCGTTTAGGGCGTCAAGCCTGGTTCCCGGGCGATCAGCTGCTACTTATCACCGGTCTCTGTGGTGGCTTTACCACCTTCTCCACCTTCAGTTTGGAGAATCTCAAGCTCCTGCAGGCGGGCCACTATCCCCAAGCCCTGCTCTACATGGCTAGCAGCCTAGTTCTAGGCTTAGCCTGTGTCGCTCTGGGCTACTACTTAGGCAAGCTATAAAATACCAAAAGGCTGGAAGCTCATTAGCTTCCAGCCTTCTCTTTATATGAATTAGATAGCAACCACATTAATGGCCTGCAAACCGCGCGAAGTTTCTTGGACATCATAGGAGACCGCTTGGCCTTCATTCAAGGTCTTGAAACCTTCTGCTTGGATATTCGAGAAATGTACAAAAACATCGACTCCGTCTTGACCCGAGATGAAGCCAAAGCCCTTATCGACGTTAAAGAATTTCACTGTACCGTTTAACATGACTTTCCTCCTTATTTTTCTGTGTAATACATCATTCAAATAATCAAGAAGAAAGCAAAGCATCTTAATCATTTTCTTAATTAATCTACCACTCTGATACTATAATGGAACAAGTTCCAAAAGTAAAGTCTTTTTGCCTATTTATTTTAGAATTTAGCTACTTTTTGGCGAATTTCTCCTTGTCCCCCTTGAGACTTGGCGCTTATGGCGTCCTATGCTACACTATAATAGAAGCAAAGGAGGGCTCCCATGTATAAGATTCTACTGGTCGAAGACGACCCTATTATCGCCCAATCCATCCAAAATATCCTAGCCACCTGGCACTATGAGGTCATCCTAGTCCAGGAATTTGATAAGGTTTTGGACCTCTATCTGCAGACCTCACCCCAGTTGGTCATTCTGGACATCACCCTACCCCTCTTTAACGGCTACTACTGGTGCCAGGAAATCCGCAAGGTCTCCAATGTCCCTATTCTCTTCCTGTCCTCTCATGACCAAGCTACCGAAATCGTCATGTCCATTAATATGGGGGCAGACGATTATATTACCAAGCCCTTTGACAGCATGGTCCTGGTGGCCAAAATCCAAGGCCTCATGCGTCGGGCCTATGAGCTGACCACCGAGACAGAGTTTTCCGAGTATCACGGGGCCATGCTCAACCTCAAGACTACCCAACTCCACTACCAGGGCAACTTGGTGGATTTAACTAAGAACGAATTCCAGATTCTGCGGGTCCTCTTCGCCTCAGCTGGCCACTATGTCAGCCGCGACCAACTCATGCAGGAACTCTGGTCTAGTGAAGTCTTCATCGACGACAACACCCTCAGTGTCAACATGGCCCGTCTCCGTAAGAAATTAGAAGGCGTGGGCCTGGAGGGCTTTATCCACACCAAGAAAGGAATTGGCTACGGCCTGGTGACTGCTCATGAAGCCTAATTTTTTCTTATCCTGGCTACGCAACCGCCGCTGGCTACTAGTCAGCAGCCTCTTGCAAGACGGTCTACTGCTGATTTCGGCCTTTGCCTTTCCGCTATACCAGGACCTTGCCCTTTATATCTTGACTCTAAGCCTGGTCTTACAAGTGACCCTGGCAGGCCTAGATGCATGGAAGGAATGGCGCCACACTCAACGGGTTGAATTGCAGCTGACCAATCACCAGCATCAGCTTAAGGACTCCAATTCCACTTTGGCTGAGCAGGCTATCTGGCAGGGCCTGCAAGAAGCTCACCACCAACTGCTCCAAGCCCAGCAGGCCTATCAAGCCAACTACCATGAGCAACTGGATTACTATACCCTCTGGGCCCACCAGGTTAAAACACCCCTGTCTGCCGCCCAACTCCTGGTCGAGCAACTGGATCCAACAGGTCCCCTCCGACCCCTTCTGCAACAGGAACTCTTCAAGATTAGCCAATATGTCGACCTAGTCTTGCACTATCTGCGTATGGATACCTTCCACCAAGATTTGCAGATAGAATCGGTCAAGATTCAGGACCTAGTTAATCAAGTGGTCAAAAAATACGCGAGCTTCTTTATCCATAAGCCCCTGACCCTGGAATTGCAAGGTCTAGACTATATCTATGTGACCGACCGCAAGTGGCTGGAGCTCATTCTGGAGCAACTCCTGTCTAACGCTATCAAGTACACCCCGCAAGGGACCATTAAGATTAGTATCCAAGAGGGCATTTTGACTATTGCCGACACAGGCATTGGCATCCAAGCCCAGGACATTCCTCGGGTC